>SXGS01025156.1_pt1 | contig 12928 bp, 13 predicted proteins | sample 3174681 | NCBI WGS metagenome assembly SXGS01 (sample SAMN11356861, study PRJNA531348) | freshwater metagenome | isolation source: freshwater sample F1-80 | place: China: Fuxian Lake, Yuxi | collected 2017-12-25
GATGACCAACCGTCAGTTGGTCGTCCTCCTGCCGGCAAACTGGGGGCGAATGCCTACCCCCGCCCTCAGAGCCGCTGCATAAACGTCATACTCGGCAAACTATGGCACCTATGCGGAGAGGTGCCTCGGGTGACGCTTACGCCGCTGCCAGTCTCCCGCAGGTTCTACACGAGTGGGGTTCATGCGCCGGTGGACGAACAGGGTCTGGAAGCGGTCGGAATAGACGGCGACACATTCCTAGTGACCCGGCATCGAAGGTGTCAAAAACCGGGAATCGTCCCCCGACCTCTTTCCATGTGCTTTTGGTGCTTGGATTTTATAGGCAGGGAACTCCAAGTTCCATCCCGACACCGGAAAGTTTAATGGAACCTAATAAATCCATGACTTCACTGCCCTTTTCTCCTAATTGCCTTGCCATTCGCCGTTGGTAGATGGACCGGTACGAATCAAGTATTCGTGTCATCTCCGAAACATTGTTAGTTACAGTAGCTGCATATGCTTTAGATATATTATTATCTCCATCCATAATCTCATACTGAGCTTGGATTCCTTTCCCATGCTTAACCTCATCTTCAATTAATTGTTCCAAATAGGTCTTTAAACCTACATAGGTCATTGAATCCATCAAAATTTGATCGTTCATGACATCTCTGATGTCTCGATTTGACAAAGTGTTTAATATGTTGTTATAGTCAGGATTTCCAGAATCTAAAATCCGTCCGTAGTACTCTGCGATCACATTGCTTGGAGGAGATCTCGTACCTGAAACATCGTCATTTACTGATTGATCTAACAATTTTATTGGAGATTGATTGACCTTATCAAATGCGGCTTCGGCTTGACTGCAATCCAAGCCTAAACTCATGGCAATGAAACGAAAGTCATCAATAAATATCTTCTTCTTCAGCGCTTCAAGTGTCCTTGTCTTGCGGGCATTGGACAGTCCTGGTGGAGTTTTATTTATTTCGGACTGAATATTGTCAAACGTGTCTATAGCGCTATTAAAACGGTTATCATCTCTAATGTTGTCTAACAAAAGCAATGAATTTGAACTGGCGGAACCTGGCTGTAATCTGAAGATCGACTGTGATTCAACCCTTGCTGATTTAAGGTCGGGATTCGGATGTGAGGCGTTGCTATTAGGAAAATCTTCAGCCGATTTATCAGAATAATTTGGTGGAAAAAATTCATTAAAAATTAAAATAACCGTTAAGAAAACAGTGAAACATACGAGTGCATAAATTCTGCCCCTCGGGCTAATTAGACGATTCATAAACAAGGTTTCATTTTTCTTCACCCCATACCAGAGGTGGCCAAGTGTATTGATAGTCAACTCCAGGTAGTTTTGTGATAAAGGAACCGTAGTCACCAATAGTGCCAGTTGTTTCCCATATTTTTGTAGACGGTTGGATGCCTATGCAGTTTCTAGTTATTTTTTCACCATCAGTGCGAACAAGAAATTTATACGGTTGGCCGGGTGGAAATAAACCAGACTTTTGAGGTGGCGTGGCGTGCCACAAAATCATTGAAAAATCTTCGAGCTCATTAACGATATCTTTCGTCAGGGATCCAGTTGAATCAGTTGTTGACCGATTACACGAAAAATGTCGACGACGCAAGAACTGAATAGAAAATTGATCCTTAGACTCGCGAAACGATCCGTCAGTCATTTGGTATTTTTTATAAAATTCAAGAGTTCCTAGAACTGGATCCCGATCGACACGACTATGATGTCCGAAAGGTTTGTTGGCGTAATATCCATAATAATCATTCCTCCACATATGAAGGGCGTACGCCGGCGAGAGAGTTGTTTTTCCCATTGTAGCTCCATACAAAGAGTACAAGTCAGAGACTACGCCGAGGCCTGTTGCCCAGCCATTGGCATTCAACGATGTTGTTGAAATTAATGTTAAACAAATAATAGATAATTGTTTTTGGAATCTTGTGGTTACCTGATTAATTTGGGTTCCTCGCTATTTCCAGTGGGAAGGGGGGGCTTGACGGGTGGCGGATGATGGCGATCGATGACACCGGAACAGACCTTTGGACAGTTGTTGGGGCTTGGGAAGAGTCGGAGGGTGGTGGATCCGCGGTTTGAGGCGGAGCCCTCGATAATTCTCCTGAAGGTTGAGGAAACGCCTGAACTGTAGCCGGAGGAGAGTGCGGGGATCGGAATCCCAATGGTCACCCACGACCAAGTCGGCAAGTCGCCAAGTCGGCGTCTTCCGGCTCGCGAGAGGTCCAGCGCGACGATTGGGCTGAGATTACCCGGGCGGCGATGCCCGCCTTGAGGCACGACGGCCGACCAACATACCCCACAAACTGCCGGCCGAAAATTCGGTGCAGATTCCATGGGTGTTGGTGATTTCTCATCTTGGCGGGGCAAATTAATAATTTGATATTTTAAATAAGTCAATTTTTTTGATAATTTTTTAATTTTTTGATTGATTTTAAATGCAAAAATAAAGATCTGTATATTATTTTTTTACTGTCATTTTGCTTTATCTACCCCCCTGTTGCCTCACCCTCTTCTGACTCACTAATTTTTCGGCACACCTACAGGTAGCCGGCGGAGTTCTCCAGCGCCTTTACGTAGTGGCGTTCCCAATAGTTCGTGCTGGCAAAACGGCGGTAGATCGATGCCTCGGTGTCGGTCAGGCTCTGGGTCCACACCGCGTCGGCCGGGGTCTTTTGCAGGATCGCAATTGCCGACGCCGGGCTGAGGTCGCTGCACACGCGGCGCTTTTCTACCACTAGTTCTAGACCCTTCACCGCCAGCGCGCCCGAGCGGAACAGTGTGAGGTCGGGACAGTTGGCGAAGACGGTCCCAATTCGGGATGCATGACGTGCCCTCATTTTCAACATCGCCGGCGCATCGAGATCCCTCTCTGGGTTCAGCGCCCGGCGCACCGCACGCAGGTTCTCCGAGAGCACCAGTCCTCCGGCGGCCCACCCGCAGGCGACGGTGTTTGCCCCAAGACCCCAGGCCACCCGCTGCCGCCCAGTCCTGCCTCCCTGACCCGCCCAAGGGTGCACGGCAACGATGGTTGTTCATCGTGGACGAAGCCGGCTTCCTCAAGCGGGTGCGCGGCGGTTGAGCCGGCCGGATTATTCGGAGTGCGACCTCTGAGGGTTTGCTGACTTGGGCAATTGCTTGGAGGCCGCCGCTGCCGCCAAGCGCGGGGCGAGCAGGGTGGCGGTCCGTGAAAAGACCTCCGGTGGCACCCCTAGGGCCTGCTTCAGGGCGATGTCCCGGTCCCAGGTATTGGTGACGCTGTCGATACGCATTGCCTGGGCGGCTGTCAGGCGATTGCTAAAAAGCCACGGTGATACCAAAGCGGTGTTGATGAGGGGGAAATCGGATCCGTAGCACAGCCGTCCGTCAAATTCCGTGCGGGTGAGCGCCTCGCCAAGGTACCCCAATTTATTGGCCTGAGTGAGTGAGGAAATCTCGGAATAGAGGTTTGGAAACTCGGCCATCATTCGAGCCAGGCGATCGGTTTGCCGCTCGCCGTCGAGGTTTCCGGTGGAGGCGATGTGGGCCGCGATGACGGTGACACCCAGGCGGAGAGGCAGTCGCAGCCGCTCGGGATCGCAAAGCTCATCCTGCGCATGGGTGAAGGAGCGTTCTTGGCCGGTGTGGGTGAGCAGTGGCAGTTGATGCCATTTGAGATGCTCGTAGAAGGGGATCAATCGCTCGTCGGCAGGATTGATGCGCATAATGCTCGGAATCCATTTCACCAGAACCGCGCCCTGGGCTGCACAGGCATCCATGCGTGCCAAGGCGTCTTGCCGATACGGGTTGATGGAGGCGCCGAAGAGCAGTTGAGGGTACCGGGCGACTTCGCGGGCCAAGAACTTATTCGGGACGTAGACCTCCGTTGACTCAAGATCCAGTCGTCCATGTTCATCAACCACCCCATCCATAGCGAGGACCACGGCCTGATGGATCGATGTGCTTTGGGCTACTTGTGCGGCGATTTGCCCTACCAGCCATGCGTCCCCGTTCTGGGAGAGCGTCTGTCGAGTGGCCCCGAATGCCTTCAGGTAGGTGCTAAATTTCCAGCTGTTCTCTAGGTCTTTCGAAATGCGACACCCACTGCCACCGGCGCCGATGCCTGCCGTGTGAGCGTGGAGATCGATCAACCGTGTTGCCGGCAGAGGAGCCGTGGGACGGTAGGGTCGATGCGCCGTCAGCACACAGGAGAGGGACAAAGCCGAAGCCAGTACCGTTACGAGACTCAAGGTCCACCAGCGCCCCCAACGTTTGCGACCGATTCTGCTGGTGAGGTCTTTGAGAGAAGCCTGATCCGGTTGAAGCGGGGTTCTTCGGAACAGGGACATTCGAGGGGCTTTTAATAGACCTGGTTTGAACCAACGCTCGTTCATGACGCCTACACTGCGCGTCGATGAACGCGCACCGTGAATCGAAAGTTTCGCCGGCAGAGATCGGGTAAACCGATGTTTGCACTGCGCCGGGTTGTAATTGCCCGGATGTGAATCGCACCGGCGACCGGAGCGGGGCCGGGTCTATGGCCGGGGCTTGCGCCCGTAGCCCCAGATGAGCCAGGCACCGACTCCGATCATCAGCGTGAGCCACCAGAGGTAGCGCAATTCACGGGCGGCCATCTCAGCGAGGCGGGCGGCCCGCGGGAAGAACCAGATGAGCATTAGCCCCACAGCGGCCAAGCACAGGCCTTGAATGGCGGCACGGCGGCGGGAGGTCACGGTGTCGCTGAGGTTTCGGCGGGGCTGAGTGGCAACAGGAGGCCGGCAGCGTTGTGCTCGGACGGTGGGGGGATGACCATCGGTGAGCGCCCATTCCAACGTTCCACAATCTTCCAGCGCAGGAACGACGGGCTGAGCCGAAGGGCGTCACCGCGCACCCGGATGGCCTCGGCCTCGCCCCTGGCGCTGATGACGGCCGTTTCGGCCTCGATCTGCGTCTGGACTTGAGTGAAGCGGGCCTGGTTGGCCTGCTGTTCAGCTACCATCTTGGCTTCGATGGCTTTTCCCAACTCCGGCGACAGGTCGATGTCTCGCAGGACGATATCCTCGACCACCAACAGGGATCCGATTTTTTGAGTGGCCAGATTTAGGGCCTTTTTCTTGATTTCCCCGCGGCTCTTGACGATTTGCTCAGCCGACAGCGATGCAGTGACCTCCTTGATGGCTTCCTGCACACGCGGAGCGATGAGGCTGTCGAAGGGGTCTCCGGCAAATTCACGGTAGATGGGAACGACCGAAGCCTCCGGGATGCGGAAGAGGACCCGAAGGTCGATCTTCACTTGTTGCAGGTCGGAGGAGAAACAGTCGGCCGTCACCGATCGGGTGCGCTGACGGACATTCACCCGCACGATGCTGGTGATAAATGGGGTCTTGAAGCCGAAGCCCTCGGGCAAGAATCCGTCTTGGGTCTTTCCGAGAGTTACCTTGAGCCCACGGGTACCGGGATCAATGACATAGGAGGCGGCGTTGAGGATGATCAGAGCGGCAAAGAACGTGAAGCCGGCAGTGATCCAACGAGAGGCGGTTTGAGGGCTCATGGCGTCAGCGCTTGATGGAACGAGTGGCCGGGGTGGCAGACGGGGTGGGTGAGGCGGGACGCGAACCGGACACGGGGGCTTCGGTCTTTTGTCCTTTGAGACGATCCAAATCTTGGAAATTTAAGAGCACCTGATCCTTCCCGCCGATCACCAGCGGTGCGATGCCATCCCAGCGTTCAACAATTTGGAGATCCACGAAGGCCGGGTTTTTCTTGAGGGCCTCTCCACGGATGACAATAGATTCGGCCTCACCCTTGGCGCGGATCACTGCGGTATCGGCCTCGATTTGCACCCGCTGCTGGAAGTACTTGGATTTTGAGGCCTCTTGCTCTTGAACCATCTTGGCCTCAATGGCGTGTTCTAGTTCGCGGGTGAGGGCGATGTTCTGAATGACGATGTCTTCCAAGACGATCAGAGGACCAATCTTGCGACGGGCGATCTCTAGCGAGCGGGTTTTGATTTGTTCCCGATTCTTGACGATTTGTTCGGCGCTCTGGAGTGCGGCCACTTCTTTCAGAGCCTCTTGAACCCTCGGTGCCACCAGGCTTTCGAAGGGATCTCCATCGTAGTCTTGGAAAATCTTGACCACAGAGTTTTCGGGAATTCGGTACAGCAGGCGCAGGTCGACCCGGATTTGCTGGAGGTCGGAGGAGTAGCATTCGGCCAACTCTTCGGCGGTTTGTTGTCGCACCGAGATTGGAACGATTTCAGTGACGAAGGGGGGCTTCATTCCGAAGCCCTCCGGTTTGAAGGCCGGAGAAACTTGGCCAAGAGTCACTTCAATTCCACGGTATCCGGGTTTGACCACGAACGTTCCGGAGGACGCCATGATGAGGGCGCTGAAGAGTAGGAGTCCGACTCCGATGACGCGCGCAATGCCTTGGGTACTCATGTTCGTTGTGTCCTTACAGTCGCGGAGGAGTGGTAGCGTGGCAACCAAGCATTGAGGTCATTATTGACTGAGTTTATTTAAAGAATTCGACCAATTCCTTCGGAGGTTGCCCGCTCGCAGGGCGGGTGAATCGTTGGCCGAAGGGCATGGTTCCTTCCGAGAAGCCGCCGTGGCTCAAGAAAAACTGACCGGCTTCAACGCCCATAAAGCGATCCAATCGGTCGCTCTTGCCCGTGGGGTCGTGGCTGAAACTGGCCTCGGTGATCTCGAGCCATTCACCTCCCGAGGTGCGGATCCATTGGCGGCCGTACAGGGCTTTTCGGGGCAGGTGACCCGTACCGCCCGAAAAGTTCTCGCTGAAGCTGTGAGGACCGCGCAGCCATCCGCCTTCGCGTGGGGCTTTCCACGAAGAGATGAGCATCCAGCGATGGCTGTCGGGATGAAAGTAATGCCCCGAATAGACCGTGAATGTTTCGTTAGTGGGCTGAGCGGTGACCAGGAAGCGTTGAGTTTCACCGGTCTTCCACGAGTACTTCAGATGGCTGTGGCCGCCGGTTCCCTCATTGCCGAAGTCGCCCGAGTAAACGCCGTCGCCCTTGCCCAGAAGTTGGACCCGCTGTTCGGCGGAGACCTTGTTCCGATCCACGGCTTCGTTGCCGCTGTCCCAGACCGAGAAAATGATGCGCCGTTCAGAGGGGCTGTTGACCTGCATGCCGAAATATCCTCGGTGCCAGCCACAGGCCATGTAGAAGGTGGTCACCGGTTCTTCAATCGCGGTGACTTCGCAATAAAAGGCGGCGATGGCGTTGGTCGGAGCCTTGTAACTGAGGTGGACCGAAGCCGCGTTGCGCCGCTCCTTGAGATTGAAGTGGGCCCCTTCGATGGCGGGACCCTCTAGGACTAGAGCCTCAAGCTGCCCGGCGTCTTGGCCCTTTGGATTGAGGGATTCGAGCCGGAAATCCTGATAACCGGGACGTTCGATGGTGAAGGTCCCGAAGTCGGCGGTCACCGGCTCCGGATTCGAGTTTCCTCGGACCGTCACTTCCCGAAATCCCCCGGCCACGGTCAAGCGCAGCTTAGTTTTCATTCCGTCGGGCAAGCGCAAGCGGAGTCGTGCCTGGAAACGCCCCGGCACCGCTAAACGCCCATACCAATGGACTGATTGACTGGGATCGGTCCACCCGCGCACCCCGGCCCGCTCGGTAACCCGGGGTGAATCTGTGTTGGGCAGGGTGTAGGCCGTGAAGGCGGGTACGGTGTACTCCGCGCCATGGGCCGCTTGAAAAGTCGGTAGGGTGATCGACAGCAGGACGGCCAAGACGCGCGACAGGGTGCGGATCGACATGCGCTGAGGATTCCCTCGCCTCGCCCGGAAGGGAATGCTGGAAACTGGTCAGGCCGTATTTTTATGGGGCATCCACTCGTTCCGGTGGAGAAAAATCCTACTCAAAGTTTGAGTCGGATCTGGGCGACCTTGGCCTGTAACTCGGGCCCGATGTCGTCTTGGAACATGTAGGAATCACGGGCTCCGCCGGTGTTCCAACTGTGGAGGAACAGGAGTTTCTGGACCTGCACCCAACGGGCCGCGCCATCGAGGGTCAGGTGATTGCTGCCGATGGGCTTTTTCCCGAGACCCTGGTGCGGCGGCATGCCCTTGAATGCTGAATCACGACCGCCTCCCCATTTGCCGTCCACCTTCATCACCGCATCGGCCGCCAAGACCCATCCCGGTTCGGAGGTCGCTGTCTTCACCGGGCTCCTCGAATCGAAAATGCCCGCCGGATTGCTCCACTTGTCGATGCCCCCGTAGTACTGGTAGCCAATGTTGAATTGCCTGTATTCCGGCTCATAAGTCGGGAAATCGGGCCGATTGGGGCAGGTCCACATCTTGGCCACGGTTGAATTGGTGTCCACGGGCAGTCCCAGTTGGCGCGCCGATCCTGCCTCGGGCTCGTTGATAGAGATCTGGACCCAGTTGCCGCCGTCAAAGCGCGCCTTGAGCAGCACGTCCTTGTTGTCGTTGGCGTAGAGCGTCATGCCGATCCCGATTTGGCGGAGATTGTTCAGGCACCGTGCGCGCTTGCCCTGTTCCTTGGCCCGTGCCAAAGCCGGCAACAGCATGCTGGCGAGGATGGCGATGATCGCGATGACCACTAGCAACTCGATGAGCGTGAAGCCGCCCGGGCGGGTCCGGTGAGGGTAGGACCGAAGGTTCACTTTCAAGGGCATACTTGAGGTTGTTTCGCGTCAATCCGACAAGCGCAAGATCTTTCGGCCGGATGGGCAACGTCTGGGCCCTTACAGCTGTCATTTATGGGTGGAGATGGATTGAAGGTTTGCCAATGAGCAGCAGGGCGGAATAACTGAGTCATGCAACGACACTGGGCGGTCTGGGTAGGGATTTTTGGGGTTGCTGTCTGGGGTGGTTGGAACCAGAGGGAGGCACGCCGGCTTCGCACTCAAATCGAGGAATTGCAGTCGGAAAAATCCACGGAAGCGCCGGTACCGACAACGTCTCTCAGCGCAGAGAATTATTCGGGAGCCCAAACTGCTGCAGAACTCACCTCAATCCGCGTCGAGATCGCGTCGTTGCGGCGCTTGATCGAAGAGCGCTTCCGAACGGTCGAGGGTGCAGCACGAGTCGCTTCGCGCGCCGCCTTGGTTCAAGTCGCCAACGACAAAGTTCCCTCCATTCCCAATTACATTCGCAATGGTTGGGTGGATCGATCCGGGATTCCCGAGGTGGTGTTGGAAGGTTTCCGGCTGCAACTCGGAGACGTGGCGATCGAGGGGGCTCACATCAAGCAATCCGACGGCAAGGTCTTCTACTCATTGGAATCCAAAACGCAGGAGGGTCGGGCAATGGAGTTGGCCTTGGACGAGAAGGGGCAGGTGGTGATGCGGAGAATCGACATGGAACTCGGAGGGTTGTCCGACGGCATGCAACGGACGGTGCAACAGGCCGTTGGTGAAATTCCCATCCGGCGAGTTGCCGAAGTATTTGAGGACGGGCGGACGGTCTATCGAGTGGTTGCCAAGGCCCCCAATCAGGCCGTAGAGCTGGTCCTCGACTCGGAGGGAAAGGTTATTCGTTCAGAGACGATGGTCCGCGAGACGAAGCCCTAAGCGACGGTTCACGGCTTGGTGAGCCCAAGGATTATGGGGTCAGGCAAAAATCCGAGGCTGTTTGGAATCGGATCGGATTACGCGGGAACTGGAGGAGTTAGCCCAGTTCAAGGGCTGGGATCACCGCAACGGGGCGATGGCGGCCGGCCTCAAGAGAATTACCAGTATCTTACAGCGGATGGACCATTGGCGGTTGCAGACGAACGGCATTTCCAATGGCTCCCAACAAGTATCCGAGGTAAGGACCGAGCTCCGAGCGGTCCGTTCCTGTGGTGCCTGCCGTCGAGAGTGTCGCAAAACCCCAATAAAACCCGTGGTGCACCGGGCAGGACTTGAACCTGCAACCTTCTGATCCGAAGTCAGCTAAATACGTCTTTTCTAAGATTGCGTCCGGTTGCCTGCAATTACAGCAAAACCCTTGAAAAATGGGGAATTAGGCTCACTCTGTTGCTAGATGAAGCAAACAGACGAAAGCGCGAGCAACGCAAAAAGTGGCAGCAAAGTGGCAGCACTTTCTGCCTCTAAACTTTCCAGCCGGTTCTGGATAAACCGAGTCAGACAGGTTCGAGGTCGTGGTTTCTACTTCGGCCGATTCCAACACGCCGGCCGCCGGGAGTTGGTCAACTTGGGCACAACCGACAAGCGCCAGGCCGCCGAGATCGCTGCCCGTACCTACGGCCAGATCCGTGCTCAAGGATGGGACGCTGCCCTTCGGGTGCTCGACCCAGACCGGAATCGACCCAACAGCGCGGTGACCATTGGCGACGTTGTGAGGACGCTGGAATCAGTCGACCTCCGTCCCCGCACCCGTGACAACTACTGCCACGGGCTTCGGTGGTGGGCAGCACAACACCTCAACACCCGCCCGGGACGAAAGGAGTTCGGCCGTCGTTCCGAAGAATACCGCGCCCGCCTTCATGCTGTCCGGCTGAATGATCTTTCGCTCGAACGACTAGAGAAAATCCGAGACGCCTTCATCGGCCGGGCAGGGGACGACACGCCCAACCAAAGACGCGCCCGCATCTCAGTTAAGAGTTTCCACCGAAATGCCTCCGCTGGAATCAGTGCAGCCGAGCGTCTTGGGCATCTCAAAATGCCGGAACCAAAGCCATTTGCCGGTCTAGTTGTCCGTGGCGCTAACCCGTTGCCCTATGTCAGCGAACACAACGCCGCGCAAGAGCTACAGAAGGCCCGCGAGGAGTTGCAGACCGCGGATCCGGAGACATGGCGCGCCTATCTTTTAGCCCTTGCAGCAGGCCTTGAGAGAAAATCCGCCCTTGCGCTTCGGTGGGCGGACATCCGGCACAACACATCCCAAATCTTCGTTGTCGAAGGTGGCACCTTCCAAGCAAAGGCAGACCAACGCTACCGAATGATTCCAGTCGACCCGCAAACAATTGTTCTACTGGGCCCACCGTCTGACGCAGACGCTCTTGTGATCCCTGGAGGCAGTGCAGCTTGGGACCGCGCCGTAAAATGGAGACGAGAGCAAGGAAACAAAGCCAACAAGGTGATGCACAACCTCCGAAAGGAATACGGATCCGCCCTCATCCAGCAGGCAGGAATCGACATTGCCTCCCGCCTACTGGGCCACTCAAACACCAACGTCACGCAGCAATCCTACTTTGAGATACGTCGCAAGGCTGGTGACACCATAGGCATCGGAGCCATGCTCGCCGGGGGTGCCGCGTGAAGCGGGGACGCAAAGATGGCGAGGATCGCGAGATTCGAACCCTGGGCACCAAGCGCCAACCGCGCCGCACCGCCGAGGTCGATGCCTTGCTCAAATGGATGCCGGACTTGCTCGGGAGGATTCAAGCTGCCCAGTCATGGCCAGATCCCGACCGTCACCCGCACGTCAAGGCCGTGCTCCTGCGGACGCTCGCGCCGTTGCTGCAGGCCGTTGCCGAGGCCCTCGACGGTGAGCCTGCCCGCCTGCAGCGCCTGCATGACCAGATCCTTTCGACCGGAACCCGAAGAAAGCGGACCATCGCGGAACTCGATGAAATTCTCCGCCCGCTGCTCGAGGATCCGACAATCGAATGGCTCCCAGACGGCAGCACCACCGCCACGCTGGCCCAGCTTTACGCCCGACTCGGAACTACCGACAAGCGGGGCCGTCCAAAAAAACCACCGATCACCAAGCCCGGACTACGGGCAAAACTTCAACGTCTCGGGATCCGATACGGGGTGACACCGTAAACAATGATGGCTTTGCGGTTTACGCGCACCAGGCCCTAAAGCTTGGAGCGTGATAACTGAAACAATCCCCGCCCAAGCGCCGCAAGCGCGCCGCAAACTCACCACAAACGAACTCGCCGAGATACAACGGCCTGCACACACCCCGGCCGAGGTCGCCGCGATCCTCAGGCTGCATCCGGTCTTCGTGCGATCGCTGTTCACCCGGCGCTTGGTCCCCGGAGCCGTCCGCATCGGTGCCCGCTGGATTCTGCCAGCGCCGGCACTCGACCGGATCCTCGCGGAAGGCCTCGCCCTGCCTGGCAAGCAAAAGGCCGCCAAGTGAAAAACCGCCGACCACGCAAGCCGCGCCGTGGAGTTTCACGTTCAGGCTGCCGAAAGATCGACCGCATTTTGACCTGGTGCCCGATCCGTCGGGGAACCCCGTGCTGGCCGGAGGTCCGAGACGAATGAGTCACGAGGCCACCAACTGGGCAGCACAACTTCAAGGAATTCCACCCATGGCCAAACTGGTTTTGCTGCGACTGGCAGACCGGGCCGATGAATCCGGAATCTGTTATCCAAGCCAGCGACGACTCGCCGCCGAATGCTGCATAACGGAGCGCACCGTTAGGAACGCCATCACCAACCTGAACTCTCTGGGCCTGGTCATCATCCACACACCATCCACACCGAAAGGCGACACGACACGCTACCGCCTCACCTTCGCCACCCCGGAACCACGTTCCGGAGGGGAACCTCATTCCGGGGGGGGGCCAACTGTCCAAAGGGGAGGAACCACATTCCGGGGAGAGGGGAACCACGTTCCGGTGACCCCGGAACCACGTTCCGCCAAACCATCAGTTAACCATCAGGGAACCCTCAGAGAACCATCAGTCGATAAAAACCAATCGAGACCAGAATGCCCGCCAGACGCGTCGGAACCCACTTCCGCCACCAACACGCCACCCGCAAAGAAAAACCCCGCCACGGTGGCAAGAACGCTCAGGCCGAGGCCGGACAAGATCACTTTTCAAGACCGGGGCCGGTGGAGCGATGAACTCCGCAACATTCCGATCCTCCTGTCCGAGTTAAAACTCCTCGCGGTCTACAATCGAAAGCCGAACCACCAGGAGCAGATCGCCATCCTTGAGTATCGGAAGACCGAGCTTGAGACATGGTTGGA
>SXGS01172147.1_pt1 | contig 12926 bp, 8 predicted proteins | sample 3174681 | NCBI WGS metagenome assembly SXGS01 (sample SAMN11356861, study PRJNA531348) | freshwater metagenome | isolation source: freshwater sample F1-80 | place: China: Fuxian Lake, Yuxi | collected 2017-12-25
CAGGGGTAAAACCGGTAAAGAGAGAATAGTTGCAGCGATGCACAAGCTGCTTCGCCAGGTCTACGGCGTCCTGAACAGTGGCCAACCCTTCGACGAAAGGAGGTCTCTTTCGACTTGACTCCAACACAGTATCTACTCTGTGTCGCCCCTTTGGGGGCTCCAATTACCGAGCCGCCCCGTTGGGGCGGGGTTGACGCGGGAACGCACGGACAAGCCCAATCCGCGGGTTCATTGGGGGTGCTCGTCCCTTCAAACCAGCTCGGCCCGTCAACCTCACCAAGGGGGGACACGCACTTTGGAGCCCCCAAAGGGGCGACCCAGAGTAGCCGCGGCGTGCAGCCGGACCCGATCAGGGTCCGGCAAACCCGTCGGTCCCCGGAAGGACCGCGTGTCCGTCCATCGAAGCCGACCCGCCGGGATCGACGTGTCCATCCAACAACGCCGACCCGTCGCGATCGACGTGTCCATCCAACAACGCCGACCCGCCGGGAGCGACGTGCCCACACAACAACGCCGACCCGTCGTGATCGACGTGTCCATCCAACAACGCCGCCCCGACGACCTCGCCACCCGCCCCAGGCGGCCTGTGATCCCGACGATGGCTCCTGCGGCCCACCCCGCCGGCCTCGCCTCCTCCCCGCCCCCACCGTGCCCCTCAACGGAGCCAGTGCGCTGCCCGCATTGCAAAGCATCGGGTTCCAGGCACAATGGAGGCCGACCCCCGATCTGCGAGGAGCAGTCATGACCAAGATAAAAATCCTTGATCGCACCTACACCGTGCCTACGGCGCCGGCCCACCTCGACACCCTCAAGGTCGAGATCCAGCAGCGCAGCGAGCGGGTGCGTCTGGGTCAGCGCCCGGGTCGCCGGGAGAAGCGGGTCGTGGGGCACAAGACGGCCTTCCTGTTCTTCAAGGGCGATCCGATCGTCGAGGAGGTCCAGCTGCCCCCCGAACCCATGGGTGAGGACGAGCGGCTTCGGGAGTTGGAGACGCTGGTGTCGAACTACGACGCCATGATCGGGCACATCAAGTCCAGCCAACGGGCCTATGAGCGCTTCTTCGGGGAGCTGGCCCAGGGCGTCCAGCAGGCCGTGGAGGCGGGCACGGGCCGGGTGCGCGAGATGGAGCGGCGCCGGGCGGAGCTCGACGGCGAGGCGCAGAGCGTGGGCAATGAGGCGCTGGCGGGTCGTGCGCGCGAGATCGAGCATCGCTTGATGCGCTCAGTGCGGATCATGGCGCAGGCGACCTTGCTGCTCTTGCGCAAGATCGCCTTGTGCGAGGAGGGCTTGCGGGCGCTGGCCGGGGATCATGAGGCCCAGCAGAAGGTGCTGGCTGGGCTGCGCCAGCAGATCGATCTCAACCGCAGGCTGGCGTTGCTGGAGCGTGACGTGGCCCAGTTCGAAAAGGACGTCGAGGCGATGGCCCGGATGTCGCTCCAGTTCGAAACCTACATGCGGGACTACTTCGGGCCGCTTCAGAGCCTGCTGGAGCAGATCGCGGAGGTCGATGAGCGCTTCCACGGCGCGGTGCAGGAGATCGAGGATCTGACCCGGGTGCTGCTCGACGAGGGCAAGTCGGATCTGGCTCTGCCCGCTGGCGACGATCGCCTCCTCGACATTCTGGTCAAGGGGACGTTGGATCGAGACATGCTCGGCGATCTCCTCGATCGCGTTGAGCAGCACGACGAGCGCCTGGAGGCCTTCGACGTGGAGATGGCCGTCGGCGAGGCCTCGATCGAGAACGCGCTGGCCAACGTCGAGGCGCTCGTGCAAGTGCGCCTGGAGCCGCTGCTTGAGTTGGCGCCGCCCCCCGCCACAGCGGCCATCCCTGCGGGGCGCGGCGCGCTGGATGACTTCGTGATCGTCGAGCCGAACACCTTCTGGATGGGATCGGGAGACGATGATCCTGAGGCGAGTGACAACGAGCGACCCCGTCACGAGGTGATCCTGACCACGCGCTTTGCCATCCAGCGCACGCCGATCACCCAGCGCCAGTGGTTGGCGCTGATGGGCAACAACCCCTCGCACTTCAAGGGTGAGGACAGGCCAGTCGAGCAGGTGTCGTGGTTTGACGCGGTGGCGTACTGCAATGCGCGCTCGCGCCAGGAGGGCCTGGAGGAGTGCTACGCCTTCAAGGGGGCCAGGGGGAGGCCCGGCCAAGAGGGCTTCGCGATCGAAGAGGTGTTGTTCAAGGGGAAGACGTGTCCGGGCTACAGGCTGCCGACGGAGGCGGAGTGGGAGTGCGCCTGTCGGGCAGGAACCAGCACCCCTCGGTATGGAATCCTTGACGAGATCGCATGGTACGGTGGCAACAGCGTCGATCAGACTCACCCCGTAGGTCAACTGAAGCCCAACGCCTGGGGCCTGCATGACATGCTTGGGAATGTCTGGGAGTGGTGCTGGGACGGCTATAGCGACGACTGTAGATTCGCTCTGGAGACGTCTCCAGAAGGCTCTCAAGCAAGCACTGAAGGTGGCGTCACCCGGGTCAAGCGCGGCGGCGGCTGGGACTCCATCGCCCGCAGCTGCCGCGCCGCCTTCCGCCGCGGGGACGCGGCGCCTAGGCGCCGCCGCCTCCTGGGCTTTCGCCTCGCGAGGTCTTACGACTGAGCGTCTTTACGGCTTTACTGTCTGGGTGGCGCCTGGGTGGTATGAGGGGTGGATGTGAGCAAAGGCCGTGGGTTGAGAGCGCGAGCGCCGAGGGGAAGGTGCGAGGGAGGGTCCACGAAAGGACCCCGAGCACCTGGAGAGAGGCGCGAGCGCGGGAGGGAATCCAAAGGGGGGGAACGCCCCTTTGGTGGCCTCGAAGTTGGCGAGGTGATCGGGGTGGGGTGAATCGGCGAGAGTGTTCAAGGCAGGGGGGCGTGCGGCGTGGGCTGAAGGAGCCTTTGGCGGGATCGGCGGCCGGTGACCCCGTCGGGAGCGTGACCCCGGAGGGTGGCGAGGGCGCCGTAGCAGGGATCGGTAAGGATGACGGGTGAGGGCGGGTGTGGGAGGGGTGTGGAGCAGTCTGTGACCAGGGACGCAGAGCCCGCTCGCCCCAGGCGTAGGGCCGCCGCCCTCGCGCCCGGCGCTACAGATCCAGCGACGCCTCTTCGAGGCTCTCGACGAGGGGTCAACCTGCGGGCATGGTGTCACCCAGGACAAGGGGCCCTTGATGTTGAGGCCATCGAGCCGAGCGACACGATGCTGCGGGCTGGTCCAGAGCCCCTCGTCAGCCTCGAAGAGGCGTCCCTTCCCTGTAGCGCCGGGCGCGAGGGCGGCGGCCCTACGCCTGGGGCGGCCCGGTGCGCTGGCCGCACGATCAGAGCCTGCTCCACACCCGTGTGGGAGGGCTTCGAGTGTCCAGTCTCGCAAGACCTCCAAAGGGTCGATGACCCCTCGCGCTTTGCCGTTTAGCCCGCCGTGGGGTGGTGATCGACCCCCTCGCCTGGCCTGACAGCCCGCCCTTGGGGGGTGCTCGACCCCCCCGGCTGGTCTGACAGGCCGCCGTGGGGTGGTGATCGACCCCCTCGACTGGCCTGACAGCCGGCCCTTGGGTGGTGCTCGACCCCCTCGGCTGGTCTGACAGGCCGTCTTGGGGTGGTGCTCGACCTCATTTGCTGGCCTGATGGACGCCATAGGGAGGTGACTGACCGCCTCGGCTGGCCTGACAGGCCGCCCTTGGGGGTGCTCGACCCCCTCGGCTGGCCTGACAGGCCGCCCTTCGAGTTCAACGGCCACCCAGGGCCGCTCGCCCTCGGGTCAGAAGCGGTGGCCGACGCCGTAGATGAGCGCCAGGGTGTCGACCCGGAAGGCGAAGGCGGCGCCGAGGTAGAGCGCGAAGCCCTCGTCCTGGAGCAGCCGCAGGCGCACGGCGGTCAGGGGGAAGATGTCGCCGCCGGGCTTGAGGACGCCGCCGCCGACCAGGGCGAGCTGGATCTCGAAGCGCGACTTGTCCATGAAGCCCCACATCAAGGGGGTCCAGGTGGCCCCGAAGGCCAGCGAGGGCGCGGCGAACTCGCTGCGAAGCTCCCCGTCGACCACGCGCCGCGTGGGCGTCAGCGGCAGGTTGAAGAGCCCGACGAGGCTCCAGCGCCGCGCGATCAGGCGCTCGCCGATGAAGAGCGCCGAGGTGGTCGGCAGCAGCTCCTGGTCGATGCTCAGATCCTCGACGAGCTGGCCCGAGAAGAGCTGCGAGGTGCCGAAGCTGAACTCCCAGAGCCGCGGCGGATCTCCCTGGGCCTGCGCCCGGTTGGAGAGCTTGGCGTCGGCCCTGGCCTCTCCCTTGTCCTCGCCCTGGGCGTCGGCCCTGGCCTCTCCCTTGCCCTGGGTGGTGGCGGCGCCGGCCACCCCCTCGCCCTGGGCGGCGCTGGCCACCCCCTCGCCCTGGGCGGCGGGGCTGGCCACGAGGAGCATCCCGATCACGACCGCGGTTCGCGCGAGCATCTTGTTGACCTCCTCCTTCCCTGCGTCACCCGAACCACTGGTGAGCCAGACTCGCGCGCTGGCGTCAAGGGCGCGCAGGCCGCGCCCAGGGTGATCGCAGAGTCGGCGCCTTCGTCGGGTTGTCAGGCACGCCGGGATCGACGCGCCGACCCCGACCCAAGGACCGCACACCCAACGGCGCCACCTCCTCGCCCTCGACGCGTGCGATGGTCGTGCGTCGGAGGGGATGGTCAGATCCACGCGGCGGTGCTAGGACAGATCGCAGAACATCACGGCGGAGGGACAGGACGTGGATCAAAACGCACTGCTGGCCGAGCACTTGCTTGGGTCGGCGCTCTTCGAGGGGCTCGACGAGGGCGAGCGGTCGAGGCTCAAGGAGGAGCTGGAGCCGGTGTTGATCGACGCCGGGCAGGATCTGTGTCGCGAGGGCGAGCCAGGGGAGGGGCTCTTCCTGATCGAGCGCGGCCAGGTCCGGGTGCACAAGAATACGGCCGGGGGGCTGGAGGAGGAGCTGGTCATGCTCGGGCCGGGGGACGTGCTCGGGGAGGTGGCCTCGCTGGACGGCGAGCCCTGCTCGGCGACGGCGACGGCGCTGGGTCAGGTGCGGGTCTACCGGCTCGGGGCCGCGTCGCTGGTGCGGATGAGGCTGGGCTTCGAGCCGGCGCTCTACAAGGTTTTTCGCAACCTGACCGTCACGCTGTGCGGGCGCCTGCGCCAGACGCTGGCGCAGATCGAGGCGCTGTCGACCGATCCGGCCTTGATGGCCAGGGTGCAGCGCCAGCGCCGGCTCCGAGCCGAAGCGCGGGGCCTCGACGTGTCCCCGGGCGGGCCAAGGGGGGCGAAGGAGGTCGGGGCGGACAGGCTCGTGGCCTTGAAGTACGACGCGGGGGCGAGCCACCCGAGCGCGTCGACGATGGCGGATTTCTTGAGGCAGATTCCGATCTTCCAGAGCCTCGACGGCGCAGAGATGGAGGCGCTGGCCGACGCCTTGAGGGAGGAGCGGCACCCGGCGGGGGCGGTGATCGCGGCGGAGGGGGGGCGAGGCGGCGCGTTTTGCCTGGTGGCCGAGGGGAGGGTGGAGGCGCACCGGGAGGACGGCGAGGGCGGGACGCGGGTGGTGTCGATCTTCGAGGCCGGGGCGATGTTCGGGGAGGTGGCGTTGATCGACGGCGGCGCGCACCCGGTGACGTGCGTGGCGTTGACGGACGCGGTGGTGTTGACCCTGGCGCAGCGGGACTTCGAGTGGCTCTGGAGCACGAACAGCCCGCTGGCCTTTCGCTTCGTGGAGATCGTGGGGATGGATCTGAGCCTGAGCCTGCGGGGCGTCGATCGGTCCTTCGCCGAGATCTTCGCCAGCGTCGACAGGATGGCGCCGGAGCACCTGGACAGGCTCGCGGAGATGAGCGCGCTGCTGGAGATGAAGAGCGTCAGCACGGGGGCGCTGCGCAAGCTGGCGCGGGTGGAGGGGTCGGCCGAGGGCGGTGGGTCAGCCGAACCAGCGGCCTTTCTTGCGCAGGACGATGACAACGTCGCGCCAGGGTAGCTCGGCGTCGTCGTCGTCGAGGTCGATGTCGGGCAGGGCGTAGACGATCCCGGCGCGCAGGTCGGCCGTCGGGACGGGGTGGACGACGCAGCGGATGCCCTGCCACTCGATGTCGAGGGTGTGTCGTGCGAGGGAGGGCCACTCCTTGTGGGGGATGGGGGCTTCGATGAAGAGCTCGCCGTCGACGGTGTAGACGCCCTCGTCGAGCCTGGGTCCGCGGCGGTGGTAGTCCAGGGCGAAGGGTCGGCCGTTGATCCGGGCGAGGTTCTCGAGCTGGAGGTCGTCCTCGTCGCCGAGGTAGTCGACGCCGGCGCGCCACTCCAGGTGGTGCCGCAGCTCGTGGGTGAGGGTCTCCCAGAGCTCCTCGTCCCAGGGGAAGTCGTCCTCCTGGCGGGCCAGCTCGACGAAGGAGCCGTGGTACAGGTGGATGGTGGTGCGCAGGGCGGCGTCCGGGATCAGGGCCACGACCTCGTCCACGGCGCACTCGCCCATGAGGAAGACGCCGGGGTTGAGGGGGTCGGGCTTGGGGGGCTCGTGGACGACGAGGGACTGCACGCCGACCTTGAAGACGGCGGGGATGCGAGACCACATCGCGCCCGCGAGGGCTTCGAAGCTCGAAAAGTCCATGGTTGGCGGTGAGTTAAGGGTTGTGATCGTGGGCCTCGGGGGTTGGGCGTGGGCCTGAGGTGTGGCGGTCTGGTGCGGCCAGCGGGTCAGCGTCGTCGTCGCCGGAGGGTGACGAGGGCGGCCTGCGCCATGACGGACAGAGATCGGATCATGGGTGCTCCTTGTCGTGCGGCGCTCAGGAATCTAGCACAGCCCCTCCATGGCATCCAACGCCGCGCGTCGGCTCGGCCAGGTGCTCGCCCCTCAAGGGGAAATTGGCCCGCTGATGGCAAAAGTCGGGTCGCGCCCAGGCTCGTCGGACGGCAGCGTGTTGGTGCGAGCGGCGGCCTGGGGCTTTGGCTTGACCCGAGGTGGATTTCAGCCGATTCCTGATGATGGAGTTTTTAATCGTGCAGCAGGAGAGGAGTCGGAAGCGATGGGATCAAGGGCGGATGTGAGCGGGGCCAGCAGAGAGGCCCGGGTGTTGATGATCGGGTTGGCGTTGTGCGCGGTGATGGCGTCGTGGCGGGTCGAGGCGCAGGACGACAGCCGCTTCGCCAAGCCGACCAAGGAGCAGCTTGAGCTCTACGAATCGGGCTTCGAGGCGTACAAGGAGGGTCAGTACGAGCGGGCGGTGGAGCGCTTCGAAGCCTCGTTGAAGATCGGGGAGATGAACATCACGTACCTGAACCTGGGTCGGGCGCTCTTCAAGGTGGGGCGCTGCAAGGAGGCCTTTGGGGCCTACGACAAGGTGTCGGTGGCGCTTCAGGTGCAGGAGCCGAGCCCGGCGCAGGTGCTCGACAAGCTCGACGAGTACCGGCAGGAGCTCAAGGGCTGCCCTGGGGTGCTGGCGGTGGACTGCAAGAGCCCGGAGTCGAGGGTCGAGGTCAGCGGCGGCCGGTCGGTGGCGTGCGGTGGGCGGCTGGAGCTGCCGCCGGGCCAGTATGAGGTGGTCGGGCGCCTTGGGGACAAGGTGGAGCGGCGGTCGGTGGTGCTCGTGTCGATGGAGGTGGCGCAGGTGTCGATCGAGCTGGTCGGCGCGGCGCCGGTGGGCGATGGCGGCGGCGGGGATGGAGCGGGGTTGCGGGTTGCGGGGTGGATCTCGGCGGGGGTCGGGGCGGCGGCGCTGGTTGGGGCCGGGTCGATCTTCGTGCTCAACAGCACGGACGCGAATCGCTTCGAGGAGCTCAACCAGAGTCAGCTCGCGTGTCCGGGCGCGCCGGAGTGCATCGAGCGGGACGCGCTCAAGGTGAGCCTGGATGGTGCCAACACCCAGATCGGGCTGTCTGCGGCGGTGGGTGCGGTGGCGATGACGACCGGCGTGGTCCTGCTGGTGCTGGGCTACAGCGCCGAAGGCGAGGGCGACGAGCTGTCCGGTGTTGAGATCATCTGGTCACCTGCGATGGTGGGTGTGCGCGGCAACTTCTAGCGTGGTGGCTCCGGCCCAGGAAGGAGAAGGATGAACAAGACGACGACGAAGACGTGGTGGTCCCTGTCCCTCTGCCTCCTGCTCGCGGCCAGCTGCAATGACCCCTCGATTGACGGGATCGAGTTCAATCCTGGCGAGGACCCGTCGCCAGAAGCGACCCCGGAGTCTGAGCCGGAGTCGACCCGCGAACCGGAGCCGACGCCGGAGCCCGAGCCCGCGCCCGAGCCGGAGGGGGAGGAGTGCGGGGGTGCGGCGCGCAACGCGTGCGGGGGGTGCGAGGCGCTTGTGGGGGCGGTGGGGGACGTGTGCGGGGTGTGCGGCTCGGGCCGGCTGGCTTGCGACGTGAACAACCTGGACGTGTACCTGTGCGTGGGGGATCGGGGGGAGTCGGCGCGCAACGCGTGCGGGGGGTGCATGACCTTGGCAGGAGCTCCCGGTGATGTGTGCGGGGCGTGTGAGAGGGCGATCTTGGTGTGTGGTCAGGACAATGAGTCGCTGGCTTGTGAGGGTGACGCCAATGCCTGCGGAGGATGCGAAGCACTTGCTCAGGAACCCGGTCAAGCCTGTGGCAATTGTCTTCTTGACCGCATCGAATGCGATGGGAATGAAGCGGTGCGCTGTACCGGAAATACGGACTGTCCAACGGGTTTTATGCCGATCCCTGCAGGCACCTTCCAGATGGGCTCGCCGCTCAGCGAGCCGGGGCGTGGTCCAGATGAAACCCAGCATGAGGTGAGGCTGACGCGAGCGTTCCTGATGCAGACGAAGGAGGTGACGCAGGGTCAGTGGGAGGCCTTGATGGGCAACAACCCGTCGAGATTCCCCCAATGCGGGAGCGACTGTCCGGTGGAGCAAGTCACCTGGTATGAGGCGCTGGCGTATGCCAACGCGCTGAGCAGGCAGGAGGGCCTTGCGGAGTGCTTTGCGCTGTCGGGTTGCATCAGGGCTCCTGGTGAGGGCATGGAGTGCACGGTCGTGAGCGTGAATGCGCCAGGAGGCAATGTGTACGAGTGCCAGGGATACCGCTTGCCCACGGAGGCCGAGTGGGAGTTCGCGGCACGAGCAGGGACACAGACAGCCTTCTTCAATGGCGGGCTCACGGAGACGGGTTGCGGGCTGGACCCAAGCCTGGACAGGGCAGGATGGTACTGCGGCAACGCGGGGATTACGACGCACCCCGTGGGGCAGAAGCAGTCCAATGGCTATGGTCTGTTTGATGTGCATGGCAATGTGCATGAGTGGGTCTGGGATTTGTATCTCGGTGACTACGCATCTCTTGGAGGCACCGATCCTGTGAACAATAGCTCAGGCTCGACCCGCGTCCTTCGCGGCGGGTCGTGGACCTTCTTCGCAGAGCTCTGCCGCGCGGCCATTCGCTTCGGCTTCGACCCCGCCAACCGCTTCGACATCCTCGGCTTCCGCCTCTCCAAGTCAATTGATCGCTGAGCGGATGATCCGTTGAAAGGTGGTTCATGGAGTCGAGCAAGAGGCCAGCGGCGGGGGCGGGCACCTCAGGCGCAGCATGAGCGGTGCTGGGCGACAGCGCCCAGGGTGAGGGTGAAGAGGTGTCCGGTTTGGAGATCATCTGATCACCTGCGATGATGGGTGTGCGCGGGAACTTCAAGTGTGGTGGCTCTGGCCCAGGAAGGAGAAGGATGAACAGGACGACGACGAAGACCTGGTGGCTGCTGGCGCTGGGGCTCTCGATGGCTGCGGCGCCGGGCTGCTTTGACACTCAACTCAACACGGACGTCGCGGTCGAGGACGTCGGCGGCGAGCCCGAGCCGACGCCGGAGGCCGAGCCCGAGCCTGAGGGGGCGCCCGAGCCCGAGCCGACGCCCGAGGCTGAGCCGGCCCCCGAGCCTGAGCCGACCCCCGAGGCTGAGCCGACTCCTGAGCCTGAGCCGACTCCTGAGCCGGAGGGCGAGGAGTGCGGGGGGGATGTGCCCAACGCGTGCGGGGGGTGCGAGGCGCTTGTGGGCGCGATCGACGACCCCTGCGGGACGTGCGGGACGGGGCGGCTGGCCTGCGCCGAGGACAACGAGTCGCTGGAGTGTGAGGGCGACGAGGGCGAGGGCGCGGTGTTGAACGCGTGCGGAGGGTGCGCGGCGCTGGAGGAATCGGTCGGGGAGGCGTGCGGGACGTGCAACACGGGGACGCAGACCTGCTCGGAGGATGGAGAGTCGCTCGATTGCGAGGGCGACAGGGGCGACGAGGCGCTCAACGGCTGCGGGGGTTGCGGGACGCTCTCCGGCGCGGTCGGCGGCGCTTGCGGGACATGCGGGACGGGGCAGCTGGCCTGCGTCCAGGGCGATCGGGACGCGCTGGAGTGCGAGGGCGACGCAGGAGACGCGGCGCTCAACGCCTGCGGGGGATGCACGGTGCTGGTGGGCGCGAGCGGCGACGCGTGCGGGGTGTGCGATACGGGTCGGCTGGCCTGCTCGGAGGATGGCGAGTCGCTGGAGTGCGAGGGCGACGCGGGCGTCGGTGCGCGCAACGGGTGTGGCGGGTGCGGGGCGCTGGTGGGTGCGGTTGGGGACGTGTGCGGGGTGTGCGGCTCGGGCCGGCTGGCCTGCGACGTGAACAACCTGGACGCCTACCTGTGCGTGGGGGATCGGGGGGAGTCGGCGCGCAATGAGTGCGGGGGGTGCGCGACCCTGGCGGGCACGGTCGAGGCGCCGTGCACGCAGGGCGGGTGCAGCGGTCAGTTCGAGTGCAACGGCATCGACGCGCTGGTGTGCGTGGGGCCGGGGCTCAACGAGTGCGGCGGCTGCGTCACGCTCCCCGGCGAGCAAGGGGACCTGTGCGGCGAGTGCGGGCTGCAGGTGTGCGACGGGACGGACGGGCTGGCGTGCGAGGAGCAGGTCGCGACCTTCTTCGCCGATCGAGACGGCGACCAGTTCGGAAACTCGCAGGACAGCCGGCAGCTGTGCGTGGGGCAGACCCCTTATGTGGCGACCGTGGGCGGGGATTGCAATGACAACGACCCGGACCTCAACCCCTCTGCGACCGAGCTGTGCGACTTGCTCGACAACGACTGCGACGATGACATCGACGAGGGCCTGCCGGCCAACGGCTGCGGGGGATGCGGGGATCTGGAGCCTGATCTGGGGACGACGTGCATCAACTGCGGCCCGAGCCGCTTCATCTGCCTTGGGCCCGAGGAGACAGAGTGCGAGCTCAACACGACCCTGCTGGCGCGCTGCCTGCTGGACATCTGCCTCCACGATTGCGGCGACGGGGTCTGCTCGCCGTCCGAGAGCTGCCAGCAATGCGATCTGGACTGCGCCTGCAATGTGGGGTGCGGCGATGGGGTCGTGGGCGGCACGGAGGTCTGTGACGACGGCAACCGGGTGGCGGGGGATCTGTGCGACAACAACTGTCGACCGCAAGAGATATTCAGATCCTCAAGCAGTTTCGTGCACTTGAGGAGCATCCCCGGGGGCTTCGTGGCGGCCGCCGGGCGCGACAACCGCCAGCTGGAGTGGCAGCGCTTCAACCACGCCGGCGTGGTCATCGATCCGCAGCCTCTGGCCGTGCCGGGCGCCAACAACCTGACGGTACCGTCGATGACGCTCGGCGGGCTTCAGTTCGGGGACGGCAGCTTCCTGATCAGCTTCGTCCAGGACGGTCGAATCCAGGGGCGTCGCTTCTCGGACTTCTGCCAGCCGACCATCCTGGGCGGTGGCAGTGACTTCTACGAAAGGGTCCCCTTCGGGACGCTGACCGGTGCGCAGCACGACAAGGCTGTCATCGCTCCGAACACCCTCGCGCTGGTGTGGGCCGCCAGCGGCACGTTCCCGGACACGAACGGATCGGGGATCCTCGTGATGCGCTTCAACAACGAAGGGCAGCCCATTGACGCCAACCCGCTGCAGGTCAACGGGGCGACGCAGGGCTTTCAGATCAACCCTCAAATAGCGGCCCTGGGCAATGGGGGCTTTGTCGTGGCCTGGATCGACACGGGGGACAACAACCGGGTCAAGGCGCGGCGCTTCGACGCCCAGGCGCGGCCTTTGGGCGGTGACATCAGGGTCAACGCCACCGATCGTGGCGTGACCGATATCGTCAAGATCGTGGCGCTGTCCAGCGGGCGTTTTGCCGTGGCGTGGGGCTACGGCTTGTTGGATGGGGACACGTTCTTGAGGGTCTTCAGCAACACGGGGACTCCCCTGAACCCCAACGATGTGCTGGTCAACCAGGAGACCGCCGGAGCGCAGAACCTCTCGAGCATGGCGGCCAGCCGCGAGGACAAGCTCTTCGTCACCTGGAATGACGCCAACGAGGACGCGATGGGGCGCTTCTTCGACGTGACTGGAAACTCCCTTGGCCCCGAGATCGTCTTGAGGGCGGCCGCGGCGCGCGGCCCGCACACCGTCATCTCCCTCGACGACGGGGACTTCGTGCCCACCCTCGCCTTTCCCCAGTCGCCCGACACCAACCTCAGGCGGATCCCCGCGCCCTGAGATCGTCCCCTGAGATCGTCCCTTGAGAGCGCGCTCTGGGATCGCGCTCTGAGATCGCGCTCTGAGATCGCGCTCTGGGATCGCGCTCCGAGATCGCGCTTTGGGATGGGTCTGGACCAGCCATTGATCATAGGGCCGACGATGGGGCAAGACGATCCCGACGGGTTGCCTCCGATGGGTGGACACACGGTCCTTCCGACGACCAACGGTCGTGGGGCAAGACGATCGCGACGGGTCGGCTTCGATGGGTGGACACACGGTCCTTCCGGCGACCGACGGGTTTGCCGGCCCCTGATCGGGTCCGGCTGCACCTCGCGGCTTGTATGTTGGAGCGGACAGCGGATGATGAGAGAAAGCCCCGCCAGATGATGGTCATCCAGCGGGGCTCCTCTCGGCAACGGTCAGGCTCGATTCGTCGAGTCTTGGTTCAATAAACCCAACACGCGGCATGGGC
>SXGS01021451.1_pt1 | contig 12924 bp, 10 predicted proteins | sample 3174681 | NCBI WGS metagenome assembly SXGS01 (sample SAMN11356861, study PRJNA531348) | freshwater metagenome | isolation source: freshwater sample F1-80 | place: China: Fuxian Lake, Yuxi | collected 2017-12-25
CACCGGCTGCAATGACACGGGCTAGATCAACACTGGCTGCAATGACACCGTGATGTGGCCGTCACTTCCCGCTCGGGCAAGCGATACCGACAAGTCCCGAATGGGACGAGTGTTGGTGATTGCCGGCTCTCGCGGCATGGCCGGTGCCGCGGCATTGTGCGCAGAGGCGGCACTGCGAACTGGGTGTGGCTACGTATACATAGCAACCGTTGGAGTGATCGCTCCTGAGTTGACCGCCGCCGTACCGTCGGCAATTTTGCACTGCACGAACAACCACGAGCAGGCGCAACTGACGAAAGCCGACCTTGCCATGCTCGTCGATGCGTGCAGCGACGTAGACGCGGTAATCATCGGTCCGGGTCTCGGCGGTGGCGTTGAAGGATGGCTTGGTGACTTGCTCGAACGAGTGAGATTACCCATGGTGTTGGATGCTGATGCACTCAATGCAATAGGTCGCACACCGGATCTTCTCGGGGTGCTCACGGACCGGCATGTCATTACTCCGCACATGGGTGAAGCAGCCCGACTGCTGGGGTGGGGCAATCAGCGAGATCGAGTAGAGAAGGACCGCTTCGGTGCAGTCGTACATCTGTGCGCGATGACTCCTGCGAATGTGGTGTTGAAGGGTGCTGGCACGCTCGTGGCGCAACGTGGTCGCAACGTGCATGTGAACCCCACGGGAAATGCCGGACTTGCCAAAGCAGGAAGTGGGGATGTACTGAGTGGAATCATCGGCGCATTGATTGCACGGGGCATGGACGCTCACGAAGCGGCCGTTGCCGGAACGTGGCTCCATGGGCGGGCTGCCGACATGTTGTCACGCGAAGTGGGGGAGGACTCCTATATCCCAAGCGACCTCGCTCACGCACTCGGCGCAGCCATGCGCGACTACGAGAAGCAATGCAACGGAACCGCGGAGTATTAAGCCCTAACGAGCGCGTCGTTCACCTCAAGGGCATAGCCGAATCGGTTGCAGGCTGTCGTCGCCACCGACGAAAGCCAGGGCGTTAGGCGGTGGCCAGGGCGGTTTCTGGTAGTCGAATCGTCACGCACAGACCCCCCAATCGACTCTTGGCAAAGAGCACTTCGCCACCGTGAGAGCGCGCAATTGAGGTGAGAAGGTGAAGCCCCAGGCCAGTGCCGTGCTGATCAGTGGATCGAACCGATCCGAAGCGTTGCGTTCCTAGCGCTAGCTGTTGAATGTGGGCTTGTTCGAGGCCGGGTCCTGCGTCATCAATCGTAAACTCGACGAACTCGTCGCGGGTTGTGCAGCGGATCTCGATTGGAGCAGTTGCAGGAGTGTGGCGATGTATGTTGCTGAAGACATTGGCGAACAATCGCTCGATGAGCGCTCGATTGGCACAAATCACATGTGAGGTGCACCCGATGTCGATTGGTCGCTCTGGATCCAGCATCGCAAGGTCATCCGCGTGTGATTTCACCACCGTGCATACATCAAATCGCTCTGATTGCTCGGGTTTGGTAGACGACAACCGCGCGAGAAGTAGAAGGTCATCGATGAGTCGCGACATGCGCCTAGATTCCTGTGCGATTCGATCCTGGGCCCGGGCACGAGTCTCGGGATCCGCGTTGTTAGTAGTTGCGAGCAGATCCCCGTAGGCACGCACCGTGGTGAGCGGTGTTCGTAACTCGTGGGCAACATCCGCAAGGAACTCGCGCATCGAGGACTCGGATTGGGCCCGGCTGTTCGCGGCGTCCTTCAGGCTGTCAACCATGCTGGAAATTGATTCCTGCAGCTCGCGTACCTCGAGTGATGTCGAGTCCACAACAAGAGAGATGTCCAAGTGTCCGAGCGCCACACGTTGAGAGAAGTCCACGATTTGTCCGATTGGACGCAGGGACTTTCGGGTGATGATCGCGGAAAGAGTTCCGCCGAGGATGGTGAGAAGCAATGCAATGAGAGCATTCGTAAGGAGCTGTCGTTCGAGCTGACTCTGGATCGCTTCGACTCGTTCGCCGAATACCAGCCATTGTTCGTTGCCAAGCCCGATAGACACCACACGAAATGGAATTCCCGAACCAATGGTTATTGCATCTCCAAGTGCGGAGCTCAATTGATCGATCGTCAGTGGAGCAATCGTGGGTGCCGTAGGTGTGCTTTCTAGTAGCGAGATAGGGTCCTCGCCAACGACTATCAGAGTTGCGACGAAGTCGGGAGATGTGGATTCCACTGATTGCAGGAGGGCTGAAACCGGATCGCCACTCTCGGCTACCGTGCGGCGAAGTTCAGTGATTCTTTGGTCGACGGCGTCTAGTGCGGCGTTTCTGCTGGAGAATGCGGCGAGGGTGGCGAACAACGCAGTAGTGACCACAATCGTCAGTGACGTCACGAGCGAAATGCGACGAGCGAGTGTCATCCGCCAGCCTCGAACTTGATTCCGAATCCCCGGACGGTAATGATGTGCTCATGGTCGACGCAGTCAAGTTTTCGTCGAAGATATGACACGTACGTTTCGACGACGGTGGTAGAAGTCTCGTAGTCGATACCCCAGATGGATTCCAGAAGGTGGTTCTTGGAGAGTACCTTGCCAGGATGCTGCATCAGGTGGACCAACAGCCGGAATTCCGTAGGGGACAGACTGATCGGCTTACCGGCGTGGGTGACTGAGCTCGCTGACATGTCGATCTCGACATCACCAGCCCGCAATATGGTCACATCAGTTGCGCCACCGGCCCGTCGCAGCACCGCACTTACCCGCAGCGTGAACTCTTCCAATCCAAATGGCTTACGAATGTAGTCATCCGCCCCTAGCTTCAGGCCCCGTACGATGTCATCGCGCTCATCACGTGCGGTCAACATGATGATCGGCAGGTGGGGTTTGCGGCGTCGTAGATTCTCAAGAACCGTAAATCCATCGACCCAGGGCATGTTGACGTCTAGTACGACGAGGTCGAACGGGGATCGGGTCGCCAGCTCAATTGCCTTGGCCCCGGAATCTGCCTCTGTGGTGAAGTATCCGGCCACACGCAGCGCATCAGCCACCGTCTGTCGCACTGCTGCGTCGTCGTCAACGACCAAAACGCTTGCCGTTGCCAAGTCAGTACCGTCCCACTACGACGGTACTGAGAAGCCTTCAACTCCCAGTAACTCCACGGGCAATTCACATGTTTCTCACAAGTTGGCGTTGTAGACAAGGTGGCATCCGAGCAAGCCTCGGCTATCAACGCTGACAGGAGAAAAACCCATATGACAATCAAGAAAGTAGTTACCTCTGCCGCACTCGTCGTCGTGCTCCTTGCACAGGGAGGCAATGCATTGGCGAGCACAGAAGAAGCTGCATCGGGTCCGTCGGCGACGGATACTTCAACTTCGATCCCGTCTACGAAAAACACTGTGCGAAACAGCGAGTTCCATGCCGAAATGCGCGCATGGGTGAATGGACGTGTGGCTGCGATGCACGATTACCGAGTTGCGATTGCGGCTGCTTCAACGACATTGAAGAGTGCGCTGGACTCGGCAACGAGCAAAGAGGGTCGAAAGTCGGCAATGGCCGCGTTCAAGTCGGCTCGCGAAGTCGCAAAGTCTGCGTTGGACTCAGCACTTACAGCCTTGGGTGATCGCCCAGTCCGTCCAACCAGATAGAAGGGCTCACGCACGGCAAATTTCGAACCCCGATGACGGGTGATTGCACCGTGTCACGAACTGTTTCGTGAACCGTTAGGGAAAGCGTGAACCAGGGCAAAGCATGAAGAGCAAGCGAATTCCCTCTCCGTGTCTGGTGGTGCGGGAAAATCCGCATCCCGGGCACGGAACGGTGCTGGTTTTGGGAACCCCCCGAGGTGGCACCTCGGTGGTGGCCGGGATCTGTCACATGCTCGGTGTGCCGATGGGTCTTGAGATCGACAGATCCAACATGGAGGACCTACGATTTCGTGCGCTGCTCAACTCCGAACATCGCGCAGATTTGGCACCTGCATATTTCCAGGAACTACGTCAGCTTGGTTCGATCGTTGGTGCCAAAGATCCCGTTGCAATTGACCATCTTCGGGCTGTGTACCCAGCAATTCCACAACCGATTTGGGTGGTGGCGTCAAGGGACGTCTACGCGTCCGTCCAGCGTGAGGTAGTGGAGGGTCACGAATTCTCCGAAATACTTCGTCACACCATCAGACGTAAATACGACGTCCTCGACTTTGTATTGGGTGTAGACGAGCCTTTGATCGTCGTGACGTACGAACGACTGATGCATGACCCCGTAGGGGCGGTGCGATCACTGGCACGATTCTTGATCGGCGACATTTCCGAGAGGGTCGTACAACAGACAGCACAACTTGTGAGACCACACGCCGATATGCCACATGATGTCGACTTTGTGGCCGCCCGAGAGCGGTACGACGAAGAGCAGTCCCTAGGCAGCAGCTCGGCGGTCGCGTAACCAGTTGTCGTGCGCCGATCGCAGATGGTGTGGCATCCGTTGTAGATGCCGGTGCGGAACGGGTGGTAACACGCGCCGTACCGCAAGCCCCGTGCGGGCAGTTTGCGCAACTCCGAACATCTGCAATCGCGAGACTGCGCGACCAAAGATGGTGCCCGTGTCCTCGCGTGCCGCCACACCCAGCGACAGTGCGGTGGCACGAGTGTCGAGCAGGTAGCCATTGGGGAAATCATCGAAACCAAAGTCGATGCGTCGCAGTAGCCATGTGGCGGATGGCCCCAGAACGGGGAGCCAAAACCACTCCACATAGTCCGACCGAGCGCCAAATCCCACGGATTCCACGGTGGTATCCAGCCAGGGCACAACGGTGAGGTTGGGTTGATAGGTGTTCACACCTAGGTGTGTGCGCGGGTCGGTACAAATGGCACACTATTTTTCGTACATGCTGAACGACGACACCAACTCCGTGGCGCGGGTGGAGGTATTGATTGCTGCCGCCCGCCGAGTCACGGTGCTGACAGGTGCGGGCATCTCCACGGCGTCGGGTATCCCGGACTTCCGTGGACCGAACGGCTTGTGGACCCGCGATCCCGATTCGCAACGCGCGGCCACGCTCAGCCACTATCTGAACGACCAGGACCTTCGCCAGCGATCGTGGCAAAACCGTGTGCGATGGCTCGGTAACGATCCGCTGCCCAACGACGGACACAAGGCCCTGGTCAAGTTGCACGAGCGTGGACAACTTCGCGCCATCGTCACACAGAACGTCGACGGGTTGCATCAGCGCTCGGGCATCGAGCCGCATCTCGTGCACGAGGTGCACGGCAACCTGCACCGTTCACGCTGTTGGGAATGTGGCGATCGTCGACCCATGGCACACGCCGTGCAGCGGGTGATCGATGGAGACCCCGACCCGCGCTGTCTTCTCTGTGGCGGAATTCTAAAGAGCGACACCATCTTGTTTGAAGAGCCGCTCGTTCCCGAGGTGATCGAAGCCGCATATGCAGCGAGCCAAGATTGCGACGTGTTGTTGGCCGTCGGTTCCACCCTCGGTGTGTATCCCGCGGCGTATTGCGTTCCGCGAGCCAAGGAAGCTGGTGCCCGAATCGTGATCGTGAATGGGGGACCAACCGAGATGGATTCGCTGGCCGACGAGTTCGTGACCGGCGACATCAACTCGGTGCTGCCACGCCTCTGCGGCGTACAGCCCGAGTAGGCCACGCCCCCGTGACACGAAGCGCCGGGTGACCCGCCCCGAAAAGCCGACCTCCCAGGTAGCATTTCAACCGTGGCGACGTTTCGTGACCTGCTTTCTGCCGCCAAAGCGCAGATTACTGAGGTAGACACTGCCGCTGCCGCCGACAAGATTGCTGCGGGCAACGTCGTGGTGCTCGATGTTCGCGAGCCCGATGAATTCGAACAAGGTGCCCTACCCGAGGTGGTGCACATCCCGCGTGGACACCTGGAAGCGCAAGTAGAGACGCGAATCATCGACAAGTCGACTCCGGTGGTGGTGTACTGCGCCGGCGGAGTACGCAGCGCATTCGCCGCAAAGACGCTGCAAGAACTCGGTTACTCCAACGTGGTCAGCATGGCCGGCGGTTTCGGTAAGTGGAAGGACGAGGGTCGCGCGTGGTTGACACCCGTGGCGCTGAGTGCCGAGCAACGCAACAGATACCAGCGACACATCCTGTTGCCCGAAGTTGGCGTTGCAGGACAAGCCAAGTTGCTCTCCAGCAAGGTGTTGTTGCTCGGCGCAGGCGGTCTCGGTTCGCCTGCAGCGTTGTACCTGGCGGCGGCCGGTGTCGGCACGATCGGCATCGTCGATATGGACGAAGTGGACGCCAGCAACTTGCAGCGACAGATTCTGCACAACATCGATCGCATCGGTGACCGAAAAGTCGACTCGGCGAAGAAGACGCTCACCATGCTGAACCCCGACGTGAACGTAGTTACCTACGACACGCGACTTGCCGCCAGCAACATCATCGACATCATCTCCGGGTACGACGTGATCGTCGATGGTGCCGACAACTTCCCGTCTCGGTACTTGCTGAATGACGCCAGCGTGAAACTCGGTATCCCCGTGGTGCACGGCTCGATCTTCCGGTTTGAGGGAATGGTGAGTGTGTTCCATCCGCTGCGCGGACCGACGTATCGCGATATGGTTCCTGAGCCACCACCGGCGGAGATGGCGCCAAGTTGTGCCGAAGCCGGTGTGCTCGGTGTACTTCCTGGCATCGTGGGATCGATTCAGGCGTTGGAGACCATCAAGCTGTTGCTCGACCTGGGTGACTCACTGATTGGTCGCATCCTGGCCATCGACACCACGGAGATGACGTTTCGTACGTTCAATCTGCGCAAGGATCCAAAGAACGTGGTCACGTTCGACAATCGCGAGCGCATTCAATTGCGCGACCTCGACGGCGTCTGTGCGCCGTGGATGAGCTGAACACGCAACCTTCGGGTCGCTGGACAAGTCGCCGTCGCATCGTCAACACTCGTAGCATTGAGCGCGTGCCGTTGAGCATTGCCGTCGTCGGCGCCGGATTTTCGGGTGCCGTCGTTGCACGTGAATTCGCCGAAGCCGGACATCACGTCGATGTCTTTGAGTCACGCGACCACGTAGCGGGCAACTGCCACACCAAACGTCACGACACGGGCGTGATGGTGCACGTCTATGGTCCACACATCTTCCACACCCAACACGAAGAGGTGTGGCACTACGTTCAGCGCTTCGGAACGTTCAAGCCCTACCGACACCGCGTGCGCGCCATGGTGGGGGACAAGGCATACCAGATGCCGATGAACCTCGGACTGATCAATTCGTTCTTCGGCACATCCATGGATCCTGCACAAGCGGAGCAGTTCGTCACCAGTCGCGCGGATACAAGTATCACGAATCCGACATCCTTCGAGGAGCAGGCACTACGGCTCGTCGGACGTGAGCTGTATGAGGCGTTCTTTGCGGGCTACACCCGTAAACAATGGGGAGTCGACCCCAAGGAGTTGCCGGCGAGCATCCTTGCGCGCTTGCCGCTGCGCTTCACCGACGATGATTCGTACTTCAATCATCCATTTCAGGGAATTCCCGAGTACGGATATACGCCGATCGTGGAAGCCATCCTCGATCATCCGAACATCACCGTGCACTTGTCCACCCGCTGCTCGCGCGCACAGTTGAAGAGCTACGACCACGCGTTCTGGAGTGGTCCCATCGATGCGTACTTCGACTTCGAGCACGGCCGCTTGGCGTACCGCACCCTCGACTTCGAGCCGGAGGTGGTGACCGGCGACTTCCAGGGCTGCCCAGTGGTGAACTACTGCGATGCGGATGTGCCGTTCACCCGTATCACCGAGCACAAGCACTTTGCGCCCTGGGAAACGCACTCGTCGTCGGTGATCTACCGGGAGTTCAGTCGCCTGTGTGGCGATACCGATACGCCGTATTACCCCGTGCGACTGGTGAAGGAGAAAGCGCAGTTGTTGGAATACGTGCAGTTGGCGCGCGCAGAAACCGGAGTCACCTTTCTCGGCCGTCTCGGCACCTACCGTTATCTGGACATGGATGTGACGATTCACGAGGCACTGAAGACCGCGCGAGCAGTGCAGGCTGCCCTCGCAGCAACATCGCCCGTGCCGGCCTTTGTGGTCGATCCGCTTGGATGAGCAGACAATGACGCAGTTTCTTCTCCAGCGATCGATGTTGCCCGTTCGCGGCATGGTCGAACCGCTGCTGTACGTTCGCGAAGTCGGGTCCGTCACCCGGGGTGATGAGACCGCGACGTTGGCTGCTGGTGCCGAACTCTCGTTCGACACGTCATTCGGCGTGTTCCATGCCGGACGCTGGCGTCGACTCACCACGGTGGATGCGATCGTTGCTCGAGTCGTTGCCACCGGAAGTGGTCGCGCTGATGTGGTGTCGGTGCAGCGCGGTAGGGAGCACGTGGTGGCCTGCGCCAGTCTCGGCGCTCAACCAGTTGACATTGCGGTCGGTTCGCTTCGCGACTCGCGCTTCGGTGTTTTGTACGTGCGCATCGTGGCCACCGGCCCATGCGACGTACAGCGGGTGGAGTGGCGGACTTCTACGCCGTCCTCACATGACGTGCGGCTGAGTTTGTCGATCACCACGTTCAACCGTCAGGCCTACGTGATTCCGACGGTGAAGCGGGTGCTTTCCCTGGTGCGGTCGTTGTCGGAGCTGCAAGGCCGCGTGCGAGTGCTGGTGGTGGACAACGCCAACAACGTGAACTTCGAGGAGTCACCCAGCGACGACCTCAGCGTGGTGCCAAATCCCAACCTCGGTGGTGCGGGCGGATTCGCCCGTGGCCTCATGTGGCTGCGTGAGCAGGGCTGGGCAACTCATGTGTTGTTCATGGACGACGACATCAGTCTGGAAACCGAAGCACTCGTGCGAACAGTTGCCCTGTTTGCCTATGCGCGAGATCCACAGATGTGTGTGCACGGCGCAATGCTGAGCGAAGAGCGTCAATGGATGCAGTTCGAAGCGGGCAGCAAGTACCTCTGGCGTTCGTTGTACCCGTTGCGTGCACTTGGTCAAGAAGACGATCTTCGCGACCGCTCATTGGTGTTGCGGGATGCCAAGGAAAAGCGATTCGCCTATTCCGCGTGGTGGTACACGGCGTTCCCCATTGGCATCACCAAGGACAATCCCTTGCCGGTGTTCGTGCGTGGTGATGATGTGGCATTCGGTCTCATGCATACGGGTCGCCACACGGTGACCCTCAACGGCATCGCGGTGTGGCACGCCGACTTCCACCTGAAGAACAATCCATCGTCGCTGTTTTATGAGATGCGTAACTTTGCCACGATCGACACCCTCGTGTTCGATCGTCACCGGTGGTGGCACTTGGGGCAGCGATTTCTCGCCCTGAGTTTCCGCAACTTGTTCGGATTCCGCTATGCAAGTGCCGAATACATGATTCGTGGAATGCGCGCGTATCTGGCCGGGCCGCAAGCCCTAGCCGAAGTTGACCACACCGCCTTGCACGACGAGTTGCGTCAGGTGACAGAAGAGAAGCCCGCGCCACTGTCGCCCGACCACGCGTCGGTGGTCATGTCGACACCGTTACCCAAGCCCGTGCGACTCATCGGATTCGTTCTGTCGTTGCCGCTGGTGGGCGGTTACTTGATTCCGAAGTCGCTGCGCAGTCGCGAATTGCGCACCGCGCCGATCGACTCGCGAGCCGTCGGATTGGCACTGCGCCATGAGCAGATTTTGTATCGCCACGATCGTTTGCCGGAGGGCTTCGTCTGCTCGCGCGATGGTGCGAGATTCCGCGCATTGTGGCGCGACGTATTCGGCGTCTTGTTCGAGCTTGCACGTACGTACGGTCGCTTGAAGCGGGAGTATCGCGCGGCGTATCCGGCGTTGGTGAGCGACGAAGCGTGGCAGCGCCGCTTTGACGGCGTTAGCGCTGTGCCGAAGCGCTGAGCAACGCCATCCACGTGGTGCGATCCACCACGCCGGTTGGTTTCAGCCCGACTGACTTCTGGAAACGTGACACCGTGTTCGCAGTGCCACCGCCGAAGATCCCGTCGGCACGGATCTTCACCTTCAGCACGTTGGCCAGTGCCTTCTGAATCGATACGACCGAAGATTGCCTGGCTCCGCGCGTCAGGGTGAATGTGTTGGAGTCGATACCAAGTGCTGCGATGACCTGTTCGTCGGCAATGCCGTCGATGGGTAGACCGGCAGTTTCCTCGAACTTCTTCACCGCCGCCATCGTGCCTTTACCAAAGACGCCATCTGCAACGATGCGCTGTTTCTTCTTCAAACCCAGCGCCGTATTGAGGGCGACTTGCAGCGATTTGATGGGTTCACCGCGCTCACCGGCACTCATAGGTACGGCCATTGGAATGATTCCGCCGTTACCCACCGTGATTAGGCCCGCACGACGAAGTTCGTCCAGTTGATTGCGCAGGAACAATGCAAACTCGACACGGCCGGTGTTGGTGAGATGCACCGAGTCGCTGAACCAACGGGACTTCTCCGGCCCGGCGCTGTACGTGTTCCAATCCAGCACCGAGACATTGGGGTACCGCTGGGCGGCAGCGGCGAGAGCTGCGTTGGATGCGTTGTAGTCAACCGAGGGGCGACGAGTGGACAGATTCACGAACACGATTCGCTGCACTGCACGGGCATTGAGCGCCGACACCACTTGGTCGATGTCCTGGGCGAACGTGCTCGGGCTGTCGTTGTATCCCAATTGCAGAACTGCGACGGTGGGCATCGTTTCTGAAGTGAGTGAGTTGATGATTGCGGGTGCATCGGGGAGTCCGACCGACGGTTCGACGCACGCCGAGCCGACGAGACAGCGGTTTGGCACGGCTTGAAAGTCCACGTTGGTATAGGCCGGAGCAACGATGCCGGCAAACTCGGCGGTAATGCTCGCGCCAATGGAATCACCAATCAACAGCACTCGGCCAACCGGTGCTGCTTCAAACTCCGCCGGATATATCGGCGTGACGCCGTACCACGGTGCGGGCAATCCGAACGCCGTTCGAAACGTCCAGCCCGACACCTTCACACTGCCGGACGTGCCGGTGACCGTCACCTCGGTGGTGTAGCCATTCCAGTCGCCTCCGAGTCCGTCGTGCGCCGTGGTGAGCGAGGTCAGCGTGCCGATCTGTGGGTACTTCTGCTGGAGTTGTGTCGCACTCACGCTGCGCGTCCACACCATGAGTGAGGAGTTCGCCGCGAGGTCGCCGGGGTCCGCCTGTGCGGTGAAGACCCCGCCGGCAGTTCGACCACCGTTACTGGAGGAGAACTCCGTTCGCACGACTGCGCCGTTGCGACCGCGTATCACGATTCCCACAGTTTCGGCGATTGCCGTATCCGTTCGCGGATCTTCGAGGCTGTAGGGCTGTTCGCTCACACCTTCGCGCAGGGCCGCGCCCATGTACACCTGACAGTCCTGCGTGTCGCAGGTATTGGCCAAACCTGGGTAGCGATTCTCGGTGGAGGCGTAACTTCGTGCCGCAACGGATTGGGCACGAAGTGCATTCATACCGGCTCCACCTGCAGCGTCACCCCAGGCGGCAGGGGACTCTCGCGGCACCACTCCTCGCAGGTAGCTCTCCATGGTGGTGACGTTGATGGTTCGATTTTCGTTGCGTGAGTTGTTGACGGCACGAATGATGCCGCGGTAGTACCGCACACGGTGGGCACGATCCGATTTTGGCTCGCAAAGGCCGATGGTTTGCGTCGGGGCGGCTGCAGGGTCTTGACCAACCTGCGTGGTGAACGAGGCCCCATCTGCAACATCGCCGATCAGCTCGAAACCAACAGAAACTGGATCCTGACTCGGCAGCGTGCAGCGACGCGAGGTGGATCCCCACACTCGATACACCTTTTCGCTCACCTCGCGGGCCACGAGCGAGGTCCAGACACGGCCCGGAACCGGGTCTTCCAGGAAGAGGGCGTTTTGTACGTCGGCCACCACACCCGTTTGGTACGTGCCCATGGCGCTCAACCACACGCGGATGGTGTCGTTTGGGTTGTCGATTGGTGCCACCACGTTGCCGGTGGCGCCGCCGTAATAGAAATCGAGAATCTGCTGCCACGACCAGCCGTGCGATGTGGCCCATCCATACGAGCCGTACTGACTGAGGCCACGTCCGTGGCCAAAGCCGCGACCGTAGATGACGTAACTGGCGGGCAACTGGCCATCGGCTGCACGGACGGGCGAGGGGGCAGGCGTCAGCGACGCGACAACGGCGGCAACAATGCCGATGGCGAACAAGGTTCGCAGTTGGGGGGAACGCATGGTGAAGTAGAACTCTCCTTCGCCCGCTTCCCGAGCAGTCTACGGCAGGATGTCGCCTTCGTTGCGTAACCTGCGTGTCGAGTTGGTCGCACGAACTCCGTGTCGCGCTAGTCGCGCAACGGTTCGACTGCTGTGAGTGTGTCGCGCTGTTGCACGATCACACCGGTGAGCACGAGTGCAATGCCAATGACATCAAGAGTCGATGGAGTCTGGTCGAGAAAGAAAAACCCGAACACGGTCGCAGTTACGGGGAGCAACGCAAGCAGCACCGAAAAACGACGAACCGGAATGCGTCGCAACGTGTACTGGTCGATGCCGTAGGCGACGGCGTTGGAAAACAAACCAATGAGAAGACACCAACCAAGAAGCGTGGGGTCGCTCCACGCCGGACCACTTTGGGGAAGCCCGATTGGCGTGAGCACTATTGCACCGATGGCAAGACCTATTCCCAAACCGGCAACACCGCGGTCGTATTGCGCGACGCGGGCACCAAGGACGATGTAGATCGCCCAGCAGAACGCCGCCAAGAAGATAAACAGCAACCCGAGTGGCTCACTGTCAATTTCAATTCCGGAGAGCACCACCACACCAGCAGTCGCCAGGGCCAGTGCGAGCGCATTTCGTTTGGTGCGCGTCGTGAGGGCAGCGACGGTGATTGGTCCAATGAATTCGATCGCAACACCCTTGCCGAGGTCCAGCCGGTTGATGGCGAGATAAAACGTAAGGTTCATGAACGC
>SXGS01293623.1_pt1 | contig 12923 bp, 11 predicted proteins | sample 3174681 | NCBI WGS metagenome assembly SXGS01 (sample SAMN11356861, study PRJNA531348) | freshwater metagenome | isolation source: freshwater sample F1-80 | place: China: Fuxian Lake, Yuxi | collected 2017-12-25
CGTGGGCCAGCTCACCGCCGGCATCGCCCACAACTTCAACAATATGCTCCAGTCCATCCTGCTCAACCTAGAGCTGATCGCCGCCAAGGCGCCGGCCAGGTTCCAGACCAGCCTGAACGAAGCCACCGGTGAGTGTTTGCGGGCGGCGGGAATGATCCGGCAGTTGATGTTCTTCGGTCGGCAGCAGCCAAAGGGCCGTTACGGCAGTTTCGACCTGGGCGTGGCGGTGCAGAACACCGTGGAGATCTGCCGCAAGACCTTCGACCGCAAGATCGCGCTCCACATCCAGGTGGAGTCAGGGCTGCCTCCGGCCCTGGGCGACTCGACCCAGATCCAGCAGGTCTTCCTCAATCTGTGCCTCAACGCCCGCGACGCGCTGGAAGCGCCAGTCGGCAACGCCCCGCGCATCGAGGTGCGGGCCGGGATGCGGGCCGCGGGCAAGCGCGAAGCAGCGATGTTGTACGTCGAGGTCGAGGATAATGGCTGCGGTATGGACGCCCAGACCCGGGAGCGCGTCTTCGAGCCTTTTTTCACCACCAAGGAGGTGGGCAAAGGCACCGGGCTGGGACTGGCGACCGTCTATGCGATCGTCCGCGACCACCAGGGCCGGGTGGAGTGCCAAAGCGCCGAAGGAAAAGGCTCGGTTTTCCGGGTGTGGCTGCCGGTGGGGCAGGAACCCGCTGCAGCCGACGAGCAGACGGCGGTTGCGGTGCCGAGGGGCACCGAGACCTTGCTGGTCATCGACGACGACCAGGGCCCGCGCCACGCCATCGCCTGCCGGCTGCGCGAGCAGGGGTACACTGTTCACGAGGCTGCCGACGGCAGCGAGGGGCTGGAGATCTTGCAGCGGGAAGGGGCGAGGCTCGGCCTGGTGCTGCTCGACCTGTCCATGCCCGGGTTGTCGGGAGGACAGGTGTTGACCAGGATCAAAGCCCGGGCACCCGGGCTGCCGGTGGTGCTGTGCAGCGGGTACGCCCTGCCCGAAGGCCAGTATGCGGGCGCTGCGGCCACGCTGCAAAAACCGGTGCGGGCCGCCGAGTTGGGCCAGGTGGTGAGGCAGGTTCTGGACCGGGTCAGCCAGCCTGGCGACGGTTGAAGTCCACCAGTTCGGCGTACTGCAGACCCCTGCCGCCAAAGATGTCCAGGCTGCTGCCCACGGTGAAGTCGAGGCGGCCCTGGCCCAGCCGGCCCAGCAACTCGATATCCTCCCAGCTGCGGATCCCGCCGGCATAGGTGGTGGGCAGCGGGGCCGTCCCGCCCAGCAGCGCCGCCAGCTCGGCATCGATGCCCTGTTGCCGGCCCTCCACCTCCACGGCGTGTACCAAGAACTCGGCGCAGTGGGCGGCCAGCAGCTCCAGATTGGCGGCGCAGACCTCGAAGTCGGAGAGGCGCTGCCAGCGGTCGGTGGCCACGAAGTAGCGGCCCTGGCGAGGGGCGCAGCTCAGGTCCAGCACCAGCTGTTCCCGGCCCACGGCCCGGCTGAGGGCTTCGAGGTGTTCCCGGTGCAGCCGGCCCTCGCGGAACACATAGGAGGTGGCGATGAGCGCAGCAGCGCCCCGCTCCAGCCATTGGGGTGCGTTCTCGGCGGTGAGGCTCCCTCCCAGTTGCAGCCCCCCGGGGAAGGCGGCCAGGGCCCCGGCGGCGGCCTGCTCGTTGCCCGGACCCAGCATGATCACATGTCCTCCGGGCAGGCCGTCGCGCCGGTAACATCCGGCAAAATAGGAGGCCGGCTGGTCACTGGCGAAATTGGTCTCTGGTTCGGCCTGGTCGCTGAGGGTGGCCCCGACGATCTGTTTGACGCGGCCCTGGTGCAGGTCGATGCAGGGTCTAAATCGCATCAGCGGTCGATCCGGTATTTGGCCAGTTGCTCGGGGTCGAGGCTGACCCCCAGGCCCGGCCCGGCGGGCGGGTAGAGGTAGCCGTCCTCGATGCGCAATTTCTCGCGAACGAGGTCTGCCTGGTGATAGACCACCCCGTTGACGTCGCTGGCGTAGCCCAGGTTGCGCATGGCAAAGGCCAGATGGGCCTGGGCAGCGGTGCCGATGCCCAACTCGGGCATGCTGCCGATGATACAGGTCAGGCGGGCGGCTTCGGCCAGGGCAAAGATCTGGGCGGCCGGCCCCAGACCCCCGGCTTCGGCCACGTAGACATTGAAGACATCGGCGGCCCCGGCGCGCACACAGGCCAGGGCGTCGGCCGGGGTCCAGACGCTTTCGTCCACCATGATGGGTACCCCCACCTGTTCGCGCACGAAATGCAGGCCCTCGAGGTCGGCGGCGTGCAGAGGTTGTTCGACCAGTTCCAGGCCAAAAGGCTCCAGCTCGCGGATGCGGCGCACCGCCTCCTTGGCCGAGGGCCAGCCCATGTTGGTGTCCACCCTCAGGGTGAAGTCGGAGCCCAGGTGGGTGCGCAGGGCCTCCATGGCCCGCACATCGGCCCGGGCATTGCGGCCCACCTTGAGCTTGAGGGTCTGGTACCCCTGCGCGGCCAGGCGCAGGGCTTGTTCGAGCACCTGCTCCGGGCTGCCCATGGAGAGGGAATGGCTCAGCAGCACCCGGTCGCGGACCAGGCCGCCCAGCAGGTTGTACACCGGGGTCCCCAGGGCCTTGCCCACCAGGTCGTAGAGGGCCATCTCGACGCCGGCCTTGGCCGGAAAGGCGCGGTGCAGCAGCCGGTTCATCAGAGCGCTGAGATCGTTGATGCGGAAGGGGTCCTGCCCCACCAGGGCCCCGGCCAACAGGCCCTTGATGTCGTCGGCCTCGCCCTGGCCCTTGCGGTCCCAGATGCTGCTGGCCTCGCCCAGGCCCACCAGCCCCTCGTCGGTGTGGATCTCGATCACCGCGTTTTCGCTGGCTGGGCTGACCCCCAGGCTGCTGGTGAAGGGCTGGGGTCTGGGCACACGCACCGGGATGGCGGTGACGGCGGTGATTTTCATAAGCTCTCCAGTTTATCGATATTGATGCGAGTAAATAAATAAGCCGCCTCTCGCACGGCCGGTCAACCGAAGCCGGCCGGCGTGGGTCTTGCCGGCCAATCCAGGGGTGGTTCCACCATCCAAGTGAGTTGGGCAGATGAATCAGCACCCGCAGGACGCGTTGCAGCAGGCCAGACAGCAGCACCAGGAACTGATCGATTCCATCGAGGGGATCGTCTGGGAGGCCGACGCCCGGACCCTGCGCTTCACCTTTGTCAGCCAGTGGGCCGAACAATTGCTCGGTTACCCGGCCAGCCGCTGGGTGGAGGAGCCGGATTTCTGGGCCGATCACGTCCATCCAGACGACCGAGGGTGGGCCTTGGAGTTCTGCCGCACCGCCACCGGTGAACGCCGGGACCATGAACTCGAGTACCGGATGGTAGCTGCAGATGGCCGGGTAGTATGGCTGAGGGAACTGGTGAAGGTGATCGCCAGGGACGGCCAGGGGCCGTGGCTGCGGGGGGTGATGGTGGATATCACCCCCCGGAAGCAGGCCGAAGAGGAGGTCCAGGTCAACCTGGCCCTGCAGCGGCTGCGCAGCCAGATCCTGCAAATGCAGGGAGAGGAGGACTGGCCGCCGCTGGTCAAGGCGCTGCACCGCGAGTTGAGCACCCTGATGCGCTTCCGCGCTTCCAGCGTGGCGCTGCTCGACACCCAGAAGGGCACGACCAGCATGTACTACATGGATGGGGAAGAGGTCCACCTCTTCGTCAGCTACGAATTGGCGGAACCGCTACGCCGCGCGGTGCAGGAGGGCCGGCCGCTCTACCGGCGCAGCCGCGCCGAAATGCGCGCCCGGGGCGAGGACCTCCTGGTGGAGGCCGGCGCCGGCTCGGTGGTCGACTGCCCCTTCGGCCAGGGCACGCTGGCGGTCAGCAGCGAGGCGGAGGAGGCTTTTGGCGAACGCGACCTGGAGGTGCTGAGCCGTTTTGCCCAGCTGCTGTCGGAGCCGCTGGGCATTCTCGAAGAACAGCAGCGGCTAAAGGCCCGGGAGGAGCAGCTGTACCAGGGGCAGAAACTGGAGGCCATCGGCACCCTGGTCAGCGGCATTGCCCACGATTTCAACAATCTGCTCACCCCCATTCTCGGTGGCCTGCAACTGGCGCGGCGGCAGGTTCCGCCCTCGGCAGCGTTGCTGTTGGACGACGCTGAGAACGCCGCCCTACGCGCCGCCGAGTTGATCAAACAGCTGCTCTCCTTTGCCCGCCAGGACCGCGTCACCCCCCAATCTATCAGCCTGGTGCCCGTGCTCAAGGAGTTGGCCCGCCTGCTGCGGCAGACCATCGACCGCCGCATCCAGATCGATTTCCACCTGCCGGCCGATCTGTGGCCGGTCTTCGCCGACTCCACCCGCATCCACCAGGTGGTGATGAACCTGTGCCTCAACGCCCGCGATGCCCTCGAAGACTACCTACACGAGCGGGTGGAGCGACCTGTGGCCCGCAGGGAAGAGCCGCTGCGGGTGTTTATCCTGGCCCGGAACATGACCCTGGGAGCCGAGGCGGTGGCGCTGCACCCGGATGCCCGGCCCGGCGAATTTGTCTGCCTGCTTATCGAAGACAACGGCCCGGGCATGCCGGCCCAGATCCTGGAGCGGATTTTCGATCCCTTCTTCACCACCAAGGAGAAGGGGCGGGGGACCGGCCTGGGGTTGGCCACGGCCTACGGGCTGGTGCGGCAATGCCAGGGCTGGATCCGTGTGCGCAGCGCTCCGGGGATGGGCAGCTGCTTCGAGGTCTACCTGCCTCGCGCTGAGGAGGTCGCCATCACCGCCCAGACCGGCCAGGCCGCGCCACCCGGCGGTGGGGCCGAGACCATCCTGGTGGTCGAGGACGAGGAGGCGATCCGGCGCCTGATGCGGGCCTGCCTGGAACAGCGCGGCTACCGGGTGCTGACCGCCCAGGACGGGGCCGAGGCCCTGAATCTGTTAGTCGAGCCGGTGACCGTGGACCTGGTGCTGCTGGATCTCAATCTCCCCGAGCGCTCGGGCAAGGAGGTGATGGAAGAGCTGAATCGCCGCCGCTGGACGCGACCGGTGATTGTCTTCAGCGGCCAACTCACTCCCGAAGCTGAGGCCGCGCTGAGGCCGCTGGGGGTCAGAGGTTTCCTGGCCAAACCCTTTCGTATCGAGGCGGCAGAGGAGATGGTGCGGGAGGTGCTGGATGCAGCTGCCCAGGAGCGCAGCGCCGGCTAGCGTGTTTTACCGGGGGGCAACCGGGGTATACAGGCTCAGGGTGGTCTGGCCGTAGGCGCGTTCCTGGTGGCGGCGGAGCCGCCCGGTTGCGGCCGGCAGTTCGAGTTCGCGCTGGTGCTGGATGAAACACCAGCCCTCCGCGCTGAGCAGGGTGCCGGCGCCCAGCAGTTCCAGCAGCGCCAGGCAGAGCGGAGTGTTGCTGAGCCGGGCCTCGTAGGGCGGATCCACGTAGATCAGGTCAAAGTGTTGGCCGCGCTCCTCCAGCCAGGGAATCAGCACCTGGCCCTTCAGGTGGTACAACTCCAGATTTTCCAGCCGCCATTCCCGCTGCAGCCCCTGGAGCAGCGCGTAGCGGCGTTTGTCCGGCTCGTTCATGGCCGTGCGGGCGCCCCGGCTGTAGGCCTCTAGACCCAGCTGGCCGCAGCCGGCGCACAGATCCAAAAAACTCAAACCGTCCAGATCCGGACCCAGCATGGAGAACACCGCTTCCTTCAGCAGCGAGGAGGTCAGGCGGATCTCGCCGCTGCGGCGGGTGTTGAAAGGGACGGCGCGCCCCTTCAGGGTGCCGGTGATGATGCGCATGGGCTCAGGACCGGGGCGGGGCCAGTGGTGCCCAGAAGACCTGGCCATTGAGGCTATAGAAGTGTACACGGCACAACTCTTCCTGAGCGGTGCTTTGGCGAAAGCGGGAGAGGCCGGCGCAGTCCAGTTCCAGGTTGAGCTGGCCCGGTTCCTCGCCGGGCTGGACCTGGAGCAGGGCAGAGGTGCGCGAAAAAGTGAAGTGTCGGTCGCCCTGGTCCTGCGCGCTGGGCAGTACAAACTCTAGGGTCGTGCCCTGCAGGACTTGGCCGCAGATCCAGATCCGGGATTGCGGGCTGCAGATCCGCCCCACCAGTTGGTCGATCTCCTCGGCCAACTCCTCCAGCAGGTGCAAGGTCCGGTCGCGCCGGGTCACCAGCAGGAAGAGTTCGCGCAACTGCCGGAGCAATTGTAAGAACACCCGCTGGCGGGTCGGGTTCTCGGCCAGGTAGCGCTGATTGGTCCTGGCCAGCAGACCGAGCACACCCTTGGCGAAGAACTCGTCAAGGGCCGAGGCCAGTGTGGTCTCGGGAAGGTGGCCCAGGGCCTGGTAAAAGGTGCTGAGGTCGATGGTGATCCGGTCCACCTCCTGCCTGACGATGCGGCCGGCGTTGAAGTCGAGCGGGACCAGGGTGGTTCCGCAGGCCCGGCCCAGGCGCTTTTCCTCCTGGCCTACCAGGTGGTTCAACCGCTCGCGCTCATCGCGGACCCGGTCGACCTGGGTCCTCAGCCCTTCGATCTGGCCCTGCCCAAGTGGGTAGGCGCCCACCTCTGCCTGGCTCCGCTGCAGATCTCCGCCGCACTGGAGATCGCCGGCGGCGCTCAGGCGGCAGTCCTGCACCAGACCGTCGATGTAGATGTTCCTGGCGCTGATGTGGACATAGCGGGCCCCCCCGATGATCAGCACGTCGCCTCCCACCTCGATGCGGCAGGGGGTCACCGGAGTACCGGTGACCTCGCCCTGGATCAGCAGCGAGCGCTTGCCCCGCAGGCGTATCGCGCCGGCCACTCCGCCCCGCACGAGGGCATCCCGGTCCTCGGCGTCGAAAAAGTGGTGAGCCTGCCGTTCACTCATCCCCGCGAAGACGGCCAGGTTGTCGGCGGCGAGGATGGTCTGGGCCAGGGGCTCTAGAGCCAAGGGCTCAGTCATGGGCGGCAATGGTGAGGATGGCCGGGGCCAGGGTTCCGGCTGCGAGGGTTTCGGGCTCAAAGGGTATTTAGCGCAGGGAAGGGGGGGCGGTACCCAGCAAGCGGATCTGCTCCATGATCTGGCCTATCTGATCGGCACTGATGAGCAGTTGGTTGAAGGTGGCGACGCTGACGGGCTTGGGCAGCAGAACGTCGGCGCAGTTGGTCACCTCGGGCGCCATGTCGTCGGGCAGGTACCCAGAAATGAGCGCGATGATGGCGTGGGGGTTCATATTGCGCAGCATGGCGATGACCTCCAGGCCGCTGGCCCCGGGCATGTGGATGTCGAGGGTGATCAGGTCATAGGCCTTGCGATAAACCCGGGTGAGGGCCTCCTCACCCGAGCCGGCGGCGTCGATGTCCACCTGGCCATGGCCCCGCGCCAGCGCCGAGAAAAAAGCGACAATGTTTTCCTCGTCGTCCACAATTAGCAGTTTCATCGCCGGCTCCTTATCTTGCTCCCCCGTCAGCAGGGCAGTGTCGGACATATTTTACAATATAGCCAAACCAAGGAAAACCGGTATGGATCTGGGATTGAGCGGCAAGATCGCCCTGGTTACCGGCGGCAGCCGTGGCATTGGGCGCTCCATCGCCCTGAGCCTGGCCGGCGAGGGCTGTGCCCTGGGCCTGTGTGCACGCGGGGCTGAGCAACTGGAGATCGCCCTGGGCGAGCTGCGGGGCCTGGGCGCCAGGGCCTTCGGTTGCACTGCCGACGTCAAGGTGGCCGGCCAGGTGGAGGATTTCGTTGGGCGCAGCGCCGGCGCGTTGGGCGGGGTGGATATCCTGGTGGCCAACGTCGGCGGCTCGGCGGGCGGCACCCTGCTGGAGAGCAGCGACCAGGACTGGCGCGACACCTTCGAGGCCAACCTCTTCCACGCGGTGCGCGCCATCCGCGCCGCAGTGCCCTTCATGCAGGAGCGCGGCGGCGGGTCCGTGGCCATCGTCTCCTCGATCTCGGGCTGGAAGCCGGGGCCCAAGACCCAGTACGGCTCGGCCAAGGCCGCCGAGATCTTCCTGGCCGGGGGCCTGGCCCTGGAATTGGCCGAGGCCAAGATCCGCGTCAACGCCGTGTGCCCGGGGTCCATCCTCTTTCCCGGCGGAGGGTGGGAGCGTTTCCGCCGGGACCAGCCAGAGCAATTTGCCCGCTTTGAGCAGCGGGAGCTTCCGGCCAGGCGCCTGGGCACGCCGGAGGAGGTGGCCCAGGTGGTGAGTTTCCTGGTCTCGCCCAGGGCCAGTTGGATCAACGGGGCGATGATCCCGGTGGACGGGGCCCAGGGCCGGCCCGGTGCGTTCTGAGTTGTTGACCGCAGTGGGCGTGGCGAGTATCATCTGAAACCTTCTTTTTGAGAGCAGAAATGGGCAGAAAGATTTACGAGATCGCCGTGCTCAAGGGCGACGGCATCGGCATCGACGTGACGGACGAGGCGCTCAAGGTGCTGGGCGCCCTAGAGAAAAAAGGCGGCCCCGCCTGCGCCTTTGCCGAGTACGCCTCCGGGGCGGGTTGTTACCTGGAACAAGGCACCCCGCTGCCGCCGGCTACGGTGGAGGCCTGTCGCCGCGCCGACGCGGTGCTCCTGGGGGCCATGGGCCTGCCCCAGGTGCGCTGGCCCGACGGCACTGAGATGCGGCCCCAGGTGGATCTGCGCATCCAGCTCGACCTCTACGCCGGGGTGCGCCCCGCCTACCTGTACGCGGCGCACCACACCCCGCTCAAGGGCCGGCAGGCCGGGGACATCGACCTGGTCGTCCTGCGCGAGAACGTCGAGGGACTCTTCGCTTCCCTCAACGGGGGCATCGAATTGCGCGGCGAGGTGGCGGTGGACTCGATGGTCATCACCCGTTCGGGCACCGAACGCCTGGTGCGCTACGCATTTGAGCTGGCCCGCCAGCGGAACAGACCCAAGCCCAAGGTCACCTGTGTGGACAAGGCCAACATCTTCAAATCCATGGCCTTCTTCCGCCGCCTGTACGACGAGGTGGCCGCCGGCTACCCGGAGGTGGCCCGCGAGTACGCGTACGTGGACGCCATGTCCATGTACCTGGTGCGCCAGCCCGAGGTCTACGACGTGCTGGTGATGGAGAACATGTTAGGGGACATTCTCTCCGACCTGGCCGCAGGTCTGGTGTGGGGGTTAGGCATGGCCCCTTCGGCGGATATAGGCGAAGGGGCGGCGGTCTTCCAGCCCGTACACGGCACGGCCCCCGACATCGCCGGCCAGGGCATCGCCAATCCAGTAGGGGCCATCCTCTCGGCGGGATTGATGCTGCGCTGGCTGGGCCTGCGCCACGGCGACGCAGAGGCGCGGGAAGGGGGGGAGCGCATCGAGGCGGCGGTGCAGCAGGTATTGGCCCCCGAAGGGGTGGGCACCCCGGATATCGGGGGGAAGATGAGCACCTCACAGTTGGGTGATGCCATTGCCGCCCGGCTCGTCTGATTCCCAAACCTTTTCGCGCCGGCAGTTCCTCGGCATGGGACTGGGCGCCGCGCTGCTGGGCCGGCTGCCGGTGGTGGCCCAGGTCCCGCTGGCAGGGCGGCTCCGGCTGCGCCAGTTGGGAGTAGCTATTGGTTCGCTGACCCCGGGGCCGCTCAACGCCATCACCGACGTGCCGGGGGTGCTGGTGGGCCAGGTGACCCTGATCGCCGGGGAAGGCCCGCTGGTGATCGGCAAAGGCCCGGTGCGCACCGGGGTCACCGCCATCCTGCCCCACGGCGGCGCGCTCAGCCGCGAGCCGGTGCTGGCCGCGGACTTCACCCTCAACGGCAACGGCGAACTCACCGGCATGGGACCCCTGCGGCGCAGCGGCTGGCTGGGCGCCCCGATTCTCTTCACCGACACCGGCAGTGTGGGGGCGGCGTACGGCGCGGCCCTTGGGTACATGATAGCGCGCGACCCAGAGGTGCTGTCGGGGGTATTGCGGCCCGAGCCGGTGGTGGGCGAGACCTGGGCCGACTTCCTGCACGACACCGCTGGGGGCCACCTACACGCCGAGCACGTACACCAGGCCTTGGACGAGGCGCAGGGCGGGCCGGTGGCGGAGGGCAATACCGGCGGGGGCACGGGCATGCGGGCCTACGAGTTCAAGGCCGGCACCGGCACGGCTTCGCGCCAGGTGGAGTGTGAGGACCGGCGCTACACCGTGGGTGTGCTGGTGCAGGCCAACCACGGCAGGCGCGCTCAACTGATCATCGACGGGGTGCCGGTGGGGCGCGAGATCGTCGACCTCTTGCCCGAGCGCCCCGATCCAACCAAGTCCATCCTCGCGGTGGTCGCCACCGACGCGCCCCTCTTGCCCCTGCAACTGCGCCAGTTGGCCAAGCGGGTGGGCCTGGGCATGGCCCGCACCGGGGGCATCTCCACCCAGAGCAGCGGCGACCTCTTCCTGGCCTTCTCCACGGCCCAGCGGCGCAGCACCGCCCCGGTGCAACCCCTGGAGGTGCTGGCCGACGGCCAGATCACCCGGCTGTATCAGGGCGTGGTGGAGGCCGCCGAGGAAGCCATCCTCAATGCCCTGACCATGGCCCAGACCATGATTGGCCGCGACGGCCGCATTATCCACGCCTTGCCCCTCGACCACCTGATTGAGGTGTTGCGCCGCCACGGCAGGGTCAAGTGATGCGGCTGCGCGAGCTGGGCCTGAAGGTGGGCGGGCTCCCGGTGGGACTGCGCAACAGCATCGCCGACGTGGCCGGGGTGGGGGTGGGCCATGCCGCCATCGAGGGGGAGGGTTTGTGTGGCGGCCTCACCGCGGTGCTGCCCTATCCCCTGGAGGTCAAGGAGCGCCGGCTCCACATCGGGCACTGGGCCGCCGACGGGGGGTTTCCGCTCACGGCCCTGCAGGTGGTGGAGGACTTCGGCATCTTTTCCTCGCCCATTGTGCTGGCCCCGCCGGCGGCCATGGGCAGGTGCTACGAGGGGTTGCTGGGATATGGGCTGGGCCGCGACGCGGGGCTGGACCTCGACACAGGCTGGCCGCCTGTGGTCCTGGGGGTGGAGGACCTCAACCCGCCGGGGCTGGTGTACCGCGCTGCCGCCGAAGCTCAGTTGCAAAGCGCCCTGCAGAGCGCCGGCGCCGAGGTGCAGGAGGGCTGTGTGGGCATCGGGCTGGGGCTGGGGGCTTTTGGTCTGAAGGGGGGCGTGGGCACTGCCTCGCGCCGCTGCGGGGAGTACACGGTGGGTGCGCTGGTGGCGGCAGGGGGAGGCTCGCGGCTGTGGGCCGATGGTTATCCCCTCGACCTGTGGGTCCGATTGCCGAGGGAAACCCGGCCTGGGGCCTGCGTGGCGGTGCTGGCCGTGGATGCGCCGCTCTTGCCCCATCAATTGAGCCGCCTGGCCGGCTGCGCCGCGCTGGGACTGGCGCGCGCCGGCCTGCTGGACAGCGCCACCCGCCAGGGCGCGGTGCTGGCCTTTTCCACGGCTGGCCCGGTGGGCGAAGGGGTGACAGCGCAGACCGCCGCCCTGGGCGAGGAAGAACTGCCTCGGCTCTTCCAGGCCGCTGCCGAGGCCGGCGAGGAGGCAGTGCTCAACGCCCTGCTGGCCGCCGCGCCGGCCCAAGTGGGTGGGGTGGCGCTCGAGGGGTTGAAAGCAGGCCCCTGGGTGGAGGCCCTAGGCCGCGTGCAAGGGGAAAGAGGATGGTAGCCGGCCTGCTCGAAACGCCGGCAGCCATCGCTACCTTCCGCCGGGACCTGCTGGCCTGGTACCGGGCCAACCGCCGCCAACTGGCCTGGCGCCAGAGCCGCGACCCCTATCATATCTGGATCTCCGAGATCATGCTGCAGCAGACGCGGGTGGACCAGATGGGCGTTTATTTCACTCGCTTCCTCCAGGCCTTTCCCACGGTTTTCGATCTGGCTGCGGCCAGCGAGGACCAGGTGCTCAAGGCCTGGGAGGGATTGGGCTATTACGCGCGGGCTAGGAATCTCCATAAAGCTGCCAAACAAATCGCCGCCCAGGGCGGGCAACTGCCCGACACCTACGAAGGATTGCTGGAACTGCCCGGCGTCGGCCCGTACACCGCCGCCGCAGTGAGCAGCATCGCCTTCGACCGCGACCATCCGGTGCTGGACGGCAACGTGGAGCGGGTGTTGTGCCGGTTGCTGCGCATCGAGGAAGACCCGCGCAAAGGGGCGGTGAAAGCGACACTCATCGCCGCAGGCGAGAAGTTGCTGGCCCCTGGCCAGGCCGGGGACTTCAACCAGGCGATGATGGAATTGGGGGCGCGGGTGTGTACCCCGGCCAAGCCGCGCTGCGGCGAGTGCCCGGTGGCGGCTGCCTGCCGCGCCTTTGCCGAGTTGGACGACCCGGCCCTGCTGCCCCGCAAGGCCCCGCGCAAGGCCCGGCCCCACTACCAGGTGGCCGCTGGCCTCATCTGGAAGGGGGAGCAATTGCTCATCGCCCAGCGCCCAAGCGAAGGGCTGCTGGGCGGGTTATGGGAATTTCCGGGGGGGAAACAGGAGGAGGGGGAGACCCTGGAGCAATGCCTGGCCCGCGAGATCCGCGAGGAGTTGGCCATCGAGATAGAGGTGGGCGAGCGCCTGGCGCAGGTGGAACACGGCTTCACCCATTTCAGCATCACCCTGCACGCCTTCCGGGCCCGGTACCTGAGTGGGGAACCCCAGACCATCGGCTGCGCTGCCTGGTGTTGGGTGGAGCCGGCAGCACTGGGCCAGTACGCCTTTTCCCGGGCCGACCGCCGGGTCATCGAGCAACTGGAAACTCTGTCAACAGGAGATAAACCTTGATCGCGCAACTGATCGATCTGTTCCTGCACCTCGACGCCCACCTGTACGAGCTGGTCAGTGCGTACGGGCCCTGGGTTTATCTCATCCTCTTTCTGGTGGTTTTTGCCGAAACCGGGCTGGTGGTGACCCCTTTCCGGCCCGGGGACTCGCTGCTCTTCGCCACCGGGGCCATCGCCGCCACTGGGGCGCTCGACCCCAACGCGCTGGTGGCCCTGCTGCTGGTGGCGGCGGTGCTGGGAGACGCGACC
>SXGS01491124.1_pt1 | contig 12920 bp, 14 predicted proteins | sample 3174681 | NCBI WGS metagenome assembly SXGS01 (sample SAMN11356861, study PRJNA531348) | freshwater metagenome | isolation source: freshwater sample F1-80 | place: China: Fuxian Lake, Yuxi | collected 2017-12-25
CGGAATCGGCGTCGCGCTCATCATCAGTTGATGCGGCTGCGCGGGGACGGGGTAGCCCGCGCTCGTACCCCCGTGTTCTGGCTTACCCGCATTTATCGGAGCCGCTTGCGTGCCCTTCAAGCGCAACGCCAGCCGCTGACGCACGCCGAATCGATGTTGCTCATCAATGATCGCCAGCCCCAGCTTGTTGAACACCACATCGTCTTCAAACAGCGCGTGAGTGCCCACCACCACCGCAATGCTCCCCACCGACACTTCGGTAAGCACTTGTTTTTTAACAGATTTTTTTGTGCTGCCCGATAGCCATGCCACCGTCAGTCCCAGCGTTTCGAGCCATGCCGAAAACTTGCGGTAATGCTGCTCGGCGAGAATTTCCGTCGGCGCCATCAGCGCCACCTGATAGCTGTTTTCCACACACTGCAAAGCGGCAATCGCGGCGACGATGGTTTTTCCGCTGCCGACATCACCTTGCAGCAGGCGCTGCATCGGGTGCAGCCGGGTGAGATCGTCGCGAATCTGCGCCACGGCGCGCTGCTGCGCCTGCGTGAGTTCAAACGGCAAATTCTTTAGCAAGCGGCTTACCAACGTTCCGCGCACGTGCAAGGCGGGCGCGCCCACGCCGCGCCGCCGCTCCTGATGCACGCGCATGGACAGTTGCTGTGCCAGCAGCTCGTCAAACTTCATACGCCGCCACGCCGGGTGCGTGCGATCCTGCAACGCCTGTTGTGAAACCTCCGGCGACGGGTTGTGCAGAAAAAATACCGCGTCGCGGAATTTCGGCAGCCGCTGATGGCGGATCAATGCTTCAGGCAATGTGTCGTCGAGTTTCTCCGATGCCATGGCGCGTGCGATCAGCTTGCGCAGCGTGTCCTGCCCCAGGCCCGCCGTGGTGGAATACACCGGCGTCAACGCCTCAGCCACGGGTGCGCCGGGCTGCACCACGCGATAGCGCGGATGCACCATCTCTGCGCCGAAAAAGCCCTGGCGGATTTCGCCAAAGGCGCGCACGCGCACACCGGGCGCGAATTGCTTCACCTGACTGCCGTAGAAATTTAAAAACCGCAGCGTCACGTTCCCGCTGCTGTCTTCAAGATGGCAAACGAGCTGGCGGCGCGGACGATACTTGATGTCCGTTTCAGCGACAGTGGCTTCAATCAGCACATCGCGGCCGGCGGGCGCATCCTTGACCGGATACAGATGCGTTTCGTCGTCGTAGCGCAGCGGCAAGTGCAGCACCAGATCGAACCTGCTGCTGATGTTTAGCCGGGCGAGCTTGTCGAGCGTGGGTTTACTGAGGCCGGCGAGTGAGGCATGAGGCGCGGGATGCGAGGTGGCCGCCTTTGCCGTTTTACCATCCCCTTTCACGATTCACTTTTCACTGTTCACGTTTCACGGCAACACCATCACCGCATCCACTTCCACCAGTGCATCACGCGGCAGACACGCCACGCCAATCGCCGCGCGCGCGGGATACGGCTCTTCGAGGTACGTCGCCATGATTTCGTTCACTTTCGCAAAGTGCTTGAGATCGGTGAGATACACGGTAAAACGCACCACGTCATTAAGCGATCCGCCGGCGGCCTCCGCCACGGCATTCAGGTTATCGAACACGCGTCGGATTTGCGCGTCAATGCCCTTCACCATTTGCAGGGTCGTCGGATCCAGCCCGATCTGGCCGGAAAGATAAATCGTGTTGCCCGTGCGCACGGCTTGCGAATACGTGCCGATGGCCTTGGGGGCGTGGTTGGTGTGGATGATTTTTTTGGGCATGGCTGATCTATGCAGGCAGTAACCAATCCAAGGCGATCATCACCCAAAAAATCCGCGCGCTGCTAGAAGGCTTAAAATATTCAATAAAAACACATACTTGAAGCGTTTTACGCACAACCTAATTGGGCAATTGCAACACGTACTTCGATAAAATATTGCGCTGTATCTCGTTCGAGCCGCCATATATCGTGCCAGGGCGTGAGGTGTAGAACGGCGTCATCAGATCGATCTTTTCATCGGCCAGCATGACTTCGTCGGCGTAGGCGCCGTACTCTGCGCCCGCTTCCAGCAGCAGCTCGGCGAGCTTCTGATAGGTGTCCATGGCGAACACTTTCAGCATCGAAATATCTGGCCCCAGAGCTTCGCTACGCCGCGCCTTGTCGACGTAGCGCTGATACAGCGAACCCAAATCGTTCAGATCCATTTTGAGTTGCGTGTAGCGATCGACGAAGCCGGGGTCGTCAAAGAGTTTTTGCGCGCGTGCCAGCGTATCGAGTTGCTCGAAGGCTTGCAGCGGGCGGCGCGGGCTGCCGATGTTGAGCCGCTCGAAAGTCAGCAGGCCCTTCGCGATCGTCCAGCCTTCGTTCAATTTGCCGACGAGGTTGTCCTTGTGCGTGCACACGTTGTCGAAAAACACCTGGCAGAATTCTTCGTGCCCCGCGATATTGCGGATGGTGCGAAAGGTGATGCCCGGTGTTTTCATGTCCACCAGCAAAAAGCTGATGCCGCGCTGCTGCTTTACCGCCTTATCGGTGCGCACCAGCACGTAAATGTTGGTTGCGTGATGCGCCATTGACGTCCAGATTTTGCTGCCGTTAATGACGTAGTGATCGCCGTCGAGCACGGCCTCGGTGCGCAAACTGGCAAGATCGCTGCCTGCGTTCGGTTCCGAGTAGCCCTGACACCACACGTTGTCGCCTGACAGAATTTTCGGCAGATACTGAGCCCGCTGCGCCTCGTTGCCGAAGCGGATCAGCGTCGGCCCCACCATGGTGACACCCTGATCAGGCATGCGTCCGATGCCAGCGCGCTCGGTTTCTTCCCAGTAAATAATCAGTTTGCCGGGTTCAAGACCCATGCCGCCGTGCTCCACCGGCCAGTTGGGCGCGAGCCAGCCTTTTTTTGACAGCGACAACCACCAGGGTTTGCTCTCTACCCATGACAATCGGCGCGGCAAAAAGCGCAGATTTTCGGGATATTCATTCTCAAAAAATGCGCGCGCTTCCCGGCGGAAGGCTTCATCGTCCATCGCGTTGTAATCCACTTTGGCTGCGGTTGCGGCGGCGTTCATATCACAGTGCTCCTTCGAGAATTTCGGTTTTGGCGTAGCGGCGGCGGTGCGTGTGGCCGTTGCCCAGCCACGCCGCCAGCGTCATCGCACGTTTGACGTACAGCCCCACGTCGCAGTCTTCGGTATAGCCGATGGCGCCGTGCATCTGAATGGACTGGCGCGTAATCAGCAGCGCGGCATCGGCGCAGCGCGCCTTGATGCGGCTGGCGGCAGCGCTGCGGGTGTTGGCATCAGGCTCGCCATCCAGCACCGCAAGACAATCGCCAAGCACCGCCGAGGACAATTCCTGCTGAATGTAAAGATCGACCGCGCGATGCTGCAAGGCCTGAAAACTGCCAATGGCTTTGCCGAACTGCACGCGGGTTTTCAGGTACTCGAGCGTGATTTCCAGCGAACGGCTCATGATGCCGCAAAGCTCCGCGCCGATGATGGCGCTCGCATGGTCGATGGCGCGCGCGAGCGATCCCGCGGCGATGTCGCCGCTGTTGATGATGTGGGTTTTGGGCACGCTGACGTTGGCGAGCGTCAGTGTCGCGGCCTGACGGTTGTCAGCGAGCCGGTCGAACTGTACTGTTGCGCCGGCCGTGTCACGCGGTATCCACAGCAGTTGCATGCCGTGGGCCGATTTTGCAGAGACGATAAAACCCTCTGCGCTGGTTGCGCCCATGATGAAACGCTTGCTGCCGTTCACGCGAAAGCCGTCGCCGGCGGGCGTGGCCTGTACATTGATATTGTTGACATCGAGCGAGCCGGCTTCCTCCTGCCACGCCACGGCCGGCAACATCTCACCCGACACCAGCCCTTCGAGCAGCTTGCTTTTCAGCGTGTCGTTGTTGCTGTCGGTCAGCACGCGCGCGGCCAGTACGGCGGCGGCGGTCAGTGGCTCCGGCACCAGCGCGCGCGCAAGGCCCTGTGCGACGATGGCCATGTCGCCGAGCTTCAAGCCCATTCCGCCGCACGCTTCGGGCGCCAGTACTCCCAGCCAGCCGAGCTCGGCCATTTGCGTCCACACCGCGCGGTCGCACTCGGCATTGGTGTCGCGCAGCTTGCGCACCCGCGCGAGGTCAACGCCACGCGCAAAATTCGTGACGCTGTTTGACAGCATCGAACGGTGTTCATTGAGATCGGCTTGAGCCATGCAAAACTCCAAATAAATCAATTAAAACATATACTTAAAGAATAATGGCGGCGCAAGGCAAAAGCCGCGTCGCGGGGTGGTTACACTGTAACGAATATAATCGCGCGGCTCAATACCTGAGCACCAGAGTCGCCAAGCCTTCACTCAATCAAGGAACCCATGAACATCTCAATGTACAACGCGTCCATCCCGGTCATGACCAAAATACTGGGCAATCTCGAAACCATCCTCGACAAGGCCATCGCGCACGCAGCCGCGCGCAAGATCGACGACGCGGCGTTCGTTGAAGCGCGCCTGTTCCCGGACATGTTCACCTTCGCGCGCCAGATCCGCGTCGCCACCGACATGGCCAAGGGCGCGGGCGCGCGGCTTGCCGGCGTGGAAATTCCCAAATTCGAGGATAACGAAAAATCGTTGCCCGAACTGAAAGCGCGCGTGGGCAAAGCCGTCGCTTTCCTGAAGACGCTGACTTCCGCACAAATCGACGGTAGCGAAGGCAAGGCCATCACGCTGACCGCGGGCAAGAACACCTTCAACTTCAACGGGCTGGATTATTTGAATGCGTGGGTGCTGCCGAATTTTTATTTTCATGTGACTACGGCGTACAACCTGCTGCGGCACGGCGGGGTGGAGATTGGAAAGATGGATTTTTTGGGGAAAGTGCAGTAGCCACTGGGCGAGCACCCGCAGGTTGCACGCGCGCCGTTCATGACTATGCGCCCGCTGGTCGTGCTGTGGCGTGTGAGCGAACGCTGTAATCTGGCGTGCGCGTTTTGTGCCTATGACCGCACCGTCGCGCGTCCGCGACGGGAGGTCAGCGCGGCGGTCGTGCTGGCGTTCGGCGAAACCCTGGGGCGCTGGCGGCGTGAATCGGGGCTCCCCGTGCTCGTCAGTTGGCTGGGTGGCGAGCCACTGCTTTGAGGACCATTGGCAGAAGTGTCTCGCGCCTACCGCCTGCGGCATGATCTGGGTTTGAGCCTTACCACCAATGGCACGCGCCTGCATCACTCCGATGTGCGTGCATTGCTTGTCGAGCACTATGCGGAAATCACCATCAGTGTCGATGGCGATGGCGCAGCGCACGACAAATTGCGCGGCAAGCCCGGGTTGTACGATGCGCTTGCCCGAGCGGTCAAACGGCTTGCAGCGGACAAACGGGCCGCCGGCAAAGGCCCACGACTGCGTGCAAACGTGGTGCTGATGCGGCACACCATCGCCGGGTTTGCCGGCCTGTGCCGCGATCTCACGGGTTGGGGGATCGAGGAAATCACTTTCAACCAGCTTGGTGGCGCGGACCGGCCCGAGTTTTTCCCGGCGAATCGCCTGTTGCCGGAGCAGGCACGGGCGTTTTCAGCAAAGCTTCCGGCCCTGCGCCGGGAACTGGCCACTCTTGGCGTGTTGCTGCGCGGCGCGGACAGTTACCTTGAGCGCATCATCGCCAGTAGCCGTGGCGAGCTGATTGCCCCCCAAGATTGCGCGCCGGGCCGTGATTTTTTGTTTATCGACGAAGCCGGGCGTATCGCGCCCTGCGCACAGACGCCGCGCGAGTATGGCGTGCCATTGGAAAGCATTGACCGCCCGGCGGCACTTGAGGGCTTGCCGGGCCGGTTCGGCGCAGTGTTGCGGCAGCGCCGGGCGCTGGCGTGCGCGGATTGCCACAGCACACAGCATCACGGAAAATTTGCGGTAGTTTCACCGTGAAAAACCCTGCCTGCCATGCAGCACTCCGGCCCCCCAATTGAGACACTCACCCGGCGGTTGCTCGACACGCCGCCGGAATTTCTGGCCGAGTCGAGTATCGGCGGCCATGGTGTCGTGCATGTGGATGCGCTGGCAGGCGACATCGAGGCCAAGCTGGGGCTGCGTGTTCCTGCCAGCGAATTGATTCGTTTTCCGCCACGGACACTGGCGGGCGCAATCGTCTGGCGCTGGCAATGCTCGCAGCCTGAGCAAGCGCCGATGGGTGGTTTCACCGCGCGGGCATTACCCCCGTGCAACTGGTTCGTGCGATTGATGCAGTGGCAACCGCGTTGTCACCCCGTGCGCCAGCGGCGAGTTTTTCGGCGGATGCCGACCGCCGCGAAGAACTGGTGCGCACGCTGCTAGCCGCGCTCAATCACCGGCCTGCGAACGAAACCGTCGTACAGGCGCAAGACCGGCTTGCCAACGTGTCCAGCAGCCAGCGGAACATTGCCGTGACGGCAGCCCGGGGAATCGCCGAGCGGGCGCGCAAAATCCGTGAAGCGCTGGCACGCAAGGCCGCCGAAGAATCCGCCGACAAAATGTGGCGCGAATGAACCATTCGGATCCCACTGATGCCGATCGCCACCCGACACTGAGTGCAGCCGGGCAGCGTATGCTTGACCATCCGGTACAACACCCGCACGCACCGATCTTTCGCAACAAAAGTGGCAGCCGTCTGACCGCCGATGATCTTGCGCGGCTGCGTGTTTTTGAGGCCGGCGTGGCACAAGCCGGGTTCGCGCGGCCAGGGAACGGCGATCCGCTGTGGTTGACGGATTTTGTCGCACGCTGTCACGCCGATGTACCGTACTACCGGGCGCGTGGGGCAGCGCCGGCACATTTTGCGGACGTACCGGTCACCAGCCGAGCGGAACTGGCACAGGACATCAAGCCGTTCGTGCTCGACAGTGTTGAGCTGCATCGATTGATCAATTTTCGCACCAGTGGAGTCACCGGCCATCCGCTGTTGATCGCGTCGCATCCACTGGTGGCGGCGTCCTACATCGCCTTCCACCGATTGGCCCTGAGCCGCTACGGCGTTGAAATGAAAGCCGGACAAGGCGACGTGGGCGTGGTGCTGCTGGGCTTTCAGCGCCGGTGTTTCACTTATGTCTCGGTGAATCCGGCGATGAATGAGGTGGGTTACGCGAAAATCAATCTGCACCCTGACGACTGGCGAGACCCGGAAGATCGCGCGCGATATCTGGATGCGCTGCGACCGGAAATCCTGTCGGGCGATCCGGTCTCATTGGCGGCGTTGCTGGCGTTGCCGACGGTCTGGAAACCGCGGGCAGTGGTTTCTACCTCAATGAACCTGCTGCCTGCGCTGCGTATTGAACTGGAGACCCGTTTCGGCTGCCCGGTGCTCGACGTTTATTCGATGACCGAATCCGGGCCGATAGCGGTGTTCGACGCGCACGCCAATGGGCATGTGTTATTGCAGCAAAATCTGCTGGTGGAAATTCTTGATCCCGCAGGAAAACGCATGGGCGAAGGCGAACGTGGCGAAATCACCCTCACCGGCGGGTTCAATTTCTGCTTGCCGCTGTTGCGCTATCGCACCGGCGATTACGCGTGCCTGAAGGCGCGCGAGAACGAAATGGTTTTGACCGGATTTTCAGGCCGCGCACCCGTGCGGTTTCGTGCCGCTGGCGGTGAATGGATCAACAATAACGACGTCACTCATGCCTTGCGGTCGTTGCCGCTGTGGCAATATCGATTGCATCAACGGGCGGATGGGGCGCTGCGATTCGAGTTTGCAGCGCCTGGCGGCCTGGCTGATCAAATTGCGCAGGTTTTGACGGCGTTGTTTGGCGATGGCTGTCTGATCGAAATTCATCACACCGCATTCGAAGATGCGAAGATAACGCCTTACTCGTCTGACGTGCCCGACATGTATTGCCAAGCGGGGTAACGGCACGCAACGTAGCCATCTTGTCTGTAGTCTGTTGCCTTCAGCCTTTCAGCGTTTTCAAAATGTGTTCTGCCGCGCGCATGCCAAACGACACCCCCTTGATCAGTCCGCCGACGTAACCACCGCCGGTCGTGCCGCCTTCCAGCCCTCCGGTGGTGGCGCCCACGGCATAGAGGCCTTCAATCGGCGCCCCGCGCGTACTCATCACGCGCCCATCGCCGTCGGTAAGAATGCCGCCAAAAGTGTAGGTCATGCCCGCGCACAGCGGCACGGCGTAGTACGGCGGTTTGTTCACCGGTGACGGCACGATGGGGTGTGCGCTGCGCGTGGGCGTGAGGCTTGCGGTTTTGCCGCCAGCCAGTGCCTCGTTGTAGCCGTGCACCGTAGCTTCCAGTTGCGCAGCGGCGATGCCGGTTTTTGCAGCCAGTTCGGCCAACGTATCCGCGCGAATGATGGTGCCGCCCGCATTCGCCAGTTGCGGATTGGCGGGGATGCGCGCGGTGCGGCCCGGGCCTTCCCAGATCGCATGGTCAAGGATTGCCCAGGCGGACAGCGGATCAGCCAGCCGCGCAATCGTGTTGGCGACATACACGCCGCCGAGGCCTTCATCGACAAAGCGCTCACCCGCATCGTTGACTACAATGCCGACCGTGCCGAGTTCGTCGAGTTGCGGATACGGCCATACGCGGTCGTTGGTGAACGAATCACGCGACAGCATGTGCCCATAAAAATATTTGAGTTCTGAAAACTGTGCGCCCATTGCGCGTGCCATGCGCATGCCGTCGCCGATGCCGGTGCCCGCGCCACGGGTTTTGACCTTGGCAAAATCAATGCCCATGTGCTCACGCACCAGCGCAGCGTTGCCCTGGTAGCCGCCGTCGGCGAGCACCACAGCTTTGGCGTAAAACTGTTGTTTAGTCCCACCCCCATCGTTTGTGCCCGCTTCGACACCGATGCTCTGACCTTCTTTTTCCATCAGCGTAACCGCGGGCAGGCGGAACATTTTTCCGCCGCGCTTTTCGAGATTGGTCACCAGTTGCCGCAGCGTGACATCCGGCCCGCGGCCTTTCCAGTCGAGGCCCGCGACAATCGGCCGCGGTGGCGCCAGCACATGCTGTTGCCACACAATGTTGCCGACGCGGATGTATTTCGCGCCTTCGCTTTGCAGCCAGTCGATGGCGCGGCCCGCCGTGGCGGCGAGCGCGCGCGCAAGTTCGGGGTCGGCCTTGTTGTTGGTGGCGTTGTTGATCACCTCGATCAACTTTTCGGCGGGATCCTTGGCGTTGTGCATGGCGATGTGCAGCACACCGCCGGAGTAGCGTGAGTTGCACAGATACTGCGGGCCATCGCCGCGTTCGAGCACGGCGACTTTCAAGCCTTGCTGCGCGGCGCGGTTGGCAGCGGACAGTCCGGCGATGCCGCCGCCGACTACGACTACGTCGAATTCGTGTTGGGTCATGGGCTGATGTTCAAAATTTCCAGTAGCACCCGGGGTGGGACATGTTCATGGCGGACAGAATGATAGTGGACAATGAATCGCAATGCACGGGGTACTGCTAGACTTGCTGCAAACTCGCCATGAAGGAATTCCATAATGTCGCAAAAGCCATTTACCGGCCGCATCGGCTTGCTGGCCCCGTCGTCCAACACCACGGTCGAGCCGGAGTTTTACCGCGCATTGCCTGAAGGCGTGTCACTGCACACTGCGCGCCTGCCCATCACACAAGTAACACCGGATTCCATCGGCAAAATGGCCGATTCGCTGGACGTGGAGTCGAAGCTGCTTGCCACCGCCGATGTGGATGTGATTATTCTGGGTGCTACTGCACCGAGTTTTTTGAAAGGCGCGGGCTACGATCGCGAAGTCAGCGACCGCATCACGCGCGTCACCGGCAAGCCCGCGACCACCACCTCCACCGCGTTGCTTGAAGCCTTCAAGGCACTCGGCATTTCACGCATTGCGCTCGGCTCGGCCTACAGCCCAGAAGTCAATGGCATCTGCGCAAAATTCATCGAGGCCAATGGCACCCAGGTGGTTACCATGGACGGCCTAAATGTGATCGACAATCTGCAAATCGGCCGGCTCGATGTACAGACCGCGTACGATCTCGGCAAGAAAATAGATCGCCCCGAAGCGCAAGCCATTGTACTGGCCTGCACCAACTGGAAGAGCATGGCCATCATTGAGCGTCTCGAACAGGATCTCGGCAAGCCCGTGCTCTCGACCTCGCAGGTGAGCATCTGGGGTGCGCTGAAAAAAATCGGCTTCACCGGTAGCATCGCAGGCTTTGGCAGGCTGCTGCGCATGTTCCCGCAAGTGGCGCAAAAGGCCGCTTAAAAAATTAATTAAATCAAATGCTTATGATTTGACTTGAGTTGTGTCCCTGGCGTCACGAAACATCTCAACCAGGAAAGCGAAGCTCGTCGTTTGGCTGCTTCTGGTTGCCGCCGCGCCCGCGCTCGCTTCCAGCGACACGACCGCTGCCGCGGGGCTGGCGGCTTTTGTTTCGTTCGGTGTGGGTGTCGCAGGTGGCGCGGTGGCGGGCAGGTTTGGCTGGCACAGCAAGCGCGTGTTTGTTGCGGAAATGGTTGCTGTGCTGGTGTTGTGCGCGCTGTTTCTTTTGGTGGTGCGACCGCAGGATTTTCGCAACGGCTATGTCGAGTGGTTTTTTATCACAGTGCTGATATCGATACTGCCGCTGGCCCTGTGCCACTACCCGGCGTACGCCATTGCGCGCAGTCTGTCGCCGTATAAGAACCGTGATATCAAAGGTTCCAAGGGTTCCAGTGGTTCCACCGGTTAGGCTCCGCGCTGAACTGGGGCCGTGGAAACTGGCGCGCACGGCTTTTAAGGCGGGTGCGGTGGTGTTCCCATTCGTGTTGACGATCGTACCGGCGTTTGCGCAAAGTGCTGCCACTTTTCCCGCGCGCCCGCTGCGCATGATCATTCCGGCCGGCCCTGGCGGCGGCGTGGATACCGTCGCACGGCTGGTTGGTGCACAACTTGCCACCGCGCTCGGCCAGCCGGTCACCATGGACAACCGTCCCGGTGCAGGCACCATGCTCGCTTCAGAACTTACCGCCAAGTCGCCGCCCGACGGCCACACCTTGTTGATGGTCACCAGCAGTCACGCCATCAACGCCGGTATCCACAGGAATCTGCGCTACGACCCGGTGGAAGATTTTTCAGCCATCGGTTTTGCCGCGACATTGCCGTTTGTTCTGGTGATTCACCCCAGCGTATCGGCGAAATCCGTACGCGACCTCATCGCGCTGGCACGGCAGCATCCGGAAAAGCTCTATTTTTCATCGGCGGGCGCGGGGTCGGGCACACACCTGGCGTTTGAACTCTTCGCTGCGCTGGCGAAAATCAACGTGGTACATGTGCCCTACAAAGGCGGCTCAACGGCGCTGGTGGATCTGGCGGGCGGTCATGTGCAACTGATGTTCAGCAACATCATCAACTGCATGCCCTATGTGCGCAATAAGCGGCTGATCGCATTGGGTATTTTCACCCCGAAATCATCGCCGCTGTTTCCGGGCCTGCCCGCCGTGGCCGAGTCCGGCCTGCCCGGCTACGAAGCCGACACCTGGTATGGCGTGCTTGCACCCGCGCGTGTGCCCGCCGACACCGTGATACGGCTAAACCGCGAGATCAATGCCATACTGCGCGCGCCCGAGGTACGCGAGAAACTTTCCACGCAAGGTGCTCAGGTTGCCGATGGTGCCGTCAGCACGCCGGAAGAATTCGCCGCCCTCCTGCGCCGTGAAATTCACAAGTGGGGCAAGGTTACCAGCCGTTTGAAGCTGCAGCTTCAATAAACTGAAAAACCATAACTATCTGTTTTTAAAGGATAATTTAATGAGCCGTTTATTTGAAAAACTGGCCGCCGGCCAGATGGGATTGGGCGTTTGGATTAAGGGCGGCCCCAGCTGGGTGCCAACCATCGCGCGCGCCGGATTTGATTTCATACGCCCCGACATGATGTTCTCCGCCATCGACTGGCGCGAGCTCGATCATATCAATCGTACTGCGCAGGCCGTTGGCATTACGACGTGGGTGCGTGTGCCGGCGAACCCTTGGCCCGCAGGCAACGATTCGCTGCAGGTCACCGTCGATGTGCAGCGCGCGTTCAGCCTCGGCATCCCGTTCGTCGGCGCGTCGATTGCTTCCGCCGCACAGGCGCGCGCTTGCCTGGAAGTGTCGCAGGACTGGCACCGCTCCGGGGCGGGCGAGTACCCGAACTCCAACGAAACCTTCGCCGCCATGCACAAGAAGGAAGCCGACGCAGCGGTGTTCGTGCCGCACATCGAAGCCGGAAATTCGGTGAAGGAAGTCGATGAAATCATCGCGCTCGACGGCCTGCGCGTGATCATGCTGGCCATGACGGATTTGTCCAAGGCCATCAACCTGCCGTTCGAATACGATCACCCTGAACTATGGCGCGCAGTCGATCGCATCGTTTCCAAATGCCAGGCGCGCAACATTGTGGTTGCCGCCAACATGGGATACGCCTTCACCACGCCCGAGCAAATGCGCGACCGCGTCAAGCGCATGCACGAACACGGCATCCGCATCTGCCTGATGCAGGGGGCGGACGTGATGCTGGAAAATCTGGCGAAGGCGGTGGTGGCGGATGTGCGGGGTGCACTGGCGTAATGGCCGGTAACACGCCGCGGGCAGCGGCTACAAATTACTTTCGCTACTTTCGCGCCTTGAACCAACGCAGCGCGGCCCCAGCGACGACTATTGCAGCCGCTGTCAGCAACGCATATTCCCACTCATGCAGATGCAACCCCGGCGCGTTGTGGCCCGTGTGCGCGAGCGCTTCGCTGCTGGCCAGTAGCGCTGCGATCATCAGCTTGTTTATTTTGAACATGGCAGTCCCTCGGTTTCGATAAAGCGGATAACGGTATCCAGATTCTTGCCGGTCTTCAGGTTGGTAAAGACGAACGGTTTTTCGCCGCGCATTTTTTTGGCGTCGCTATCCATCACTTCAAGCGACGCGCCCACCATCGGTGCTAGATAATTTTTGTTGATTACCAGCAGATCGGTTTTTTTA
>SXGS01535668.1_pt1 | contig 12918 bp, 15 predicted proteins | sample 3174681 | NCBI WGS metagenome assembly SXGS01 (sample SAMN11356861, study PRJNA531348) | freshwater metagenome | isolation source: freshwater sample F1-80 | place: China: Fuxian Lake, Yuxi | collected 2017-12-25
CCAGCAAAAGGGCACCCACATAGTGGTGCCCCTACAAGACAAAACGAAACTGTACCACTATCGACCGTGCTCTCGACCTCGTCGTGTTTCGGAAAAAGATCCTACAGTCATTAGAGCAAACCGCAGGCGCAGGGTTAGGCGAGAAGAGCATGACTAGCGACGAAAAAGAACGACAGCGACGCGCCATCGCAGCGGCAGGACGCTTCCATTCGGGTCATTCAGACCTTGCCGCCGAGCATGACCGACACCTGGCCGAAGCATACCAAGCATGAGTGTGTTCATCGACACGCCCTTCGATCGTCACTTTAGCGAGCGAGGATTCGAGATCCTTGCCTGACCGTTAGGGAGAGGTTCTACAAATCCACCGGCAACTCAAGATAGTTCTTGTAAATGAACTCCCGGTGCTCAAAGAGGATGGGGACGGCTGCCGTTTGAATAGTCGGATCGGTGTTAGTATACATCTTGCGGAACGACCTGGGCATGGGACAGAGTTCGTGCGGCAGTGGTTGGACCAAAGCGGCAAATGCCGCCCAGTAAATATCCAACGCTGACAGTTGGGTGCCAATAAAGAAAGGACTGCCCTTGGCTTTTTGCTGCTCGAGACGAGTGCTCAGCGTGCGGAGAATCTCGGCACAGCGGGCCGGGGCAGCTTCCGCTTCGACGGCTTCGTAGCCGTACTTGTCGCCGATATACTTGGAGAAGCCACGACTCTGCTCATCGGCATTGGGATTCGCTAGCGTCGGATGCACGAGCATCAGCCGTTTCGCCCAGCCGAAGCCATGCTCGCCACACAACTCATTGCAGTAGCCAAACATGAGCATCCGTTCTTCGATGTTCGCCGGAATTAACGCGGGAGTCGGCTGCAGCCGTTCGGCCAGGAACAGTTGTTGAATCCAGGTAGAACGCGGCGGCTCATCATTCCAAGCCAGCACCGGGGCCGTGGCTTGCGCAGACCATTCGACCAGGGCGGTATTCTCGCCACCAATCTCTTGCCGCGCTTTCACATATGGGATCTTTTTGACGTAGAGAATCCCTTTGGCCGACTCGCTCCACGGGCCGGGAACGCCAGGAGATAACACTACGCGCAACCCAGGGAGGGCACGGGCTTCTTCAACACTGAGGTATTCTGCCATATGCGTTTTCCTTTACTCCTTCATGCCTTCTTCGCCTTTGCCCGGCGAATAGTGATAGCACACGGTAATCGTGCGGTCCTTAAAGAACCACTGCTCGCGTTCTTTGACCAGTATGTCGTCGTAGCGGCCGGCGATGATCCGCACCTTCCCATCCGGGTCAAGAAAATCCGAATCGAAGTAGGTTGACGCCGTCGCGGTTTTGCCGGTCACCGTGAGCACTGGTTCATAGAGTTTGTGACGCGGGTAGCGAAACTCGCCAGGGCGGCCCTGGTAGAATTTGTTGTACCACGCGTGAATGGTGTCGCGCCCGGTATGTTTTTGTCCGCCCTCGAAGGACACGGCAAATTTTGCTTCGCGGTGAAATAGTAAACTCAGCTCTCCTAGCTGTCCGCGATCAAGCGCGTAGCAATAACGACTCAGCAGTTGCCGCGCACCTTCGTAATCGTTCGCGGCTACGGACTTGGTTGTAGTACGCGCCGATGCAGGACGGTTGGTGGGTTGGACACGCTGAGGCGATTTTTTAACTGCTATCGTCGGCTTCCGAACTGCTTTGGTGGTTTTCGCCGTGCTCCGAGTGGCCATGCCGTGCTCCCTCCTTGAGTTGACAGTGATGGTTCTTTCGTGTCTGTTTGTTGCAACCTACTCCCGCCCCGCCGGATGGGAGCTATTCAGATTCTGACGATGTCCCCTCTTTTGTCAAGCGAAACGCTCCCACTTTTCGGCATTTACCTATGAGACGACTTTCGGTAGAGGGACTGCGCGAGATTTCGCGTCTCGCGCTTCCTATTATTGCCTCTATGGCATCGGCGACCATCGCCAGTTTCGTCGATACCTGGATGATCGCCATGATCGGCACTGCTGAGGTTGCCGCAGCCATGCCTGCTGGCATTACTGCGTATACGCTCACAGCGTTTCCTCTGGGTATCACGCAATGCGTCAGCACTTTTGCAGCGCAAGCCCTAGGCCGCAACGCACCGCGTGAAGGCGCAGCCTATGCTTGGCAAGGTCTCTATTTGAGCCTCATTGCCGGGTTTAGCTGCTTGCTCTTGTGGCCATTCGCCCCATTCTTCTTTTCGCTCTTTGGCCACGGGACAGAGATCGTAGCGTTAGAAGTCACGTACTTTTCTATTCGGCTGTGGGGCATTGGGCTTTCCGTCGCGATCGGGGCCATGAACGGCTTTTTCTACGGCATCCATCGACCACGAGTCCCCCTGTTCGCCATGGTGGTCGATAACGTCGCCAACATTCTCCTGTGCTACATGTTAATCTTCGGCAACTTCGGGGCACCCGCCCTCGGATTGTCGGGCGCGGCGTTCGCGTTCGTGTTCAGCTTTGTAGCGCAGTTGGCGGTTCTCATAGCGGTGTTTCTCTCGCCGCCGTATCACGCCGAGTTCTCGACTCGCATCGCGTGGCGGCCCGATTGGGCGCGCGCCCGTCAGCTCTTTCATGTGGGCTGGCCAGCCGGGGTACAATCCGCCATCGACGTGCTGGGCTGGGGCGTGCTGATCGTCTTGATTGTTGGACAGTTTGGGAAAGAGCAGCTTGCCGCCAGCAACATTGCGATTCAGTACATGTCGATTTCCTTCATGCCGGGGATCGGCTTGGGACAAGCGCTCACGGCGCTCGTTGGTCGCTACATTGGCCAAGGCAAGACGGCACTTGCTATCCAGCGCGTCTACGAAGGGCTTTTCTTGTCGCTATGCTATATGACGCTCATGGGTTTGATGTATCTCATCCTGCGAGAGCCGTTCATGGCATTTTTCAACGATGATCCCACAGTCATTGAGTGGGGAAAAAGTATTCTGGTGTGTGTTGCGCTTTTTCAGTTGTTCGATGGCTTGAATTTTACCTTCTCTGGGGCATTGCGCGGCGCTGGCGATACCCACTGGATGGCCGGACTCATCATTGTACTGACCGTCTTGTTATTTGCCCCGCTAAGTGTGGGCGCGGTCATGTTTACCGATCTGCAATCGGTCGGGCCGTGGCTAGCAGGGACGATCTACTCGATCATTCTGGGACTTGCCTTGTGGTGGCGCTTCGCGCACGGCAAATGGCGGGAGATTGATATTTTTACGCCTAGCAACGCGGGAAAGAAGAAAGAAACGGTAACGTTTCCGTCGCAGGAGGCTGCTGGCTAAGAGAGAGAAAAATGAGAGGATGGGCAGGTTAAATCCCCTCTCCCATCGAGGGAGAGGGGAATACGCAATTACGCAGCCGCCGCTTGCTGCGGGGCAGTGATGCCCATGGAACCCAGTCGTGCGATTGCTCGGTCACTCATCAAGCCACAACGCGACATGTTATTCCACAGCGACGAATGGAAATCTTTCTTGAAGTATTTGCGGAAAAAGACGTATTCGTTCTTCTGCGCGATCTCATGACGCATCTGTTTGATATCGTCCACCTCAGCTTTGCTGAAACCGACGGCTTCGTAGGCTTCGCGCGGGAATTGGCCACCAAGCAGACCGGCAGCGGCTTCGCAGGCAAAGTCTTCGACCTCGTCGCGTTCCTTCTCCGATAACTCTTGCATCTGTTCCGGCAAGCTAAGCATACCGAATCCCATGTGACGAGATTCGTCGGCAAGCACGCGCTTGCAAATCGAGCTGATAAGCGGGTCAGGGCTATGCTGCTCGAACATACGGAAGAGCGACACCGCCAGGGTTTCGGCCACGAGCTGCGTGCCCACCGTCTTTAGATACCACTGCGGCATTTCTAAGATTTGATCGAACAAGTTCTTAAGGCTCGACGTCAGCGGGTAGGCAACACCAAGCTTCTCAAGCACGTAGCGCGAGAGGACTTCAGCGTGCCGCGCTTCGTCCACCACTTGCGTCGCCATGAAAAACTTCGAATCGAGCGTAGGCAGGATGTTGACCAACTGACTGCACACCAGCATGGCAAATTGTTCGCCATACATGAGCTGACTAATACGCCACGCGGAAAAATGGCGGTTGAGTTCGAGCTGCTCTTTGCGGTTCAAACGTTCCCAGTACTTCGTGCCGTAAATATCGATCAATCCTTCCGGCAAAATCCCTTTTTCAGGATCAAAGTCCTTGTCCCACCGAATATCGGTCGAGGCGTTCCATTGATCCCGTTTGGCTTTTTCATAGAGATTGCGCATGTCTTGGTCGCGCACGGCAAAATTGTTATCGAACGTTGCTGGCACCGAAGCAACGAGTGTAACTGTTTCTGGAAAGGCCATAAGAAGACTCCTTTTGTGTTACGTTGGAGTTCCAATAATGAACGTTTCTGTATCTAACCGACTCATGCATGTGTGTCAAGCCTGTGCTTTGGCGGTAGAAAACAAGGCTTGCAGGTTCCCCGATTCTCTCGGTTTTCAGATCGTGCTATCAGTCAAACCCGATTAGGGAGGGAGAAAGGAGAAGGCGTCCATGCCATATGCTCAGGTCAGAGGCGTTAGACTCTATTACGAAGATCGCGGCGCGGGGACCCCGTTGCTGCTCATTCCCGGGGCGTTGGGAACAGGCCAATCCGACTTTGCACCGCAGCTCGACGCGTTACCAAGCGAAGGCGTGCGTGTCATCGCCCCTGATGCACGCGGGTACGGCAATTCACGTCCGCCCGAGCGCACATTTTCGCTCGATTTTTACCAACAAGACGCGCTCGATTGCGCCGCGCTTATGGAGGCCATTGGCTGCAACTCGTATGCAGTGGGCGGCTGGAGCGATGGGGCCATTATCGGCTTGCTACTCACACTGGAGCGTCCGCAGAACGTCGCCAAGCTTGTGGCCTGGGGTGGGAACGCTTATCTGACGGATGAGGACATCGCTGCCTATGAAACGACCCGCCAGCTTTCCTCGTGGTCACCGCGCATGGTGCAGACGATGGAGAAGGTGTATGGGGCTCAGTTACAGGAACTGTGGTCGGCATGGTGCGATGCTATGCAAGCAATCTACCGCAATGGCGGCGATGTCTGCCGACAGCGCTTGGGAGAGATTCACTGTCCAACCTTCCTGCTCCAAGGGCAGAAAGATCCGCTGGTGCCCAACTTTCACGCCGATGCCCTCCATCAAGGCATCGCTGGCTCACGCCTGCACTTCTTTCCTAACGGCAAGCACAACATCCACCAAGCCTATGCCCAGGAGTTCAATCGTTTGCTGGTAGACTTTCTCCGCGCGTAAACGAAACCGTATCACTCAACACCAAAGGAGCATCTCAATGGCTAAGGTTGAATTTTTTTACGATTATTCCAGCCCATGGACGTACCTCGCCTTCACCAAGATTGCTGGCGTGTGTCAGAAATACAACGCCACGTTGGAGTGGCGTCCCATCCTCGTGGGCGGGATCTTTAATACCGTGAACCCGTCTGTGTACGAGTTCCGCGAACGCGGCGTACCAGCCAAGGCCAAGTATTCGGCCAAAGATCTGCAAGACTGGGCACGCTTTTATGGCATCAAAATTGGCTCGCCCACCGTATTCCCGGTCAATTCGATCAAGGCACTGCGTGGCGCGTTAGCGGCACTGGACCACCCGGAAAAATTTCTCCGCTACAGCTATCGCGTGTTCGAGTCGTATTGGGGCGAGGATAAAGACATCAGCAAAGATGAGGTGCTGCGTGGCATCGTCGAGGAGGTCGGGCTCGACCCACAAGAATACTTCGACAAGATCAATCGCCAAGACTACAAAGATCGCATCCGCGTGAACACGGACGAGGTCATGGCGCGTGGCGGGTTCGGCACCCCAACCATATTCGTGAATGGCGCGATGTTCTTTGGCAACGACCGGATGGCGCTGATCGAAGAAGAACTCAAGAGGGAACAGCAGGGGAAATAAGTCTCGTGCATCTGCAACCGAGGCTGAGCAACGTGTGTTCAGCCTCAGCAACAGCTTTTGCTGGCGGTGTCCTTACCCGTCCCAACCCCATTTCTGTTTATTCTCAGCGATCTGATCGGCATTGGGGTGTTGGATTTTCTTGTGCTGCGCGACTTTGAACTGGTCGGCAATATCCTTGATGGCGTAATTGAGCGGTGTATCGTCGGTAAACACGCTCGGTACGGACACTTCCTCGAAAATGGCCTGCCACGGGCATTCCGGCTCGCACGCACCACAGTCAATACATTCATCAGAATTAATGTAGAGCTGGTTGGGGAACTGTGCGCGATCCTCGCCGTTATGTTCGTAAATGCAATCAACCGGGCATACCGCCACGCAACCGGTATCCACACAATCCCGGCACAGTCTCGTGATGATATACGTCATGCTCCTGCCTCCTTACCGTAGGTCAGCTTTTTCTTGAAGAGGGAAAACTCCCGCGCTCCCTGGCCTTACGAGTTCCCTGTGCTATCCGATCATTCAGAGAAGGTCAATTGCGGAGGTTCTCCCGCACTCCCACGAGGTCACATCCCGGCGCGAAACCGATGATAATCGGTGGCAAAGCGCAATGCACGGGCCGCGCGATCATGGTTAGGAAAAGTGGCGATCCCTCGGGCGTGAAACTGTTCCCGCACGCTCAGGAGTGCCGCCTCGTGGGCGAAAGGTTGCAGCACCACAAAGAACGGTTTAGCCGACCGCTCGGCAAAATTAGCCAGCGTATCCAACAGCCCGGCTAGCGCCTGCGGGTGCGTTTGCCAGTGCCCGGCTACCAGCCCAGCCCCGGTATCCATAGCAATAGCATCAATATGTGGGTCACGATCGAGAATCGACAGCAAGCGTTCCAAGTTCTGGCTGGATTGTCCCATGCCAATCGTTCCGCCGGAATCCAACGGGTTGCGAAAACTGCCACCGATGACATTGAAAAACGAGGCCAGCTCTTGATACGACGCCTCACTCAGGAGCGGCACCTGCAACCCTGCGCGGGCAAAAGCATCGGTAATAATGACTGATGGCCCGCCGGTCATGGCCACGAGGCCCACGCCGGTGCCAGTCGTTGTTTTGGCGAACTGCAAGAGCTTAATCACATCGAGAATTTCATCAAAGGTATCGACAGGAATCGCGCCAGCTTGGCGCACCATCGCGCTCCACACTGCCGCCGGGACGGCCAGCGACCCGGTATGCGAAGAGATCGCACGTTGGCCAGGCTCGCTTTGTCCGCCTTTCCAAATCACCACCGGCTTGCGCTGCGTCACTTGCCGCAGCAGCGAGAAGAAGCGCCGCCCTTCTTTCACGCCTTCGATGTACATGCCGATAATGTGAGTGTCGTCGTCCGCCGAGAGATAATCCAGGTAGTCGCTGGCATCGAGGACAGCCGCGTTACCGAAGCTCACAGCCTTGCTAATCTTCACCCCATGATACGGGGCGGCGATACTGAAGGTGATAGTATGCGTGCCGCTTTGGCCAATGAATCCCACGGTTCCCGGCTCGCCGGCTGGTAATTCTGTATAATTGCGCAAGCCGATGCGCGGGTGATAAATGCCCATGCAGTTCGGCCCAATCAGCGCCATACCGGCGGCACGGGCGGTGTCGGCCATAGCTTGCTCCAGGCGTTTACCTTCGTCATCAGTCTCGGAAAACCCAGAGGTAAAAAACATAGCCCCGCCGACTTTTTTCTCGACACAGTCTTTCAGAATACGAGGAGCAATTTGCCGAGGAACCGCAGTCATCACATAGTCGATCTCGTCGGGAACCGCTGCCAAGCTCGGGTAATTGGGTACACCCAACGCCTCAATGCCCGGCAATTCGCGTTCGTCAATCTGCACGGAATATACCTTGCCCTGAAAGGTGCTCTGTCCACGCAGCCACATGTAGTTGTTGGCGCGTTTATCGCCAATCACCGCCACGGTCTTAGGATTAAAGGTGCGATCAAGGAGTGTTCGTGTTGTTGCCGAGATCGGGCGCACCGCAGAAAGAGATCCTTCAGGCTGGAGTACGATGCGAGCATCCACAGCGAGGCAGCCGTCGGCGTAAGCAAAAATCGGGTTGAGGTCCAATTCTTTGATCTCGGGATGTGCCTCCGCCAAGGCCGAGACCTGCACCAGCACGCGCTCCAGCGCGGTAAAATCGACGGCTGGCTGGCCACGATGTCCGCTGAGCAAGGGCAACCCGCGAATCTCGCGGATCATGCCACGGGCATCGTGCTCAGTGAGCGGGGCAAGACGAAACGCCACATCCTTGAGGACTTCCACCGCAACACCGCCGAGACCGAACATCAGCGTAGGACCAAACTGCGGGTCCGTGGTCAATCCGACAATGACCTCGATTCCAGGTTTCGCCATTGGCTGCACGGAGACGCCATCGACGGCCGCAGTAGGTTCCGCCTGACGTACCCCGCTCATAATCGCCGCGAATGCGGCACTGACCTCAGCTTCGGTCTTGAGATTGAGCTTCACTCCGCCGACATCACTTTTATGCACGACATCAGACGAGCAGATTTTGAGCACTACGGGAAAGCCGACCTCACGGGCGAGAGCAACGGCCTCATCGCTCGTGCGTGCGAGTCGTGCCTCAGCGACGGCAATGCCCGCAGCACTCAGCAGAGCTTTGGCTTCGACCTCAGTCAATAAAAGGCGATGACGTGTACGAGCCTGTTGGATAATCGTCGTGATTGTCGTGCTCGGCATAGCTCACTCCCCGGGAATAGAATTGAGCCTTGTTCATAGCCGAGCGCTTGGCAATCGGCAATCCGTGGAGGGGTAGTGCTAGGGTCGAGGTTGCACCGGCAATATACCGAAACGTGTTGGTAGAGGCGGAGTCGGAACGCGCCCACATTTCAGATTCCAGTAGGCCCAGGAACGCGGATCAAAAACACCCGGCGGGGCGTGTTCTAGAACTTCGCGAAACTCCTCTAACCCAACCACGCCTTGTAGCGCTCGCAAATCCTCAACTGCCCCGTAGGTCATCACGTGCGCAAGAAAATGCACCGGGTCAGCCAGCGCTTCAGCAGGTTCCTTAAACCACACCACCCGTTGCGCTACGGCTAGCAAGGCTGGCGTTAGCGGCAAAGGCTTCATATCACTTTCTGCCTGCCGACTTGCGCAACTCCGCGATCTCGTCGCGCAGTGCTTGCAAAGGTCCAGAGAGCAGACTGGCCACGGCTTCGGTGACGTATTTCTCGATGTATTTTCCCTGCACGTCACACTCAATGTTGACCTTATCTCCGGGCTGCTTGGCATGCAGGCTCGTAACCTGATGGGTGTGAGGAATAATCGCACAGGTGAAGGACGTAGGCGTGCAACGGAAAACGGTGAGGCTGATGCCGTCCACTGCAATTGAGCCCTTCTCGACAAGGTAACGGCTCAACTCTGCGGGAATAGCAAAGGTGTAGAGAAACGAGTCACCTTCAGGCTGCACAGTATACACATGGCCAACGTCATCTACATGCCCGGACACGACATGCCCCGAGAGGCGATCATTCATACGCAGCGACCGTTCCAGATTGACGATGCTGCCGGTGCGTAAGTCGCCAAGATTCGTCCGCCGCAGCGATTCGACTGAGACGTCGAAACTCAGCTCGGTGCCACCGAAAGCGGTGACAGTCATGCACGCGCCGTTGATGCAGATGCTTTCGCCGAGGCTCACTTCTGCCGTCGGAATGTTCGAGGTGAGTGTCAGCTTCGCGCCGTCGGCTGTGTTCTCGATAGTGGTGATGGTGCCAGTAGTTTCAACAATGCCGCTAAACATAGGAGAGTCCTGAGTAATGAGGGATGAGTCCTGAGCAAGAAGAGAAAAGTGCCAAACTTTGAGAACCTGCCGGTTCTGTTTTACTCAGCACTCGTGACTCGGCACTCAGGACTCAATTGTCATCCTGCCGCGTGAATGCTGGGGCGAGTTTTGAGCCGGTCGAGCCAAGCGCTGACGCGAGGGCAATGAGTCGGGACTTCGACTTGTAAAGGACCGAACAGCGGTGCCCATGCCGCATAGCCAATATCGGCGAGCGAGAAGGTGCCCACAAGATAGTCGTTGCTTCCTAACTCTCTCTCCAAATGCTCAAAGCAGATCGTCAGCTCCTGTTTCGCGTTCGCGATCACGCTCTGGTCAGCCTGGCCTTTGGGCTTGAAAAGGACTTCCCCGACCAGCCGGGCGAACGCGCCATCATAGGGGTTATCGGCATAATGCATGAGCACCCGCGCCCGCGCCCGTTGCCCTGGGTCGGCAGGGAGCAGCGGCGGGTTAGGATATTGGTCATTCAGGTATTCCAAGATAATGGTCGACTCGTATATCGTCACGCCGTCATCTTGCAGTGCTGGCACTTTGCCGTAGGGGTTGATCACTAAAAATTCCGGCTTCTTCTGTTCGCCCTTGGTGATATCGACCGTCACCTTTTCGTGTTGGAGTCCCTTCTCGGCCAAGACGATGCGCACCTTGCGTGCGCGGGGAGACATGGGAAAGTCATACAGCTTAATCATCGCGCACCTCAACTTTGACGGAGTACGCCGCGACGGACAAAGCGTCCAAGCCAACCCTCATTCTCTCGCTGCGCCAGCGTCTCGAGTTCTCCCCGATCCAGCCACATCCCTTGGCAGGAGGGGCATTCTTCCACCGTCACTTCATTGTGCACAACCGTGTTCAATTGTGTCCCACACTTGGGGCAGCGCATGAGCGCCTGCTGTTGTAACGCCGCTTCCTGGTCGCTGGCCTGTTGCTGCTTCATCTTTTCCAGCAGCTCTTTGTCGCGCTGTGCGAAATAACGATCTTCCTCTGCTTTTTCTTTGTCTCGGAGTTTGGTGCCGAGGCGATCTTTTTCATCCATTGTCAGTCTCCTTTGGAGTAGTTGGAGTAGCCGGTGGTTGCTGGCGATTGCGCAGCTCGTGCCATTTGCGGTGTACATACTCCTGGGCTCGCTTTGCCCAATGAAAGTCGCGGCTGAGGATACCGAAGCTCAGCACGACTAACACGATCCCGGGACCGGGAATGCCGGGCAAACTGAGGACTAATCCCGCCCCGAGAAGAAGAAAGCCGCAGACGATGCGACACGCGCGCCAGAGAAATTGTCCAGTTGTCCGAATCATACGATGAGTCCAGTGCGAACCAAACGGAAGCGCTTACAGTTCATCAAGAATCTTTCCACTGCGCGCTTTTTCGACCGTTTCCTCAAACTGCGAGCCGAGATCGACGCCCATTTCCTTGGCGCGTTTCTTCGCCCACAGTCCGACATTGCGCGAATCTTTGTAGAACGACTCATCACGAGCGCTGCCAGTGTTAAAATCTTGCAGGCGCGCAGCTTCCGTTTGATGATGTGCGAACCGCGAGAGGAGTCGCTTCAGGCGGCGCATGCCGCAATGTTTGCAGCGCGGACGCGACTGTGCTTCACGCTGCGAAAGAAACAGCACGCTTTGGTCCTTACCACATTCCTGACAGCGATACTCGTAAATTGGCATGCCCTTTCCCCTATCACAGGCGTCGCGTCGGTGCTACGCGGGAACGGTCCGCTCTTGGCGGGTCGCCTGCGCATGCAAGTAGAATGACAGCACGGTGTAATACACCGGATAGTAAAGAGAGAATAGGACAAACCATCCCGACGGCGTGGGTAACTGCGCGAGCAACACGAGTAACACCCCAATCCACACTACGCCGAGGACATTGGTCATGCGCCGAAACGGGATCGTGCGCGTCGGATAAATGTAACGAATAGGAATAAAGACACAGACCGATAGCACCACGATCAAGAGGCCATTGGCCCACGTCGGTAAACCTCCCACATACAGATAAAACGCCAGAATGTTCCAATACGACGGGAACCCGGTGAAAAAATGATCTGACGTCTTCGCCGCTGCCTGACAGAACCCATAGCCACTCGCCAACAACGGCAACGCGGCAAAAAACAGCGGAGCCGTAGCCGGCACCAGCTCTAATTGTACAAGGAAGGCAACCGGCACGATGACGAACGTGAAGTAATCGACGATGTCGTCCAACTTCGCGCCATCAAACCAGGGGAGGACACGTTTGACCTCAACTGCACGCGCCAAGGTACCGTCTGTCGCATCAATCACTACAGCAATCAGCATCCACAGAAACGCTGTGCGCGGCTGGCGGGCAAAGCTGGCTTGCAGCGCGAGAAACCCGGCAATCGTCCCAGACGCGGTATAGGCATGCACAGCCCAAGCCGCAGCATAGCGCAATGGAGTGATGCGCCGTGCGTCGGTAGTCATGCTCAACTCAACCGCTGAGCGCTGAGTGTCGGTTCGTACAACACTTGGATGACGTTGCCGTCGGGATCAGCAAAGTACAATGAGCGGCTCCCGTCACGATGCGTGCGCGGTGCTTTGAGCAAAGGAATGTTCCGTGCGACCAGAGTTTCTGCCGCACGGTCCACGCCGTCAGGTTCCGTCACAATGAATCCGAGATGGTCAAGTCGTTGTCCAGCAGAGCCGTTGTCTGTTGCTGCTTTGTGCAAGGCCAGATTATCGCAGCCAGAGGACAGGTAGGCGTTCTCGGAGTCGGGCCGCCAGACCACCTGCATACCGAACAGCGACGTATAGAACTCGACCGAAATATCGACGTCCGCCACATTCAGCGCCACATGACGCAATCCTTGCGTAGAAATTGCCGAAGCTGCCACCATCGTTGACCGCCCTCTCGACCATGAAGATGGCAGCATTGTGGCAGAAGGGAGCGCTGCGGTGCAAGCGAGGCGTACTCCTTCTACCTTCTACCCAAGTTTCCTCGCCGTCGCCTCATCAGCAATCACCAGCCCGTCGCGAAAAATAATACGACGATGCGCATACGCGGCAATATCCGGCTCGTGCGTGACTAGCAGGATCGTGATGCCGCGGCGGTTAAGATCGCTAAAAAACTCCATGATCTCTGCACTCGTTACGCTATCGAGGGTGCCGGTGGGCTCGTCCGCCAGCAGCACCATCGGGTCGTTGACCAGCGCACGGGCAATGGCGACGCG
>SXGS01609247.1_pt1 | contig 12918 bp, 9 predicted proteins | sample 3174681 | NCBI WGS metagenome assembly SXGS01 (sample SAMN11356861, study PRJNA531348) | freshwater metagenome | isolation source: freshwater sample F1-80 | place: China: Fuxian Lake, Yuxi | collected 2017-12-25
GAAAACATGATGCAGGTGTCTGAAGAGCTTACGACGACAGAAAATAGAGTCGCCTTTGCGCGGCAAGCCTTTAATGATGCGGTGACCGAATACAACACTTATAAGCAGAGTTTTCCCCCGGTCGTATTTGCTGGCATGTTTGGCCATCAACAAGATGCAAAATTAATGGAGTTTGCGGATACTGTCGCCATTCAGGCCGTGCCCAAAGTTAGTTTTTAACCATCATGGCGATTGATTTTTTTGGCGCGCAAGATCAAGCCCGGCGCAATACTGGGCTGCTCGTCGTTTTATTTTTCTGCGCAGTGTTTTTGCTGGTATTGCTGACCAATGTGTTGGTTTGCTTTGGCTTTAATCTCATCAATGTCGACCTCATTCGCAGTGCTTATCAACAAAATGGCGATATTCCTTGGCATTTTTTACCCTATAAAACCATAGTCCCGACATCACTCGGGGTTATTGGCGGCATCGCCTTGATGGTCACCATCAAGTGGGTGTCTTTACGCGCAGGGGGGCGAGCCGTTGCCGAAAGTCTCGGCGGTGAGCGCGTGACTTATAGCAATGCGACGGGGCAACAGCAGGTGTTGTTGAATGTTGTGGCAGAAATGGCGATTGCTGCCAACGTGCCAATGCCACCGGTGTATGTGCTCCCCGAATCTGCAATTAATGCGTTTGCCGCGGGTTACTCGCCAGCAGATGCAGTGATCGGTGTCACGCAAGGCTGCCTGTCTCAGCTCAATCGCGACGAGTTACAAGGCGTCATCGCCCACGAATTTAGCCATATTCTTAATGGTGATATGCGCTTAAACATTCGGTTAATGGCCTGGTTGTTTGGCATCGTCTGTATCGCCCAAACTGGCCGCTTTATTTTGGACCATAGCCGAGGCTTGCGAACTGGCGATGATAAAAAATCCAACCCACTGCCGCTGATTGGGCTTGGTTTACTGTTGATTGGCTATATCGGCGTGTTTTTTGGCAATCTGATTAAAGCCGCAGTGAGTCGTCAGCGTGAGTTTCTTGCAGACGCCAGTGCGGTTCAGTTCACCCGCAATCCGCAGGGCATTGCAGGAGCCTTGAAAAAAATCGCCGTCTACAGCCAGCATGGGAAACTGGAAACTGCAGGCGCTGAAAGTGCCAGTCACTTATTTTTTTCCGCAGCACTGACACATTTTTTTGGCTGGATGTCGACGCATCCACCACTCACTCTGCGCATTCAGCGCATAGATCCGAGTTGGGATGGCCGTTTTGCCGTCACGCATGCCAAAACTCGTCCTGCTGCCGCCAGTTCAGCGGAAGCAGCCTCAATGCCAACTGCCAATTTAGCGGGCGAACACGCCGAGTTTGCGAGTGCAGTCTTCGGCCTGGCATCACATCAAAGCGCAGCCCAGCAACTGCCCGAATTCTTGCTCGCCAGTTGTCGGCGAGTGCCAAGTGCGACGGCGCTTTATCTGGCCACGTTGTTACAGTCCGAACACCTCGCACGCCAGATGTTTTTGATCCGGGAATTGGGCAATCAGGAATTGCTTGTCTGGGTCGATCAATTGTCCGACCCTGTGCAAAACCTGCCCCGGCAGCAACAACTGCAGCTACTGCAGTTAACGATCCCGACGCTCAAAGAGCAAACAGCCAGCCAATTTAAGTTGTTTCAGCATTTGGTTCACGAATTAGTGCAAACAGATCAGCAGCAAGATTTATTTGAATGGATTATCCAAACTTGGTTATTGCACTGCGTCGCTGTGCATTGGCAATGGGCAGAAATCAGCGCGACCGTGCGCAGCGATGTCCTGGCCAAGCGCCAATCAGAAGTGTTGTGCCTGCTCAGTGTCGTCTGCGCCTATGGCAATGCAGAATCGCCATTACGACAATTGGCGTGGCAAGCTGGGTTGGCGCAATTAGGTCTCGAGTTGGATACACCAAACCCAGAGGCCACCATGGCAGAATTGTCTGAGGCAATGCGGGCGTTGCTCGGCTGTGGCCCGGAATTAAAGCGGAAAATCTGGCACATGCTCAAAGCCGCCATTTTTGCTGATGACTTGGTTAACCCAGAGGAACAGCTGTTACTTCAAGCATTTGCTTTGTTACTGGAAATGCCATTACCGCAACAATCGGCGTTTGCACCGTTGTAATGCAAATTTATGCTTTAGCAAAGGCCGCAGCTTAGGTAGAATAGTCAGCCTTACTACTGCGAGAGAACTTATGCCTGACCAACGCCTATTTTTAATTTACGATGCGGCCTTTGATGATATGGATGCAGAAGGCTGTCCGGCATTTGGTTATGTCTTATTATTCAACGAACAAGACGTTGCAGAGTATCGTTCTGGTGAAAATCCGGCGTTTCCTGCAGTTTCGTTGTTGTTCACCGACCATGCAGATGGCAGCATCAGTGGTGACTTACTCGGGTGGTCCGCCCTTGATCACGACATTTTTCAAACATTCGCGCTCGGCAACTTTTTTATGTTGATGGAGCAAGCCGCGCAAGTCGCGATTAATGCTTATCGGCAAGTTGGCCATGTGCCTGATCGCTTGATTGCCGTGAACATGCCTGAGGATGATTTAATTCAATTCGATGTGCACTTCTCAGATTTACAACTAGAAAACAGTGACGCAGAACTGCAATTAGCCCAAACGATGATTGCCGGTCGTCCTTACCTCGACTCATAGCACTTCTGCATCTCAGTACTTCTGCAATATTTTAGTCCTGCAATATTTGAGTCCTGCAGCATAGTCGCGCAGCTTCGCTGCGCAGTAAATTCCCATGAGGCCTCACTCTGCGCCTTCGCTGACGTTTCACTTTGCGAATACTTCGCGACTTTTCACCTGCAAGACCACAACAGATCCAATCATGCGCCTCGCCGTATGATGTCACGCATCATCTGATGGGTGTTGGCGTTCGGGCAATTCAGGAGCAATTCAGTTGGCACATCACAAATTAACTTTACCCACAAAAATTTGTAAAAGTTGTCAAAAGCCATTTGCTTGGCGCAAGAAATGGCAGCGCGATTGGGATAATGTCTGCTATTGTTCTGAGCGCTGCAAACGACAAAAATCGACTTCGTAACAGATCCCGACACGGTGTCATGGCACGCGACGTTGAATTCATAGCAAACCAAGGAGAGATGATGAAACAATTTTGCGCTTACCTCACGATCGGTCTATTCAGTGTGTTCACCTTGCCTACGCTTGCACAATCAGCCTCCACGCCGTTACTCAGTCTGATGGATCAGCAAAAATTTCGCGTGGTACAAACGGAAATCGATAAAATTACCAATTACCAGCAGCAAGCAGATTTAGTGCTGCTCAAAGCCAAGGCGATGTATTCGCTCAGACAAGCAAAACCGTTAGAGCAATGGATGGAAAAGGTACTCACTGACCATCCCACCCACGCACAGCTGCATTATATCGCGGCGATGAATAAATTTAGTTTGGCGCAAGAGGCGAACATTTTTTCAGCCGCGGGCTTGGCCAAAGAGGGTCTGTCATTACTTAAGCAAGCTGCTGCGCTGGACCCCGCCGATCTTGAAATTCAACGCGGTCTCATCGGCTTTTATACCAGCGCCCCAAGCATTGCAGGTGGCGATACGGAAGAAGCCGCACGGTTAATCACCAGCCTGACCAGCAAAGATCCTGTGCAAGGTACTTTAGAGCAAGCTCGCCTATTAGCCAATGATGAAAAACGACAAGAAGCGCAGGACTTAATTGAACAGCAACTGCAATCTCATCCGAACAATGTAGATTTACTGACGCTAAAAGCGGCGTTGCTCAGTTTGAAAGACGACAACAACACGGCATTTGCACTGTATCAACAATGTGCTGAACTGGCAGACAATGCAGATGATAAATATGCCAGTTTGTATCAGCTCGGCCGTTTGGCGGCGGCGAAAAATCAAGATGCCGCGATTGGGATCCGATCTTTAGAACAATATTTATCGTTTTATCAGGATTCGGATAATCGACAATTGGCATGGGCGAAATTACGACTCGCGCAAATTCATTTCTCACAGCAAGATTTCGCCAAGGCAACTCAACTGGTGCAACAACTGCGTCTCGAAAAAGATCAACAAGAGAAGTTTACCGACGAGTTAAAAGCCTTTGAAAAGCAACTGAAAAAAGTGAAAACATCTTAAATACTGCAACGAGATCACCCATTTTTTGGTGATCTCGTCAATTTTCCCACCTTGGCTACTTCAGTTCAGGCAATTAGCAGATATACTGGAATTTTTGCGCACAGCCGGAGTGGGATAGATGGTCAAACCTATAGATATGTCGATGGTCGAGCAGGCGTTAACTGGCTTTACCATCCCCCCTCAGCCCGAAGTCTTGTTGCGTATCAAGCAAGAAATTGAATTAGAAGATCCCAACATCAATACCATCGCCAGCCTTATCAATATGGATATTGGTATCGCCGGTTTTACCCTCAAAGTAGTCAATTCAGCCTATTTTGGCTTGCGCCGAAAAATTAGCTCCATTGAGCACGCCTGCAAATTTTTAGGGCTGAACCGAGTGGTCAAGTTGGTGAGTAGTGTGGTGCTGCGTTTTACCTTAAGCCAAGGTCAAACCGATCCGTTCACCCTCCGCCAATGGAATAGTGCGATGGATGTGGGCAGTGCGGCGATGTTAATTGCCCAACATCTGCGTCTGGGCTCGGATTGTGCGGATGATAGCTATTCACTTGGACTTTTCCACAATGCAGGCAGTGCGTTAATTCATGCCCAGTTTCCTGATTATGCCAAAGTGGTGAAAGTTGGCTTGAGTAATCAACTTCGCATCACCGACATTGAACAGCGCTATTTCCATGTCACGCATGAAACGCTTGGTTTTATGATTGCGCAGTCTTGGGGGCTGTCGCAAGAAATCGCCAACGTGATCGCCTATCACCACCAACCTGAGCAATTGCTGGCTTCAACCGATCTCTATGAAAAGCGCCTGTTTGCGATTTTGAAATTGGCCGAACATATGACCAGCGAAGAATCGCAGTTATTTGACAGCCCTTCGGAAAGTGAATGGCAGCGCTATGGCACGGCTATTTTGGATGTGCTCGAACTCGATGAAATGCATCTATTAGATGTGGGTGACTTTTTACTCGACAATGGCATCGAAAACCACTTCCATCGCTAAACTAGGCCAGCGCTAGCAGTGCAGGCAAAATGCTGTCGACGCCATGACAAACACCCAATTCTCTTCTAGGCTGATCCCATCAGTCTTCGTAGGTGTTTTTCATGGCAGAGCAGCCCACCCTTAATGAGCAAAAACTCATGCGATTGCTTTTGGCCGAGCGAAAAGCGCGCGCGGAACTTGAAAAGCGCCTCGCCAGTCAAGAACAAGCCTTATTTCGTTGTGATGTCATTACCCAGCAACAAGAACTGCAACTGTTGGCGCAAGAAAAATTGGTCAGCATCAGTACGCTCGCTGCAGGCCTTGCCCACGAACTCAACACCCCATCCGGCTTTATGCGCTGCAATTTGCAAGTGATGTTGAAGCATTGGCAGACACTGCGGGAATTTGTCGAACAAGTCAGCCAAGATCCGAGTCGCGTGACCGATAGTCGGCAAACGCTCAACATTGATTATTTATTAGAAGATGGCACGGATTTAATCGATGAATCCTTGTTGGGTATTAATCACATCAGCTCAATTGTGCAAGATCTGCGCATGTTTGCTGAGGATCACGCGGATTTATCCGGAATTGTCGATTTAAAGGACTGCGTCGAGCAAAGTTTGTGGGCATTAGAGCTTGATGGCGCCGCGTTGCCTGCATTACATCAACAATTACAACAGGTCCCTCGCATCGCAGGAGACCGCGATAAAATCACCTTAGCGGTGATGCAAGTACTGAACAATGCCTGTCAAGCCGCAGGACCAAATGGCCACGTGTGGTTAGATCTGCATATCAAATCCGATCAACAAATCGTGTTAGACATTCGTGATAATGGACCCGGGATTGCCAATGACATTCTCAATCGCATTTTTGACCCGTTCTTTACCACTCGACCAGTAGGCCAAGGCCGTGGCATGGGTTTGGCCGTGGCGCGCATGGTGATGAGTCAGCATGGCGGAAATATTCGTGTGCACACCGAGCCCCAGGTTGGCAGCCACTTTAGTTTGGAATTGCCGCTGCCAACGCCCACGCTATCCAGCGAGTAAGCAGGTACTTGGCTTGGGGGATTGCACCATCTCGGCACAACTGGACGTCAGGATGCACCTGACTGGCGCAAAACCGCGATTTTGAATACGTATTCATCTTGTTGTTCCCCCCAATTCACGTTATCAAATAGGCTTGGCATTACTTTTTGCGTGCGGCAATTGCTAGTAGTACAGTTCCTGGATTGATAAGCTCGGGGGAGAATCTTCTCCCCCTTTTTTCTGTCGGTGAATTAAACCACTCATAACCCTCAGGTTGTCGCATGCGTTTCGGATGTCACCCGAGCTTCTGCTATGCTCTACACACAAAAACAACAACGGGGAATCACCATGCATCAAGCCAAACCATCGATCAGCTTTTGGCAAATTTGGAATATGTGTTTTGGCTTTTTGGGGATCCAATTTGGCTTCGCACTGCAAAATGGCAACGTCAGCCGTATTTTTCAAACGCTCGGCGCCAGCATCGATGAAATTCCTATTTTGTGGATCGCCGGTCCTTTAACTGGCTTGTTAGTCCAACCTGTGGTCGGTTATTTCTCAGATCGGACCTGGAATAAACTCGGTCGTCGTCGTCCCTACTTCTTTTACGGTGCCGTGCTCACCACGTTAGCGTTATTTTTCATGCCAAACTCACCTTCACTGTGGGTCGCGGCAGGCATGCTCTGGATCCTCGATGCCTCTATCAATATCACCATGGAGCCGTTTCGGGCTTTCGTTGGCGACAATCTCAATGAGAAACAACGGCCACTAGGCTTTTCAATGCAAAGCTTCTTTATCGGGGTTGGCGCGGTTATCGCATCGGCATTGCCTTATATGCTCAGCAACTGGTTTGGCGTTGAAAACACTGCTCCAGCCGGCGAAATTCCAGATTCTGTGAAATACTCATTTTACGCAGGCGGCGTGGTGCTGTTTGCCGCGGTCATGTGGACAGTGATGCGCTCGACCGAATACTCCCCCGAGCAACTGGCTGCATTTGGTGAAGAGCATGTCGAAGAAATCAGCAGTAACCATCGTTTATATTGGGTCAGCGGCAGCCTGTTCACCGCCATCGGTGTCATCGCCACAGCCGTGGTTGCCTTCTTACAACTCGACCAGCAGTTATACATTTTAGGGGGCGGTTTAGCCGTGTTCGGCTTGCTGCAATGGTGGGTTTCCTATACCAAAAAAGCGGGCAACGATGGCATGCTGATCCAAATCGTCGACGATTTATTCACGATGCCAAACACCATGCGCCATCTGGCTGTTGTGCAATTTTTCTCTTGGTTTGCCTTATTTGCCATGTGGATTTACACCACCGCAGCCGTCACTTCTGTGCATTATGGTTCCAGTGATCCGACGTCAGCGGCTTATAACGATGGTGCCGATTGGGTCGGTCTGTTATTCGCCATTTATAACGGTTTTGCTGCAATCGCTGCGATTTTCATTCCATGGCTGGTGCGCAAAACCTCGCTACAAATAACCCATGCCTTTAATTTGTTGTGTGGCGCGGCTGGCTTAGCCTCATTTATGTGGATCACCGATCCAGCCCTACTCTGGGTGTCCATGATTGGCGTCGGTATCGCTTGGGCCTCTATTTTGTCACTGCCTTATGCGATGTTAGCAGACTCACTGCCTGCGAAAAAAATGGGCGTGTATATGGGGATGTTTAACTTTTTCATCGTGCTACCGCAATTACTGGCAGCTACCATCCTCGGCTCGTTACTCACCCATGTGTTTAATTCTGAAGCTATTTACGCCTTGATCATGGGCGCAGCAAGCTTAGTGATTGCGGCCTTGTATGTATTAACCGTGAAAACCTATGTGCGCCCCGTGAGCGCTTAGGAAATTGAGTCGAACGTTTTTTGGTTACAGGATTATCAGATGAAAAAATCTCTTGCGTTATCAGCGATGTCTCTTGCAGTACTGGTGTCGGCATGTCAACCCAACCCAGAGACAGCGGCTGCCGCAACCACTATCGCGCCAGGCGCACCGGGCGCAGCGTCAACGTGGGCCTATGCAGGGAAAACCGGCATCGGCACCGCTTATGAGCAATATTTGGATGGCCAATATCAAGACAAAGCCGCCACTGGTCCCGTGTCAAAAGTGTGGTTTTCCCTCGCGCAAGGGATTTTAACCGAAACCATGTCTGGGCTTATCCATGAAGCTCAGCTTCGAGAAATGCAATTCATCGTGACAGGCCCAGGGTTTGTCGATGAAGAGAAAACGGCAACCACCAGTCAAATCGATTACTTAGTCAAAGACGAGCAAGGTCGGCCGTTATCCTTGGCCTATAAAGTGGTGAACCAAGCCAAAAACGGCAAATATCGCATTGAAAAGCACTATTTTACCGATCCATCCAACCAAAGCATGGTCGTGCGCACCTATTTTACCCCACTCGTTGAGGGGCTAACGGTCTATACCTATCTCGATCCGGCCTTAAATAACACAGGCAGTCAAGACCGAGCAGAAGTACAGCAAGGCAAGGTAACTGCCAGCGAAGGCCAACACAGTTTAACGCTCGTGACACTGCCAACCCCGCGCGCGGCAAGCGTGGGGTTTGTCGGCGTGTCCGATGGTCTGACCGAACTGAAATCCGCCAAGGGTTTATCGCAGCAGTATCAAAGCACTGGCGATACTGCTGGCAACGTTGCCGCCTTAATTACCATGCCAGAAGTGAAGGCCGGACAAACCGCCGAGTGGCAACAAGTGATTGGTTTTGGCAGCGATGCTGCTTCCAGCCAAAAAGCCGCGGAAAACACGCTCAGCCGGGGTCTTGATCAAGTATTGGCCGAATACAACGGCACTGGTGAAGCGATTGGCTGGCAAGATTATTTGGCAAGTTTGCAAGAATTGCCAACACTCACATCACAAAGTACCGACAACGGCAAACTGCTTTACACCAGCGCCATGGTACTGAAAGCCCAAGAAGATAAAACGCATGCCGGAGCCTTAATTGCTTCGTTATCGAACCCATGGGGAGATAACAAATCGGCCGATGTGGCGCAAACGGGCTATAAAGCGGTATGGCCTCGCGATTTTTATCAAGTTGCCATGGCGATGTTAGCGCTTGGCGATCAGACCAGCCCACAAGTGGCATTTTCCTATTTAGAAAAAGTCCAAGTCAAAGCCAGTACCCCCGGATTTAGCGGGACTGCAGGTTGGTTTTTACAAAAAACGCATGTCGATGGCCAAATTGAGTGGGTTGGTGTGCAAATGGATCAAACCGCGATGCCAATTATGCTGGGTTGGCGTTTGTGGCAAGCCGGGATCCTGACAGACGCTCAAATCACCGATTGGTATCAGCGCATGTTAAAACCGGCAGCCGAGTTTCTGGTGAGTGGTGGCCCGGTCAAAATTGACTGGAACGACAGTACGATTGTGCCTCCGTCAACGCAACAAGAGCGCTGGGAAGAACAAGCGGGCTATTCGCCATCCACCATGGCAGCGATAATTAGCGGGTTGGTCGCCGCCAGTGAAATAGCAGCAAAAGCAGGTGATGCTCAAGCGCAGCAGCGCTTTGCCAGTGCCGCAGATCGCTTTGCCGCCGACTTAGAAAAACTGACCTTCACCACCCAAGGCCAGCTGAAAAATACCGCGCAAAGCGATGGTCAGTATTATCTGCGCATTAACAAGGACACTGAGGTCAATAATCATGACGTCTGGGAACTGCGCAATGGCCAAGCGCAAGTCACCGAATCGGAAGGGATTGATGGCGGGTTCTTAGAACTGGTTCGTTATGGCGTGCGCAAAGCCGACCATCCCGCCATTATTGCCTCACTGGGTGAACTGGATGATGAGCAACTGGCTGAAACCAAACGCGTCAAATACACCTTCAAATTTGCTGAGCACACAGTGCCGGGTTGGCGTCGCTACGGCCACGATGGCTATGGCGAAGACACGAAAACGGGTTTGGCATATGCCAAAGGTCCGAATGAAAGTAGCACCGCCGAACAGCGCGGTCGCGTGTGGCCAATCTTTTCGGGGGAGCGTGGGCACTTCGAGCTGTCACGGCTCTTACTGAGCGACAAAACGCCTTCAGATCAGGCCATCTTGCCACTGCGCCAACAGTATGTCACAGCCATGGAACTGTTTGCCAATGAGGGTTTAATGCTACCAGAGCAGGTGTTTGATGGCGTGGGCAATAATGATGTGTATCAATTCAGTGTCGGTGAAGGCACCAATGGCGCTACGCCATTGGCATGGTCTCACGCTGAATATATTAAATTGTTGCGCTCATTGCAGGATAGACAAGTATTCGACCGCTATACTCCAGTAGCAAAGCGCTATAGCGAGACCCAATAATCTCCTCTCCCATCCCAGCACTTGCAAGGTTCTCGTCAAACCAAGTGAGTGTTGGGAGTTTTACCCACCCAACAACTAACCATTGAATCGATGTTGTCGCCACACTTGCTGTTGTGCTGCGCTAAGAAAAGTCCAAGCAACAAAGCGACTTACTTTTTGTCCCTGCCCCATTGCGACCACCTTCACGCTAACCGCACCAAGCGCGTTGAGCTTTTTCACCAGCGCATCCACATGATTTTGTTTGGATACCAAGCTACTAAACCAAAACACTTGTGTCGCAAATTCTCGACTTTCAACGGCCATCTGCGCTAGAAACGCCGCCTCTCCTCCCTCACACCAGAGTTCATGATCGCGTCCAGCAAAATTAAGCGCAGCCGCATCTGCGGCTAATCCTAAATTATGCCGCTTACGCGCACTGCCAGCGGCTGCGTCTTCGGCACTTTGATGAAATGGCGGGTTACATAGCGTCAGGTCAATCACATCGGTGTACTGAATGATGCCGCGAAAAATCGCCGTGGACTCAGACTGCCGACGCAGCGAAATCCGGTTCGATAACTGATGCGCGTCCACCAGTTGCTCGGCATGCGCCAACGCTTGTGCATCTAACTCAGCGCCAATCGCTTTGCCACCAATCGCTTTCACCGCCAGCAATGGGTAAATTAAATTGGCGCCACAGCCAATATCTAACCACTGTAAACGGCTGAATTTTGGCGCTTTCCCAAGGTTCGACGCTTTTAATAAATCCGCTAAATGCAGCACATAATCTAAACGACCTGGTACTGCGGGGCACAAAAAGCCTTCAGGCACATCCCAATGCGGCAGTTGATATTGATAGGCTAATAGCGCCTGATTTAAACATTTGACCGCAGCAGGATCTGCAAAGGCGATACTGAGTTCGCCGCGTGCCGTTGTGTATAAATGCGCTTGTAAGGGCGGATAAGCCTGCACCAACGCTGCCATCGGATAGCCATTGGCAAACGGGTTGGCGGGGTGCATTTTACTTGCGGCAGGTTCACGCGGGGTTGCCGCTTTGGCAGGTTTAGTCATGGGATCCCTAATTCGCTGCGTTCATCACCACGTTGCGGGGCTTAGAGCGCACCACATGAACGTCTGACAATAATTTTAGGTTCGATTTCGGTTTGGGCGATGCCTTCACGAGAAATCAGCTTCAGCAGATTCACCACCAGCATTTCCCCAGCCAGCGTGGTGTTTTGCTGAATGGTTGTCAGTCCTGGCGATGAAAAAGACGCCATCGGAATATCATCAAAGCCAACCACGGCTACATCTTCTGGCACACGCAGCCCCTGCGACTGGATAGCCCGGATAATCCCAATGGCAATCAGATCGGACGCCGCGAAAATAGCCCGAGGTTGATGACCCGCCGCTAGCAAACGGACCGTGGCATCAAATCCGGCTTGTTCGGTGGAGATCGCATCCACTTGCGGCACATCGGCAGGATCGATCCCTTGCGCAGCTAATGCGGTGAGAAAGCCTTGGTAACGTTCGTTAAACTCTGGCGCATGCGCGGAGGCGATGCCGATAAAGGCAAAACTACGATAGCCAAACTGCAGTAAATGTTCCGCCGCTAAGCGCCCACCTTGGCGATTATTGGAGCGGATCGTAAATTCTGGATGCCCTTCAACTTGCGCGCCCCAGCAAACAAAATGGGTTTGTTGAGCAAGCAGTTTATCGAGCTTCTCTTCGTAATCGATGTAGTCGCCATAGCCCAGCAAAATAATGCCGTCGGCTTTTTTGCTGTCTTCATAATCAGCATGCCAATCATTACTTAATTGCTGAAACGAAATTAATAAATCATGGCCGCGCTTGGTACATGCTCGGGTAATACTCCCCAGCATTGAGAGGAAAAATGGGTTGATTTGCGAGTCATCGACCGTTGGATCTTCAAACAACAACAGCGCTAAAGTGCCACTGCGTTGCTTGCGTAAATTACTGGCGTTTTTATCGACTTTGTAATTAAGCTCTTTGGCAATCGCAAAGATCCGATCTTTGGTTTCTTGATTGACCGCAGGACTATCGCGTAAGGCACGAGATACCGTCGATTGTGACACACCGGCCATATAGGCGATGTCAAACGAGGTCGCTTTTCCTTTCATGCCACACACTCCTCAAAGCCTTGTGGCCAGCAATTACCTAACAACACGGTCTACACCTCAATTTTGGAATTGCCACACCGCGGCATTCTGATACTTATTCCAAGTTACGGTTAAATTGCCACAGTCGGGTCACTTTAAGCAAGGTAATGCGATAATAAGCGCGACAACTGCGGAAAATAGCGCCGACTTCGCCGCCAACGAGCAAGGAATACGGCGTGTTTTTGTGAAACATTGTTATTTTTGCTGAAGGCTACACGGGGGTAATGGTACAGTGTCAGTCTTCAAATCAATCAGGGCGCAGAGTATGGTCTCTCGAATAGTGCATCCATTCATGTTGTTATGCGGAACAGTGCTTAGCACCACAGTCACCGCGAATGACTGCATGAATA
>SXGS01553413.1_pt1 | contig 12917 bp, 9 predicted proteins | sample 3174681 | NCBI WGS metagenome assembly SXGS01 (sample SAMN11356861, study PRJNA531348) | freshwater metagenome | isolation source: freshwater sample F1-80 | place: China: Fuxian Lake, Yuxi | collected 2017-12-25
CCGCCCCCGTGTAGCCGGTGATGGTAGCCTTGCCATTGATGATTGTGTAATCAAAACCACCCTCGTTGGGTCGATTTTGCGCCACTGTGGTAAGGCCGCCCCAGGGGCTTGTCCAACCTGTCGTACCATGATAATAATAAACGGTGCCCGGGACATTGAGAAATGCAGCGGTTCCAGGTGTTGGCGCATTACCCAACGCAGTAATTGTGGTCAGGCCGGTACAACCATTAAACGCATTGTTCCCAATGGTGTTAAGGCTTTCCGGAAGGATAAGACTGGTCATACCAGTGCACCCAGAAAACGCCCAATCCCCAATGGTGGCAAGGGGGTCCGGGAGAGCAATGTTTGTTAAACTGGTACAACCAGAAAACGCATAGTTTCCGATGGAAATGAGGCTGGTTCTAAAGGTAATGGAGTTCAGGGCGGAGCAACTCGAAAACGCATAGTCCCCGATGGAAGTGAGGCTGGATCCAAGGGTGATGGTGGTGAGGGCATAGCAAAATTCAAACGCATGGTCCCCAATGGAAGTGAGGCTATCCGGAATGGTAATACTGGTCAAGCCTCCGCAAGCAAAAAAGGCACCAAACCCGAGTGTGGTGATGCTATTGGGCAGGTTGATGCTGGCCAGGCCAGCGCATGATTCAAAAGCACTGTCACCGATTGTGGTGAGGTTGGTTCCAAAGGTGATTTCAGTCAGGTTTACGCAGGATTGAAACGCACTTTTCCCTAGGGTGGTAAGGCTGTCCGGCAAGATAATACTGGTGAGACTGGCTTTATCAAGAAAGGCATTATTTCCGATGGTAGTGACAGGCATTCCACCAAGGGTATCCGGGACAGTAATAGCTCCCCCAGATCCGGTGTAACCTGTAATGGTTGCCTTGCCATCGTTTATGGTGAAATCAAAATCCCCCTGGCTGGGTCGATCCTGGCCAACCGTAGTCAGACCACCCCAAGGGTTGGTCCACCCGGTGGTGTCATGATAATAATAAAGAGTAGCCAAAACATCGATGAATACATCTGTTCCAAGGGTTGGGGCATTTCCCGAAGCTGTGATTTTGGTTAGGCTGCTGCAACCGTAAAATGCGCCGCCCTCGATAATGGCAAGGTTTTCTCCAAAAGAGACAGTAGTTAATCCGCTGCAATAGGAAAAAGCATTGACCCCAAGGGAGACGAGGCTTTGGGGAAGATTGAGGCCTGTCAGGCTGTTGCAGGATGAAAACGCACCCGTCCCGATGGAGGTAAGGCCCTCAGGCAGGATGATGCCGGTCAGCCCGTTGCAAGAAGCAAATGCACCATCCCCAATGGAGGTAATCGTCCCGGGAAAGGAGTTTAGCTCTCCCTGTTTGCCTTGAGGGTAAAGAATAAGGGTTGTCAGGGCCTTGTTGTACAAAATACCAGAAAAGCTGCCGTAGGTTTGGCTTTCCGAACTCACCACAAAACTATCCAGGCTGGAGCAATACGAAAAAGCGGATTCCCCTATTGATGTGAGACTACCAGGAAGGGTGATGCCCAAAAGGCCCGAGCAGGATTCAAACGAAGCGTTCCCGATGGCAAGGAGACCCTCGGGAAGGATGATGTTGGTCAGACTGGCATTATAACTAAAGGCATAGTCTCCGATAGCGGTGACCGGCAGGTCTCCCAGGGTCGCCGGGACAGTAATAGCCCCTCCCGTCCCGGTGTAGCCTGTAACGATGGCTTTGCCATTACTGATTTCGTAAACATAATCCCCTTCGCTCGGAAGCCGGACCCCGGATTCCTCCCAAGCGCTTTGGGTAGCCACCAGGGTCGGAGTTACTTTCCCGGAAACATATTCCAAAATCAGGTTACCCCTCGCACCCGTGGGGTCATTGCTAGCGGCAACATCGGCACCTGTTATCCTGGCCAAGGAATCGACCCAGTCTCTTCCTGTGCCGGTCGAGGCAACCGAGCATCCATAAAGCAAAATATCCGCATCCGAACCCAAGGCCCGACCCCAACCGGCAATGGTGGAACGCTGACTTTGAAGGAGGGCTTCATCCACCACCTGGCCACCAAGGACAATGGCCCCAGCCTTGCCATGGCTAATAATGCGAACCGTTTCGATTCCCGAGGAACCTGCAAGTGCCTCGCTGATTTGAACGAGGGGGTCCCCCGTGGGCCGGATAATCACCACCAGCGAGTCGGCAAGTTCCGCTTTGGGAACACGGTCCGCCAATTCCTGGTCCACAAAAGTGATATTGACCGGGGAACTCCCAGGGCCATGGTCAAAACCCAAAAAGCGGTTGCCTTCACGAATTTGTGATCCATCGGGGTCAACGATGGACTCCCCTGGATTGATTCCAAAGCTAATCTGGTTTCCCACCAAAATCGAGGCGGGAACAACCCGGTTTTCCAGGTTATCAAGGCTTGGTTGGTAATACTTGAAATGGTTGGCACCCAAACGGGGTTGATCCCGCCGAGCTCTTACCCATAATGGAATGGCAGGAAAGGACTTGGACAAAGCCCTTTCCCAAAAATTTGTGAATTTTTGATTTCTGGCAAAGTTCACGGAGACTTACTCCCGTAACGATTTTATTTATTATCGCCCATACTTATAGTAGGGTTACCGTTGGAAAAAGGTTCCCTAATATTCCATGGAATCTTCCAATATTCTCACATACTTGTCAAACTGGGGAAAGGGCAATCACTTTTCCGGCGTACGATTTCCCAAAAGCCATTGGTCCAAATCGTTTATCCATGGGACTTCTGGGCCCTCAAATTCAAGGGTGTGATTGGCATTGGGATATTCCACGATCCTGGTAGGGCCCTGGGCCAAGTCTCCGATTCGATCCCGGGTTGCCTTGTTGTTTACTATTCGGTCGTTTCCCGCCAATAACAATAAGGTTGGCACCTTCCAACCCCTACAGCTGAACCGAAACCAAATGTCCAACCGGACACTATTTACAAAAAACCTTGCCGTGGCGGTCCTAAGAGAATCCTCATCCTTACACAAATAAGCCTGCCAAAGGGAATGGCTTGTAAAAAGGGCCGGGTCAGCCAAAGGGATAGCAAATTGCTTTGCGGGCCAAAAAAGGCTCGAAAGGACGATGGCCAGCCTTTTGGATAGCGGGGGAGAAACGAGAGGAACCAGCCCCGGACAAACAAGGATCAATCCCTCGATCAGGTCTGGACAACGGGCCGCCACCGCAGAGGCTATTTTCCCACCCCAGGAAATACCCCCAAGAAACCATCGGCCCCCTGGATGTTTTTGCTGCTGATTTTGTAGAAATTCCCGAACATCCAGGACCAATCGCCGCCAACCGGGCAGGTCTCCCCGACGAACGGGGTCCTTGCCCGAACCCCGGCGATTCAGAAAGAGGATATGATGCCCTTTGGCGGCCAACTCATTGCAGCTGCCCGTATACCAACCGGCGTGGGATTGAATTCCATGGAGAAAAACCACATGGGTGGTTTGAGGTTGAATTGAGGTTGGCAAATATTCATAAAAGGCAAGTTGGTGCCCATCGGAACAGGGGAAAGGGTGGGGATGTCCCAGGGGATCAGGCGGACAGGACCTCTCAGCCAAGGATCGTTTCCTCCAATTGGGTTACCCTGGCCAAGGCATCGGGCCGAATATCGACACCCAACCCAGCACCGGTTAAAGCAGGGGCCTTGCCCCCCCAACCAAAGGTCAAATCCATTTTACCCAAGGATTCCGTTACCAAATGCCGATCATAAGAGCCCTCAAGGGCTTTCAAACCGGAAACCGATTGGGCAAATAACCGTCCGGCCGCACTAAGGATTGCAGTTTCACCCACCTGGCAACCCAGCTGACAAGACAGGCCATTTTGATGGGCAAAGCGGGCCAAGGCCAGAGTGGGCAGAAAACCCCCACACTTGGACAACCTCAGATTGAATAAATCGCACCACCCCCCCGCCACCGCCCGTTTGGCATCCACCATGGAACAGAGGGATTCATCCAGCATAACGGCGGCCCCCGTTTCCCGACGAAAGTTAAAAAGATCATTACAGTTTTCATGGGGAAATGGTTGTTCCACCCATTGTATCCCCATTGTCCTGGTTTTCCCGAGGACCTCCCGGCCCACTTCGGGTGTCCATGCCTCGTTGGCATCCAGCCGAATCCCCAATTGGCCACCACCAAAATGCCTCAGGGTGGCAACCCTTGAAACATCGTCCTTCCCTTCGATCCCAACCTTGAGTTTTGCCTGCCGAAACCCATAAAGGCGATATCCAAAGGATTTCACCGCCAATTTCCAACCACTGGAAGAGGTGATTACCATGCTGTAGCGTACCTCCGACTGGTTTTGGGCCAGTTCGGGGGCAAGTTTGGCAGCAATCGAACCAAGGGATTGGCCAAAATGCTGCCCATAAGCATCCAATAGGGCAATCTCAAGGGCACACCGAGCCGCATTGCCCACACACTTGCGGTCGTCCCCTGGGACCTCGGGTAATTTCAAGCGGCCAATCATCTGCAAAGCATCATCCCAATCGGATACCTTTCCCAACTGGCCTTTAAGGTCGGTTTTGCGCAAAAGTTCTGAAGACACATCCAGGGTTTCACCGGTTACATAATCCCGGGGAAGACCCTCGCCATAACCCACCATGCCGTTGGCCAGAGTCACCCGAACAATCAGGGAATCGGTATGAAGCCTAACATGCGAGGCATGGCGAATTTCCCGACGAAGGGGAATCCTGACACAAAACATCACCACCGAGCGAATCCGCACAGGCCAAGGCTCCCGATACCAAATGTTTAAGTATTTCTCATATTAGGCCAAACCCGCTATTTTTCAAGGGGTTTGGCGATCCTGTTGACGCCTGATTCAGGCAATTTAACCAAGGAAGGATACCTCGAAAATCAAAGCCTCAGACCCCATGGTCAATCGTCTGGCAGGAAGTAATCCTGGCTATGGAATTCAAAAAAGGACTGCGGCCGGGTTTTCCCGAAGGTAGACCCGGCCGCAGCCGCGAGGAAGGCTTCCTCAATTCTGAACCAGTCTTACTCCAGGTGCGCTAGCTTTTCTGGAATTCTTGCCCTAATCCTCACCGCACAATCTCGACCTCTACCCGAACGGACGGATCCGCAAAGGAGGCCAAGGCCAAGACACGCCGGAGGACCTCTGACTCGGACCTTCTATCCCGTACCTGGATGGTTATCCGGGATTCATCCTCTTTCATCCGACCCGTAACATCGAGGGCATAACTCCCACAGGCTTTTTTTGCCAAATCGATTAATCCTTCCAAAGGAAGGGTTCGGCTCAAAGGAGTATCAAACTCAATGGATCCCGTGGAAGGTGCCGCTACATCCGAAGCCTTAGGCGTTTTCAAGGTTTCCCTTTTGATAATGCCGGTGGGAGGAACAAATTGTGTATTTGTGACCGTATTGGCCTCGGGAACCTCCTCCAAGGTAAAGCTGCCGGTTTGCACCGTTGGCCTTGCCAAGGGAACTGGCCCCCTGGCTGCAACCGTTTCGGTCCGCAGGCCAAACCGTCGTTGGGCCTCTTCTTTGGGGATGACTCGAACCGCACCCGCAAGCTGGATCGGTTTGCCCTGATAATGCCGGGGAGATCCCCCCAGCCAAATTTCCCCGGTTGGTTCCGTTGCCCCATCAAGGGTTTGGATTTCCTGGGCAGGACGCATCACCCTCCCTGATTGGGCCACGGCAATGGCAGACATCTGCCCGCGGGCGGAGTAGGTGTAATCCTTCTCTGCGACTCTGGTAGTGTTCGTAGTCAGGCTTTGGTTGCTTGGCTGGGTGGGACCTGCCGCTGAGAACGGTTCAGGGGTTGAACGAGGGGGTTCCAACGGCTTTTGGACTACATTGCCTCGCCCCAGGGGATCATCGCTTGGCAATACCACCACGGGCCCCATCTCTTTTTCCTGAATACGACCAGGAAGGCTGAGGTTGCCATCGCTTGATATGAGAGTGACAAGCTGCTCATCCTGGAGCATAGAGCCAACTTCACAGCGGTTTTCCACGGCCGTACAGCCGTTTAGGCGCCTTAGGCTACGACTCACGGAGACTTTGTCCTCATAGGAAAGGAGTCTGCCACCCAGCCGAATCATCCCGTTCGAGTAGACCTCTTCGACTCGCAAATCCTGGCTGAACTCGATGAGTTTATCGGTGATGTGTCGTTCGGCTTTGGCATGAAGTTCGTTGACCGGCGTCGAGGGACGGCGGGGTGAGGGAGCGATTAAAACCATCAATTTGTCCTTGATGGGGGTATCGGAATATTTCCCGGCAAGATCCAGGGCCCGTTGCCTTAGGGTGTTGGAGGAAACCACCCCACGCAACTCCACCACGAAAGACTCATCCTTCAGGACGGCTTTGACCCCCGGAGGCTGGGCAAAGAGCATCGGATCTGCCAGCCAAGCCAACTCAACCCGATAGGCATCAAGTTGGGCACGAGCCTCAAGGCGGGCTTTTTCAATCTTTTGGGATTGGTTTTGGAGGTAGATTTTTTCCGGCGGAGAAATATCGGTGGGTCGGTCAGGATAGAGCTGGATGCGCCGTGAAGGCCGGGGCAGGTCCTCTTGGGCACCAATTGTTGGCCCTTGAAGGATGAAAAATCCCAAGGGGAGGCCCCCAAGGACCCTGATACCAAGTGCTTTGTATTTTGGGGTGCCCATGACAAACCTGCTTTGGGGTGAGTGGATGCGGGCTTTCGTCGGTTGATTCCAAGCTCAAGCTTTCAAAACGGCCCGGTTTTATTGAGGTAAGTGGCGAGAAGGGCCGAGCTTATGCCCGACCCTTGGAAACCATTTGACCTCATTACTGGTTGGGAATCGAATGAGGAGTCAAATCCCGGGTAACCGATTTTTGCGTTTCAGGATCGTCACCCACATACATGTGGAGATGGTCCTTGTCGATGTAGAGCACTTGAACCCGGGGATTCTTTACCTTCATGGCAAAGGGATATCCTGATTCGATGATCTCGTTGTAATAGATGGTGCATTTCCAGTGGCAGTGGTGAAGCTGGGCCGGCCCTATGAGCGGAAAGAACCGGGGAGGATCAATTTTGTCGACCATCCTCTCGGTTACGATCTGGATATCGTCACGAAACTCTTCGTAAAAAAAGGGTACGCCCCGGGCCAGCCTAGGCATGGCCCGAATCACCTGAGCCTCATCCGGCGGGTCTTCACAAGTTGGAGGCGCAAACCCCTGCCGAATCGGCGGCAGGATTGGCGTTTTGTGATCGTTTGTTTTGCTGAATTTCTCTTCCATCCGGTCGGTAACCCAGGGCTGGACCGTCAAAGCGGGCAAAAATGCCAACGAATACGGAATACAGCCGGACAAACCAAACGGTGCCAGACTCATGAGAGCCCACATCGCCAAAGACCGCGCTCGTTTCATTTCGGTCTCCCTTCCTCGCTTGCCATTCCAACCTCGAACGCTTACCACCCCCAAACCCTCCATGGGCGGGGTAGTCGGAATGGCCCTTCTAGCTATGTCATCGGCGGTCTGGTAGTAACGACTTGAGCGACAGTAACGGTTATCGGGAAAATAATGGGTAGGAGTTAGCCCTTGAGGGGACAAAATGCTTTCATATGTTGCCCATTTTTACTTTTCTTCCCGATTACCCAGAAAGGGAGAGGCACCTCCGGGATGGGAAATGTTCGAATTTTGGCCATTTCAGGCCATGGGTTAAGGACCAGTTCTATTACTGTAAAGGACGCTTTTCCCGTTTTCCAATCAATCAAGAATCCTATTTATTCCTCTTTTTCCCTGCTTCAAGGTAGGCTTTTTCACCCTTAAGAATGTTTTCCGGGACAGTCGCCGGGGATACTTGGGTGTGTTCTACCTTTTCATCCGCCCCAATCGAGCGCATTTTGATATTGCGATACCAAACCGGGTCTCCGTGATCCTGCAGGTTCAGGTTGGCACCCCGATCGGCTAGCTTGGCTCCCCGAACTTTGAGGAGTTCCACCTCGAATGACCATTTGGGATCGGTGTAGTCAAAATCAATCACCTTTTCACCGTTAAGCCAATGTTGAATGATTGAGCCTTTACAAACTATGCGGCCCTGGTTCCATTCCCCAACAGGTTTGGTTGCGTCCATGCTGGGAGGCATACAGAAATAGACACTGGCGGCACTGGTGCGAGGGTTCTTGCCATCGTTATGAACCTTGTTGTCCAGAATTTGGTATTCGTATTGGCCGGGACGATAATACACCCCAGAGTTTGATCCTTTGGCCACCTTCCACTCGAAAACGAGTTCAAAATCATCCGGGACCTTGAACTTCTCAAACCGGATGTCGCCACCCTTGCCCTTGCGTGTTAGGATGCCATCCTCAATGAACCAATTGCCTGCATGCTTCCAGCCCTCCAGTGACTTGCCATCAAAAAGGGTTTGGAATGGGGTGCCAACAGGTTCGGCAGGAAAAAGTCCCAAGGAAAAAACAATCAACGCAGCTAGGGAAACGAAGAATCTTGGCATGGGAGGACCCCAAAAAGGGATGGAGGGAACCGACTCCATCATCTTGGAATAAAGTTCTCCTTTCGCCCAGCGTAAAATGGTTCCGGGGTTCCAAATCCGCTAACTTTAAAGCCAGGTTTGACCAAAAGGTGGCCCTTGCAAAGTCCGGCCGGAAGAATATTCAGGGACGACTATTTAAGGTGCAGGAAACCTGGAGCTGGAAGGACCAGGATCAGCTTGCCCCCTTTTGCCTCAACCCGGATTTGCCATGTTTTTATCGCTTCGGAAAAAGCATGGTCCATGTGAAGGACTTCGGTCATGTCAATTTCCCAGGCACCCTTCATGTCGCCCTGTTCTTTGATGATTTTGTCCAGCACAGGCAAGCGCAAAAAAGTGGCATTTCCCCGAAAAACAATCCGGTTTTCTCCTTCCTTGATTACACTCATGTGGGTCAAGTTCCATAGGAGCCGAACCATGGCAACCAGAAAACCTGCCACCACCCCCATCAAAAGGTCCACCATTACCGTGACTAAAAGTGTCACCAGGAAAACCCCCAATTCCGCCCTATCATGACGCCACATGGATTTCATAAAAGGAAAATCCACCAACCGAAACCCTATGTAAACAAGGACAGAGGCCAGGGCCGATGTGGGTATCACCGAAAGTAAACCAGGTATCAGCAAGAGAATGGTCAAGAGCCAAACTCCATGGAGAATCGCCGAAACCCGGGTTTGGCCCCCGGATTGAATATTGGCACTGGATCGAACAATGACACCGGTAATCGGAAGCAATCCACCTAATCCACTCAGGGTGTTCCCCATCCCTTGGGCCAACAGTTCCCTGTTGTTGTCGGATGGTTTTCCCCGGGTGATCGTGTCCACCGCGGAAGCACAAAGGAGACTCTCGGCACTTGCCACGAAACCAATGCCAAGGCCATGTTTCAGAATCTGGATCCATGATTCCAAAGGAAACGAAAAGGGATCGAGCCAATGAAATGCCTCTTCAAGGGAACCCGCAAGTTGAATGCGCCGGACTGGCAACTGGACCAGATAGGTAAATCCCGTGGCAATCGCCAAAGCAACCAAGGGGCCAGGAAGCCACTTTAAGGATTTGGGTTGAAACTTTGCCCACAATAGAATGATTCCAATGGTAATCGTACCCAACAAGGCAGCACCCTTATGGGCCGGTTCCCCGGAGGGGGAAACCGATTGGAGCAAAACAGTTGGCAGGGAAAAAAGGTTTTTTAGGCCATTTCCAGAGGGGTCGGGTGCATGATCCAAAAGCACATAGGATTGGCTAAGGGCTATGAGCAAACCGATCCCAGACAACATACCATGGATAACAGCGGGCGAAATGGCCCGGAATAAACTACCCAACTTGAGAGTTCCCGCCAGGATTTGAAACACCCCGGCCACCAGGATCGCCCAACCAAAGGAGGTGATTCCCAATTGGCTTTTGGCGGTTATCACCAAAACCACCAATCCCGCTGCGGGGCCACTTACCTGCAAAGGGCAACCTGCAAGGCTGCCCACAAATATTCCACCAATGACCCCGGTCAGGATACCCACTTGGGCGGCTCGGGCTTGGTCGACTGGATCCGAGGATAGGGCACACGCTTGGGCAATTCCCAAACACAAAGGTAGGGCAACCAGGAAAACCACAATGCTTGCCATGAAATCAGGAAGAAAGCCGTGGCGCTTTGTTCCTTGTGGAGGGTGACCATTCGGCAAATGTTCTGTATCGGCGGTCACTATGGTTTCGTCTCCCTGTTTGGTAATGCTAGGAATATAGGCTTGGCTAGCGAGATTTGGAATTCCCCCGATTTAAAAAGAGGGGATTGGGTTAATGGGGTATTCAAGGGCATTACGGCTGAAAGGAATCCCGCCAGACCCAGTATCACCAAGGCCAAAAGGGTGGGATACCATTCCCGGTTAAGTAAATCAGGAATTGGTCCTTCCAAAACGGCTCCCCGGGCCGGGCCCCAACATGCCTCGATAAGGGCTCGACCCACATGAAAGGCGACCACCGCCCACGATAAGGCAATCAGTGTTGATAGCCAAGGTGAGACAAGGGACACTGTTTCAACCGCCCCATCGATTACATAAAACGATGGCCAGGGTGGCATACCAATGAGCAATCCCAAAAGGAGGAGAATCATGGCGTGAAACCTTGGAGCCTCGCAACCCATTCCGCCCAGGTTCGTCCAGCCATCCTCCCCAATGCGCTCGGCTACCCGCCAAACAAGGTGGGACCCAATGGTGCCCGCCCCCAAAAGCAGGATCGCATGAGCCCAAGTTTGGCCGTGGCCCCCCGCCATGGAGAGGACAGACATACCCCCCAAAGCCTGAATGGCTCCTGAAATCGCAAATGTAACGCTTCGGGCACCCACCACGGTAATAAGCCCAACCGCGACACCAAGGGTTCCTCCCCAGATAAGTATGGGTTGGAATTCGTTCGGGGTAACCTCGTGGAGGAAAGCGGTAAAGATAACAGCCAAGGCCCCGGTAAACCCAGTCTGAAGGATCCAGAAGGCCCCTTTCAGGAATGGTGCGGTAGCGATAAACATGAAAAGGGTGCAGCCAAGGACGGCAAGGATGACTCGACCTCCTTCGACGATGTCCGAAACCATCCAGGCTTGGAAGAATGCCACCAGGAGGGGAATCAGGGATCCCCACCAATTGCCGATTTGACGACCAATTTGGGTGCAAAGGGACCTAAAAGAAGAAACCAGGATGCCCAGGGCGAATACAGGGCCAATAAAGAGTGATCGAAGGGCAAGCCATACCCGAATGAATCGCAATTCTTTAGCCCATTGGGAAAGAGGTAGTCCCATGGACCTTCGAAACCAAGCCAGGTCTCCCGGCCGGGATGGGGCCCGGAGAAGTTGGTACCAGCGTAGGATGGCATGGCCCGCTACAAGCCAAACCACCAGTTTCCAAAATCCAAAACCAAGAAGGACAAAAAGCAAACCAATGGTTGACATGGCAGACCATGCCAAGGCCGTTTTGGCATCCGGCGTGACCCGGGCTCGGATTCCAGCATCCAGGGAGGTAGCTGCTCCGCAAACGATTAAAAGCGTTCGGGCAAGGAGGTTTTCCTCCCATAAACCGTGCAACCTCAACGCCAACAGGATTCCCAAATGCAGTGACAGACCTCCGTAGAACAGGGCACTTGAGGGGGTTGGCCCCTCCATCGCCCGGGGCAACCATCCACTAAAGGGAAGTTGGGCGGATTTGACCAGGACCGCAACCAAAAAACCCAAAGAGCAAACCACCGAAACGGGTCCGGGAAGAATCGCAAGGGAACCAAAGGACCCATGGACCTCATGGGCAAGCATCAGGCCGCAACCCAATAGCATTCCCGCATCGGCAATGCGGTATTGACGAAACACCGCCACGGCACCAGTGCATGGTCCAGGCCTTTCATGGTAAAACCCGATTAGCAATACCGAGGAAGCCCCAATGACTTCCCACCATGCCGCCATCTGAACCGGGTTGTCGGCAGCAATGGCCCCGAGCATGGAACCCAAAAAGGCCAACGCAATCGCCATAAATCGTACATAACCGGTTTCCCGATGAAGGTAGGTCACAGAAAAGCGAATGGTGGCAAATCCCATGAGGGCAGCAACTATTCCCCAAAGTGCGGTGGCTTCATCCCAAAGAAAGACCGGTTCCTTCCCAAGTAACCCCCACGGGAGCGGCACTTCAAGCCTTGGTCGATCCAGGTAGAACCAGCATGCCGAAAGGATCACCAACAAGCAAAGGGAAATCCCCAAGGCGACCATTGCCATAATGCCTACTGGCCATTCCCAATCTTCGTTCGGTTTTTTCCATCCAAGGGAAATGGCAAAAACCACGGCAAGCCCCACGGGAACAAGGATGGAAAGGAAAAGAAAAATTGACGCTTGGTAAGGCAACCAATCAGGAATTTCAGGAGGCATGGGTTCCCCCCAATTCCACTGTAATTTGGGGAACCAGGATTTCCTCAAATCCCACCTTGGGAACCCGGAAGTATTGCTTGCCGGTTCGCCTATCAAGACAGGCCAAACGAACCCATCCGTTTTCCACCATATCCTGGACATACCCTTTGTGGGTCAGAATGGATCCAAGGATTTCCGGCGTTGAATCCACAACCACCAAAAGGCGCAATGGGATGTGAATCTCCACGGCTTGCATGGGAAGCCCGGTTCGGAGGTCACCGGAAGCTCCCTCCATCACCCCCACCAGGGCACTTGGATTATGTGGCAATTTGGTCCCGGCCCCCAGCTTTTCATTGTCAACCCGGGAAAAATAATATTGAAGGTTGATTCCCGCCAACACCGGGAGGATGCCCACCAAGAGCCGTTCAATGATGGCACCATCAAGGTCGGACCCGGGTTCATATGGCCTACCGCAAAAGTTCTGCTACATTAATCAGCTGACATCAGCTGCAAATGTGGCAGGAGGTAATGGACCATGGATGGTTGCGGATATTCTACACCGGATGTGAGAGTTCGTGCAGTCAAAGCGGTGCGAAACGGAA
>SXGS01069362.1_pt1 | contig 12915 bp, 10 predicted proteins | sample 3174681 | NCBI WGS metagenome assembly SXGS01 (sample SAMN11356861, study PRJNA531348) | freshwater metagenome | isolation source: freshwater sample F1-80 | place: China: Fuxian Lake, Yuxi | collected 2017-12-25
CCTTGGCGAGGCACAAGGACGGCGCGTGCAGCAGCGCGCCTCTGGGCTCTTGCGTGAAGCGCAGAAAACAGGCGATTACAAGGCGTTTCTCGATGCCCTTGATCTCTCGATTTCAAAGGCGACCCCAGAGGTTGCCCTTGGGATGAAGATGCAGAAGTTTCAGATTCTCGTGGGTGGCGCGAATCAGCCAGAGGCTGGATACGCGCTCGGCCGCACGATTCTCGATGCGCTGGTGGTCGCCAAGAATAGCGCAGGGCTCAACCAGCTCGCATGGTCAGTGCTGACTTCTCCCGCAATCAAGACGCGGGACATTCCATTTGCACTCGCCGCCGCGAAGGCTGCGGTTGCCGCGAGTGGTGGCAACGATGGAGCGATTCTCGACACGCTCGCGCGCGCGTACATGGATTCGGGCGACAAGGCGCAAGCGGTCGCGACGCAGAAGCTCGCCATCGAGAAGACTCCTGCGGGAGAAATGCTCGACGAGATGAAAGAGACTCTCAAGCAGTATGAGAGTGGATCACCTGCCGATGGCAAGCCGATCTAACTCGAGCGATCAGCGAAGTTCGATCTCGCGATTGGCGCTCGAACTCTCGTAAATCGCTTCGATCACCCCGTGAAGCAAACGCCCTTGGTCCCCCGTGGCCACGGGCGTTTTTCGTTGGGTCACCATCTGTGTGAAGTGGCGAAACTGTCCGTCCCATGCAAGGTCGAGCGCGTTGGCTGCCTCGAACTGCGGCTTGATGTCGACGAGCATTCCCTCTTCTTCGGTCGCGATCGAAAGTTCACCTCCCATGACCTCGAAGAAGGCCCCAGCGCGAGTCCCCCAAATCGAAATGCCATCGCGGGTCGAACCCTCTGGAATGTTCGCTGCCCACGCAACGGTCAGTTCGATCGACAAACCACCAGCGCATCGAATCAGCGCACTTGCAGCGTCCTCAACGTCAAATGTTCCGGCCAGATTCGGTGGCCCCGCCCACATCGATGTGTAGCGATAGTCTCGAATGGGAGAGCCGAACTTCGACCATGTCACGCCGCTCACGCGTTCAACGTGTGGATGCCCAGCAAGGTGCAACGAGAGGTCGATGAGGTGCACTCCAAGGTCGATGAGTGGGCCACCTCCCGAGTGGCGCTTGGTCGTGAACCAACCCCCAAGCCCTGGAATACCTCGGCGTCGAGTCATGCTCGCCCTGATCCGGTAGATCTCGCCAAATCTCCCAGCGTCGATCCACTGCTTTGCCGCGAGTGACGTCGGCGACTGCCGACAGACGAATCCCATTTGCAGACTTCCCGCGCTCGCACGCTCAGCGGCGACGATCTCATCGCACTGCGCGCGCGTGAGCGCCATCGGCTTCTCCAGCAGCACATGCTTTCCTGCAGCAAGTGCCGCGCATGCACATGCATGGTGGCGATCGTTGGGGACCGCGATGACAACCGCGTCGATAGCTGGCATTGAGAGCAGTTCATCGATGCTTGCACACCCTCGTCCACCGAATTCTTTGGCGAATGCCTTGGATCGTTCAGGCAGCACATCCCACGCGCCCGTCACAGTGACTCCCGCGCGACGCGCCGTCTGCGCATGCACGGTGCCAATTGCGCCGCAACCGATGATGGCAAGTCCAAATGACATGTCCCATTAGGATAGGGAACAATGGAAAACCGTCGGATTGTGGTCGTTGGAGCCGGGATCATTGGACTGTGCAGTGCCTACGAACTCGCGCGGCGCGGAGTCGAGGTCATGGTGCTCGATCGATGCAGCACATTCGATAGCGCATCCTGCGGAAACGCAGGACTTTTCTCGATCGGCCACGGTCCTTTGACGAAGCCCGGCGCATCGTGGCGAGGGGTGCGCATGATGTTCGACTCGCGAAGTCCTCTGTGGATTCGCCCGAGTCTTTCCCCCGAGCTGCTGCGCTGGCTGCTGACCTTTCACCGCCACTGCACTCAAGCGCACCTTGATCGGTGCCTCCACACGCTCTGCGCGATGGGATGGCGCACAATCGAAGCACTCGAAGAGATCCTTGATCGCGAGTCAATCGACTGCCTGTATCAACGCAACGGGTGGCTCGACCTCTTTCGAGATGACTCTCTTCTCACCGTGGCGATGCACGAGGCTGCGGCGATTGCCCCCTACGGCTACCGGACTGACTTCATCTCGGGCAACGAGCTGCGTAAAGGCAATTCGATCTACCGCGATGAGATCGCTGGCGCGGTGCACTATGTCGACAGCGCGACGCTGCATCCAGGTCGCCTGGTTCGTTCACTCGCTTCGGCGCTCGCCGCGCGTGGCGTTTCGATTCGCACGAACTCGACCGTGACAGGATTGGAACGGGACAAATCAGGGCGCTGCACCGGAGCGCGACTTGCAAGTGGTGAAGTGGTCACCGCAGCGACGACCGTGCTCGCAGCTGGGATCTGGTCGGATGACCTTGCGCGCGACGCAGGGCTGCGCATCGCGATGCAACCCGCGCGGGGGTATCACGTGCAGATTGACGGCCTTGCTCGCCTTCCGTGCACCGGCGGAATCATGCGCGAAGTCTCAGTTCCGTTCACCCCGATGGGATCACAACTGCGACTCGCTGGCACGCTCGAGATCGCCCCCGTCGGTCGCCCGTGGATGCGCAAGCGGATCGACGCGCTGCTCACCGGCGCTCGAAAATACTTTCACGGCATTGAGCACGGTCATGTGACGCACGAGTGGGCGGGGTACCGACCGTGCACCGCCGATGGAATGCCTGTCATCGGAGCGATCGCGCAGACTCCAGGGCTTTACGTCGCGACCGGGCACGCGATGATGGGGCTGACTCTCGGCCCGGTCACCGGTCGCATCGTCGCGGCTGATCTGTGTGGAGAGCCGCAGTGCATTGATGAGGAGATCCTCCGAATGATTCGCCCGCGTCACTGCGATTGATCCAGCGACACCGCGCTCGCACAAAGCCGCTCACCCCCACAGCCGCGCCGCACCACGAACGCCACTGGCATCGCCAAACATCGCCGGTCGAATCGGTGTCTCGAACTGATCTGAAAAGATGCGCTCAGCGATGAGGTGTGGCGTGTGCCGGTAGATCTCTGGAATGTTGCTGACACCGCCGCCGATCACGATCGCATCCGGATCAAGCGTGTTGACGACAACGGCGAGCGCATCGGCGAGCCGTTCACACAGCAACTCGATGACCGCCGTCGCCGAGGGATCGACTTGCGCGCTCGCTCTGCTGGCAATCTCTTCGAGTGGGCGGTGCACACTCTCATGTCGCATGTATTCAGCTTCGAGTGCCGGGCCCGCAAGAAACTGCTCGATACACCCGACCTGGCCGCAGTAGCACGGTCTCGCGCGACGCTCGGCGCGATCGGTCCCTGGCATCGGTGAGTGCCCCCACTCACCGGCGATGGCGTTTCGACCGACGATGATCTTCTGGTCGACCACGATGCCACCACCTGTGCCAGTGCCAATGATCACCGCGAAGACAACGCGCGCGTGTGCGCCCGCACCGTCGAACGACTCGCTCAGTGCGAGACAATTGGCATCGTTGGCTCCACGAATCTCCCGCTGCAGCACTCGCTGCAAGTCACCGACGAAATCTTGGTCATTCAGGCAGGTCGAGTTTGCGTTGCGGTGTCGACCAGTGCGCGCGGAGACACTTCCGGGGAATCCGATCCCAACGGTGGCGGACTGGCCGAGTTCGATCTCAACTGAACGCACAAGCGCTGCGATCTCCTCGATCGTCCGTTGGTAATCGCCCTGTGGCGTCGCGACTCGCCGTCGCACAAGTTCGCGACCGCTGTCGTCAAGCGCGCACGCGGCGATCTTCGTTCCACCAAGATCAACGCCGATGCGAATCATGTTGGCGCCGCAAGGCTCCGCACGATGGTGTCCACGATCGCCGCCCCGAGCCGCGCGGTGCGTCCGCCAACATCGAGGTTGGGAGCGCACTCAGCGATTTCGACTCCCGCGACTCTTCCGCTCGCGGTGATGCGGCGGATCACTCGCCGGAAGGTTGCATCCGGCATGATTCCCATCGGCGAGGGTGCACTGACCCCTGGAGCGACTGCTGCACTGAACACATCGAGATCAACACTCAAGCACACCAGGTCGACCGTCGAGAGAAACCGATCGACCAATTGCACAAGTTGTGCCTCCTGGCAGGGATGAAACGCGTCGGCGTCGACGAGTTGCGCTCCTGCCCCGAGGGCGGCATGAATGAGTGCAGGAGTGTTATGAGGGGACTGCATTCCAATCGCCAGATACTTGAACGGAAGGTTGTGTACTGAGCTCCACGAGTGCACCTGCGCGAACGGCGATCCCGAGTGCGCACGCCCTGCGTGCAGCGGTCGCATGTCGACATGCGCATCGAAGTTGATGCACCCCACGACGGTTCCCTCAGACGCAGCTCTCACGGTTCCGAGCCAATGACCGTACGCCTGGTCGTGGCCACCGCCCAAGATCAGTGGGATTCCACCGCCGGCGCGAACGGCCGCGACAGCAGCCGCGAGTGCCTGTTGCCACGATTCGACATCGTCACCCGCCCCTGCGACATCCCCCGCGTCACACAATGAGTGGGTCGTTGGAGCGGGGAGATTTGCACATGCAGCCCGCAGCACATTGGGACCCTCGGCGGTACCGACTCGGCCAAAGTTGGCGCGCACGCCAGCGTCGCTGGGATATCCGATGACGACAACGGGCTGCCGTCTCGCGCGGCTCGTTGGAAGTGCCCCCCAGGGACGAATCACCTGATGCCAGCGCTGCGCGGTCGGGTCGGGTCCATCATCGCGTCCTCGCCAGGTCCATGTCATGAGGGATGATCCTACGATGAACCTCTATGGCACGACGAACACGGCGCGCACTTCGAGTGATCACTGCAGACGACTTGCGACGATTCGTCGTCCCCTCAGATCCCAATATTGACCCAACGGGCGAGCGCGTCGTCTGGACCGCCAAGTCTGCCGACCGTCCAGGCAGTTCACGCACCGAGTTGTGGATCGCTGGAGTCACTGGTTCAAGTGCAGGCCGGCGCATCACGCGCGGGCCTCGTGATCGCTCGCCACGCTGGTCTGCGACGGGTTCACAGCTCGCATTCGTTCGTGAGGAGACAAAGGGTAAGCCGCAACTCGTGCTCGCCACCCTCACAGGACTGAAGCTCGGCACGCCCACGCCACTCACGCGACTCGCGGCGGGGACCATCGGCGATGTTCGATGGTCGCCCCGAGGCGACGAGATCGCGTTCGCATTTCGTGAGACGATGGAACAACTTACGACCGACGCCGCGAAGGCGCGTGAGAGCCTCGGAGCGAGCACTCCTCCCCTCATTGTCGACGACTCTTGGTATCGCCTCGATGGAGATGGCGTCTTCGGATCGGCTCGTTTCTCGCTCTGCATCGTGCACATTGCAACGCGCCGTGTGCGAACAATCGACCTGGGCGACACGATGGGGACGTTCAGTTTTAGCTGGTCGAGCGATGGGGCATCGATTGTTGCGGCGGTCAATCGATCGCCGCGTGCGATCTTTGAACCGTGGAACTCGCAGCTCGTCGTGGTCAACGCCCGCACCGGGGCGAGTCGAGTCATTCAAGGGTTGCCAGTCGGACCCAAGAGTGCGCCAGCATTCTGCCCCGATGGAAGCATGGTCGCGTTTGCGGGTCGGCGCGGACGCACCGATTCGTATGCAACGACGAACCTCGGCCTCTTCGTGCACGACCTGCGATCGAAGAAGACGCGCGATGTCCTCGCTTCGACCGACTACTGCCTAATGAGCCCAACGCTTTCAGACTGCGCCGAAAGCGGATTCGGTGCGTGGTTCCGCTGGATGCCCGACAGCGAATCACTCATCATGCGCATCGGCTGGCACGGTTCGGGACTCCTAGTCAGTGCCGGCGCGCGAAAGGGTGCGGTGGTCTCGCACACGCTGCCTGAGGCCGATCACATTCCTGCCTCCCTCGCCACCAACGGAAGCCGCATTGCGTTGGTGCGATCCGCGCCCACAGAACCGCCGGAGGTCTGCGTTGCTGACATCTCGGGGCGCGAGTTCGCTGTGAGACAACTCTCGCAGCACAATAGCGCGCTGTGCGATGAGCTTGATCTCGCGGCTCCAGTGAGCGCATGGGCCAAGGCGCGTGATGGAACTGCCGTGCAGTACTGGATCATGCGTCCTCCAGCAGCTGCACGCGCGGGACGCCGTACTCCCGCGGTTCTCGAAGTGCACGGAGGGCCGCACGCTCAGTATGGATTCACATTCTTTCATGAGTTCCAACTGCTTGCGGCAAACGGGTACACGGTCGCGTACGGAAATCCGCGCGGATCAAAGGGGTACGGAGTTGCATTCTGCAGCGCGATTCACGGGTCGTGGGGAGGCAAAGACTGGATGGATGTGCAGGCAATCACGCGAGCACTACAGCGGGATCCTCAAGTCGATCGCACGCGCATCGGCATCATGGGTGGTTCATACGGGGGCTACATGACGCTCTGGGCTGTCGGCCACTCGAAGGACTACTGCGGAGCGATTAGCGACCGCTGCGTCTCGAACATTGTCAGCCACTGCGGCAACTCCGACTATCCCAATGTCCCTGGCATCTACTGGAAGGGAGCGGCGTACTCCGACCCCTCTGCGATGTGGAAGTCGAGTCCACTTCGAGCCTTCTCGAAGGCTCGCACACCAATGCTGCTGATTCACAGTGAAGGAGATCTTCGCTGCAACATCGAACAGTCAGAGCAGATTCACGCGGCCCTGTGCGCCCAATCGGTACCAGTGCGATTTGTGCGATACCCACGAGAGACAAGCCACGGAATGAGTCGCGCTGGCCCGCCCGATCTGCGCATCCACAGACTGAACGAAATCGTCTCGTGGTGGCAACGCGTCTTTCAACTGAAGCCGACTACTTCTCGCCGCCAAAGAGTCCCTTAATGGCATCACCGGCCCCTTCAAGAGTTTTCTGGACCGCGGAACCAGTCTGCTCAAGGATCGACTTCGTTGCGTTGGCCAGCGACGAAGACGCAGTCTGCAATCCGCTGAGCGCTTGCTGCGAGAGGCCCTCAACCTTCGCCTGAACGATCGCCACGAGCAGGCGATTCATCAACTCAGCTGAGAGTTGCGCCGCGACATCGCTCACCTGCGTCTTAGTTCCAAGGTCGCTCACGGCAAGGGCTGGGATCGCAACTTCGACGCTCTCCCCTTGCGATAACACCGCGCTGCCGCGCGCTGAGACCCGAATGCCCGACATGGTGAGCGAACGGATCACCACCGTTCCGCCAGCTGATGGTTCGGTGGCGGGCGGCGCAGTGCTTGCACTCGCAGCATCGTGATCCTTTGCGACCGTATCTGCGACCACCTGCAGATTGACGAGCCCGCTCGCTTCTACCACGTGCACCGAGAGACCGTTCAGTTCGATCGACTCGATCACGATGTCATGCGAGAGCAACTCTGAGAGTCCCGCGGTGATCGACGCGCGCTCGAGTTCGATCATCGGACCATCTCCAAACCCAGCGGGTTGCGCGATCTGCAGTCCTGTGAGAGTTGAGCGACCCTCGAAGAGTCCCAAGTGCACCGATCGAACGGTGGTCGGGGTACCGAGGTGCATGGTCGCGGCGGTGGTGAGAATTCGTGCCGCCACCGCGTCGAGGAACAGCAGTGCAGCGACAATCACAACGGCGCCCAGCACGCACAACGCGATCACGACCTTGCGGACCCTTCGAATAAGGGTTCTGCGCGAAGTAGGTGCGCAACTCGTGGGCTCTGTGCGATTCATGCATCGCGAGCCTATCATTCGCCCCTCCATGCCACGAGAAACACCGACCGATCCTGCAAGCGTCGCAGCCATGGCGAATGTCCGCGCGATGCTTTCGTTCATCGGCGAAGACCCCGATCGTGAGGGATTGCGCGACACACCCAAGCGTGTTGTGCATGCGATGCGCGAACACTTCGTCGGATACACGATGGATGCCGCCGACGAACTCGGCAGGACATTCACTGAGATCGATGGCTACGACCAGATGGTCTTGCTGACAGGGATCGATGTGCACAGCCACTGCGAACATCACATGGTGCCATTCGTCGGAAAGGCACACGTGGCCTACATCCCTGACGGGAAGGTCGTTGGACTCTCAAAGCTCGCGAAGGTGGTTGAGATTTATTCGAAGCGTCTTCAAGTGCAAGAGAAGTTGACGGCGCAAATCGCGAACGCAATCCAGACGCACCTTCAGCCACTCGGAGCAGCGGTCGTCGTACAGGCGCGCCACTTTTGCATGTGTTACCGAGGCGTTCGGCAACCCCATGCGTGGACGACAACGAGCAAGCTCACTGGAATCTTCCTAGAAGACCCAGCGACACGCTCAGAGTTCTTGCGCCTGATCGAAATCGGACAGCAGCCCGCCTCTGGCTGGTAAGTCTCAGCTGCTGCGCCCAACGGCGTCGAGGCAGAGCATCTCGAAGGCAATCTGCGCGGCGAGCATTGCGGTGTTCGCCGACTGGTCGCGCGATGGGCAGACCTCGACGACATCCGCCCCGACGACCTGCGCCCCTTGAAACCTGCGCAGAATGCCGAGCAACTGGGCCGCGGTGAAGCCACCGCAGACTGGGGTTCCTGTTCCGGGAGCGCACGACGGATCGGCCGAATCGACGTCACATGAGAGATACATCGGAGCATCGCCAACGCGATCTCGAAACTCGAGCACCCCCCGCTCTGCTGCGGCGAAGTCGTCGATGAATTGACTCATCAGCGCAAGTGTGATCCCCCGCTCTCGTGCAAACCGCAGGTCGTCGAGGGTATTGAGCGAACCGCGAACGCCAGCAATCAAAGTGCGTTGCGCGTCGATGCATCCATCCTCGATCGCACGCCGAAGGAATGACGCATGCCCATACGACTCGCCCCACACCGCATCGACCGTGTCGAGGTGCGCATCGAAGATGACCGCGGCAATCCCAGATGCAGGACGACCCGCGCGCTCCCACGCGACTCGAATGTTGGCAAGCGAAACTGAGTGGTCGCCCCCGAGGGCGAGCAAGTGTGCCTGCGACGGTTGGCCGAGTCCCTGGGCAAACGAGGTGAGTTGCTCGAGTGTGTCACTGCATGAATAAGGAGCGACCGGCGAGTCACCACCGTCTGCAAGCGAAAAGCACTGAGCGAGATCCACTTCGAGCTCAAGGCTTGTCGGCTTGAGGTATTGACTCGCGTCACGGATCGCCCGGGGACCGAACCGCGCACCGGGGTGGAAGGTCGTGCCTCCATCGAATGGCGCGCCGTACACGATCCAGTCGGGTGCATCGGCGGCGGCGAGATCACTTACTCGCGGAAATCTCATGAAGGTGGCGAGTCCTGCGAAGCGCGGCTGCACTCGCCCACTGGGGAGTTGGGTCGGCATCGCAGGATCGTAAGCACTTCTGGCGCGACTCGCCCCCACCAGGCGTCACGCGCATTCGAACGGCTGCATTCCCTGAGGCAGCACCGCTGCATCCGATCGCTCTTCGAGGTGTGCGATCGGTGCGGCGCACGAGTCGATACTGAACGCACCAGCAGGACGGTTGTTTCCTGAGTGGCCGAGTCCGCCAAAAGGCAATCGGCTGCTCGCGCCTGCGGTGCCGACATTCCAGTTGACGCATCCCGCGCGAATGTGGGGAGCGATTCGCCGCCACGTCTCCTCGCTCGACGTGAAGACTGCAGCAGCGAGTCCGTACTGCGATGCGTTCGCCTGCTCGACCGCATCATCGTCGCTGGTCGCCAACGAGATCTGCACGAGTGGCCCGAAGACTTCTTCGTCGTGGTCGTGCGTGAATCGGTCGACTTCGACGACTCCAGGCGTCAGAAACCATCCGGGGCGGTCGATCGCGGTTGCGGCAAGGATGACGCGTCCCCCCCTGCTCACACACTTCGTCTGAAACGCCAGCACGGCATCGCGCGCGTGCTGAGAAATCAACGGCCCCATGAACACAGGCTCGCGCGCATCGCCCGGACCGATGACAAGTGTGCTCGCAACCTTGGTGAAGAGCGACATGAACTCGCGTGCCACCGACGCGGCGACGATGATGCGCCGCGTGCAGGTGCAACGCTGTCCGGTCGTCGCGAACGCGCTGCGCACGCACTCGATCACTGCCTGTTTCAGATGCGCGTCTGCGCAGACAATCGCCGCGTTGTTGCCTCCCATCTCGAGTGCAATCAACCGTCCTGGCCGTTCAAGATTCGCTGCAAGAATGCGCCGTCCCGTTGGCCACGATCCCGTGAAGAGGATGCCGTCAACTGCGTCGTGGTCGCAGAGTTTCGCGGCGTGGGCTGGTCCGCCAGCGATCACGTTGAAGACTCCCGCAGGGATGCCCGCCCGGTCGGCGCACTCAGCAAGCAACTGCCCGACAGCCGGAGTGCGCTCGCTCGGCTTGAAGACGATGGTGTTGCCCGCAAGAAGCGCGGGCACGAAGTGACCGTTGGGAAGGTGCGCTGGAAAATTGAACGGCCCAACCACCGCCATTACGCCATGCGGACGAAACGTGCACGATGCTCGCCTCGTCTGCGTCACTTCAAACGGCTCGAACTTCACGCGCGCTGCGCAGGCGGGCTCGAGCGTGATCGTGATCTTCTCGGCGAGCGCGCTCGCTTCAAGTCGGCTCTCCGCAAGTGTCTTGCCATTCTCGAGGGTAATCAGCGCAGCGATCGATTCATGGCGTGCCTTGAACTCATCGCGAAGGGCTTCGAGCGACTCGCGACGCCCTGCCTCTCCCGCGGCTCTCCACGCGCGACCAGCAGCGACGGCGCTTGCCACCGCGAGGTCGACATGCCCCGCGTCGGCGCGACCCTGCCAGACCTCGACGCTCGGCGCCGCAGGGTCATGGCTCGCGATCGACCCGTCGCCGGCGTCACCGAGTCCCTGCGCGAGTGCTAGAAACTGGCCGCCGATGTAGTCGCTGGGCTCGTGTGAGATCAGTCCGCGGCGAACTGCGTCGCTCATCGACGGCTCCGACGACCTTTCGGGGGGGTGGCTGTCGCGCGGCGATCGAGCGTCACTGCGTTGCCACCCTTGTCGAATGCTGTGAGACCGATCTGAGCCCCCTCGCACGCGCCGAGCAACCCAATCGCCTTTGCTGGCAATCGAACTCCGTCTGCGCTGAGCGCGAACTCGCTGCGCACCGCACGAAAGCCCAGATCACCTGTGCACGAAACCACGCCTGCGTGGGTGGAACTCTTGCTTGCCCCCGCCAGCGCACGATGACTCGAGTACTTCACGATTGGAATCTCGTCGCGCGAGGCATGAAGGTAGGGACCGCCATCGAATGGGTCGACGTGATCTTGCGCAGCGAATCCGAGCTTCTCGAGCATCTTCAGCGCCGGAAGGGTCTCGTCGCCGACCTTGCCAACAAGTTGGCGCGCCTCGGGTGGTAGCAGCGAGATGTAAATCTCAACCGACGGAAACAGGTTCAGAATGAACTCCTTGCTTCGTTGATTGAATGTGTCTGCTTCGATGTAGCTGAGGTTGATGAATCTCCGCCCCAGATAGTCCCACAGCGACGAGCGACTGTCGGGGGTCAGCGCTCCCATCAGTTCTGCCAGGATTCGCTGCGAAAACCATGTGCGGTGCAATCCAATGAATTGAAAACGCACATACGAAAGCAGCGAACCAAGTTTCTGCGGATGCCCTCGATATCCAGGGGCAAGAATGAGCCCACCAATCTCGCTTGGGCCTGTCTCATCGCGGTCGAGTTGAATCGTGACATGCACCTGCCCCGTCCCGAGGTCGCGACTGTAATGCTCACGACGGCGCACCTTGAAAAACAAATGTGGATGCCCTGGCCACGAAATCTTCGAGTAGATCGCACTCGTCCCGACGACCGTGCGACTCTCAACGTCTTCGAGCACAAAGACGAACTCGCGCCCCTTGGCTTCCTTGACCGATCCTGCAAATGCACGCTGCGATCGTTCGATCTTTGCGGCGAGCGAGTCCTTGTCCTGCGGCAGGTTGAATGAATGGACAAGCCTCGAGAGCTTCAAGAGTTGCGGCATGTCCTCATGGACGGCGTGGCGGATGATGAACATGGTGTGAGCCTCGGCTTAGGCGACGCGCTCGAGCGATCGTTCGAGAATCGAAAACACTGGCTTGAACTGTTCGGGTTCCATGACGCCAAGAGGCGGAAGGAATCGCAAGTGATAGGGCCCATGGCCGCAGGTCAGCGCAATGACTCCCTCGTCGAACAGAACCTTGAGGAGGGCGCCAAGTGCTTCCTTGTCCCCTCCGAGTGGCGTCAGGCGCAGCATGGCACCGATTCCGCCGATGGGACTGGGGAGCGCAACACCTGATAGTCCAATGACTGGCGGAAAAAACTCGGGTCGTCTGCGCACGAGGTCTGCCGCCGCCGCGCGGAATGCAGCGTGCAGTTTGGCAATCCGTCCCGCTTGGCCGTAGTACCCGCCATCACGCAGAATCTCGAGCGCACGCCGCCCAACATGAAACGCACTCGTGCTCGAACTAAACGTCCCCGCGAGCAACCCAGGACCTGGGTTCAACTCAGGAGTGAACAGCGTTGCGCAGACCTGCGACAGTTTTCCAACCGTCACCACATCGACAAACTCGCCGACGCCAAGCGTCTCGAACGCAAACATGTTCTCTGTTCGCCCGAACGACTGAATCTCGTCAATCCAGACTGGGATTCCAGCACTCCGGCACGTTTGCATGAGTGCAACGAGAAACTCGTTCGACGCGACGTTGAATCCACCCTCACCTTGGATCACTTCCATCACGAAGCATGCATGCTGCTTGGGATAGCGCGCAATCACTTCTGTGAGTCGGGCGAGCGTCCTCTGCGTCGATCGCACTGGGTCGTTCGCATCGAAGAACGGCATGTAATCAACCATCGTGTTCAGGGCAAGTCCCTGTCGATAGGCGGCCGTGTCACCAATCTGGCTCATGGTGGTGGAGCGTCCCATGAAGCAATCCGAAAATGCGATGAC
>SXGS01140355.1_pt1 | contig 12912 bp, 11 predicted proteins | sample 3174681 | NCBI WGS metagenome assembly SXGS01 (sample SAMN11356861, study PRJNA531348) | freshwater metagenome | isolation source: freshwater sample F1-80 | place: China: Fuxian Lake, Yuxi | collected 2017-12-25
AGTTTGCCTCGGTATTCTTTCGGCAGAGGTTTCGCGTAAAGTTTCGCATGTTTTGCGCAAAATACTTGCCCTTCTGGTGACGACACGGACTTCTCTCTGCACTCTCTGAGAATATTGGCTGAAATCATGTTGATAAGTTCTGGTTTTGTTCCAGATGCTCCACCCACCATCTCCGCTAGTTCTGCGGCGGTTTTTTTGTGCAATTTAAGTTCTGTGATGTGGCGAGATGCGCTGTGTTTTGCCATTTCATCCGCAGTCAATGCCGGAATACACGTGGTTCCAGTATTTTTGCATCCTGGATGACAACAAGGCTTGTTGTCGGAAAGATTAATAATTCCCCAGGATAGTATGGTGATCGCGGGCGCTATCTGCAACAGGCAATACGATAAATTGATAATTCCTATGTCAATAGAGAGAAGTGTTCGCGGAGTTGACTGCATGTTGTACACAATCATGACAAGTTTTGTTTAGTTGGGTTTTGCCAGCAGGCGCCGAAAATTTTTCTCTCATTCGCGACCAGTTTACTTTTATCTTCTGTGCGGCGCTAGGGTTTTGTCCAGGTGGTGGCGTAACCAATTGTGTTTTGACAAAAGGAGGGGTCGCAGGGAAACCTTGGTTCCCTGCATCGCGACCAGTTTACTTTTGTCTTCTGTGTTGGCACGCTGAAGCTTTTTCTCCAGGTGGCGAAGATAATATGGTATGTGCAGACGCATTTTCCGACCAACGTTCCGAAATTGTTGTATTTGCTGGAAAACCTATATAAAGAGTTATCGATCTTATATTGTATCGCGATGCCTTCTAAGAAATCGTCTACTCCCGCTGCTTCAGCTCCTGTTTCTGCCCCTGCGCCAACTCCTGCACCCGTTGTTGCTGCACCCGCTCCTGTGGTTGAACAAAAGACCGGAAAAACTAAGAAGTCAAAGACCGTTGCTCCCGTTGAAGTCCCCGCGCCAGCTCCTGTTGAAGTTCCTGCACCAATTCCTGCGCCAGAACCTGTCGCTGTGCCCGCTATCGAGTCAAGCGAATTGGCTGTTGGTGCGAGTGATGCTGCCACCACAGCAGCTGAAAATTTCGCCTCTAAGTCAGCAGATTTCAAGGCAAAGTTGAAGCAATTGTCTGAAACTCTTTCCTTTGTAAAGAAGGAATATGAAGCTTTGGAAAAGGCAACCGCCAAGGAGATTAAGCTCGCCAAGAAGGGACAGAGAAAGCGAAGAGAGCCCAAGGATCCCAATGCCAAGCCAAAGAATAATGGTTTCCAAATCCCTGTCAAGATTTCCGACGAACTCACCGAGTTTTTGCGCCTAGAAAAGGGCACCATGATTTCCAGAACAGATGTGACCAAGATCATCCGAGATTATGTTGATGCCCACAATTTGAAGAAGCCTGAAGATAAGCGTTTGATTATCGTCGATGATTCTTTGAAGGCTTTGTTGAGAGTCGATGAAAGTGTAAAGCTTTCTTTCTTTGGTCTGCAGAAGTATTTGGCTAGACATTTCGAAATCAAGCCAAAGGTTATCAAGGAAAAGAAGCCCCGAGCAAAAAAGGGTGATGTCGCCGCGGCTGCTGAAGCCCCAGTTGCATCGGCTTAAACTGTTACAATGATCAAAAGTAAATAATTTCCGTTTGTGTTTGCAAATGGAAATTATGTACTTACCGACTCTGGAGTTATTACATAAGTATGACTTTCAGCCCGAAGCTGAATAATAAACACCCCCTTCCGTTGTTATTTACAAAAGTATGACTTCATTTGTGTAATCTTCAATAAATTCTTCTAGTGTTGGGAAATTTTGTGCTGCACGTATGTTTTTGACCAATTCAATGTATTCCACCAATTCTTCCAACGACAACACGCGAAGATTTTTGCGGATTCTGATGCCGTATGCACTGGAACAACGACTGTACAATTTAAGCAATACGTTGTGTTTAACATTTACACTCGCAGCCAACACTAAGTTTTTATTTGCACGAATTAGTATTTCCATATTTATTTGAAAATGACACAATACTAAAGTATTTAATGATTCCAGTCTTGTTTTTTTATTTCTGAATTTAAATCCAACAGGGTTTTCTGAAATAAAATCTGCATAACATTCTTCGAATGTTTTGAACGATACGAATGGTTCATCAAACCATCCAAAATGTTTCACATAATTGTTTATCGGAGAAACAGATGTGTTTAAATATTCAAAAATCCGCTTCAATGATTCCATGGTTTATCTATGATTCTGTTACTTAACGGGTTTTCTGTTTCATTTTTCTTCAATTATATGCGCGATGTCTTTTTCGTCTGCTACCACCGCCCATAATTGTACACATTCCTTTGGCAGACTTTTCAGGTGTACATGCCGGCGGTTGCAGTGCGACAGACGCAACTGCAGGCGATGCGGGTGGTGATGGAATAGAAATTGTAGGAAATGTGTGTGCCTGCACCACTGAAGAAGGAAACTCGAATTCCACATAAAAATCCGATATCGGGCGATTGAAATCCACAAAATACCCATCTGCGGAATATTTTCGAACAGTTGTTGGCAACATTTTCCCCAAATTATTCGGAGTCATATATTCTTTCAGTTTGTCAAACACAAGCACCCGTTCTGCAGCATGGGACGCATCCACCATGTAATCAAAACTGTCCATTTGATGACCGTTTGTAAATTTCCCATTATTTTGTTTTATTCTGTACACAAGTTTGTCGACGTTTATTAAAAAATCAAACACATGAGCTATGTAGTCTGATTTCTCTTTTTTGCCTTTTGTTTCCGCTTGATCATACCCTTCAACATATTCTCGACGTTTCTGATTTATGACATTTTTCTCTGCCACATTAAAATACCCATCGTCCACGCCATTGGCAATATTCGACGCCAAACCAAAATCAATAATCGTGCAATTTATGTCTCCTGGTGTCCGATGGGAATCGTACAACATAACATTTCCTGCATGCAAATCAAAATGCAATACTCCAATATCTAAAAACATCCGAATAATTTGAGCAATACAGGCAATGTCTGCTCGTCGATTTTCTCGCTTTGATTTCAGAGTTTCTTCTATGCTTGCCAAGGTGTATGAATCCACCAATTTCGGCATGGTTATAACTCCCAAATTACACAGTTTGTATTTGCTCAGAATGTCGTAAAAATAATTAAATACGTAGCGAACGCCACCAGAAGACACCGTCATTAAATAATCCACAACATCTTGAGCATTGTTATTGTCAAATAACGCGAAATTTGCCACAGATGGACATGCAGGCGTTTTACCTCCTGTAATGGACGCGATCCACACACTTTGCTGCAGTTTTGATTCCGCATAATAATCTTCGGGAGTTTCTGAGACCTTGTCATCACCATCATATGCCGGCAATTTTGTGGGAGAATCGGTTAATATAGCAAATTTAAGAATATAACTTGTCACCGGCGTTGTCATTTTGCTTCCGCTGCCAGCTGCGCCACTAAATGTCGTGTATTCCGCGTTTTCTCTCCGCACATTTAATTCAATAATGAATCCTTTCAGAGACGCAGTTGTCAACACAGACAACCCCGCACCAGGAGATCGAATCATATCCATCACCGGATCAAACCCCTGTTTTTCTGGATGCAACAATTTTAATCCTCCGGTTTTTCTTCGGCTACGACCGCGACCGCCGCGACCGCCAGCGCGATGTTTCATTATGCGACGTTTTCGGCGACTTTTCATGTATTATGCGCAGAGGATCGCACCCAAGATATTCCATTATTGCATTATTTTCTGTTGCTCGCGACGAAACAGAGAGAAAAGTTGAAATGAATTAATCCGTGAACCCAAAACACAAACGCGTCACACCTGCCCTCGAACAATGAACAACCAGCAAACAAACATGATTGTTGTAAATGACACAACTTCAGAATACTTTACAACAAGTGATTCCATAACAGCATTCAATATCATATGCTATTTGAAAACCTCTGATGAATTGCGAGACTTTGACGACGAAGATGACGATTATACCATGTCCCGCTGGTCAGACGAAGATGATATTCATGTTTTCCAAACTATTCAGTTGGCTACCAACAAATACGGATATGACATTACCCATCCGAGCAAAAGCGTGTATTCAGATATTAGTTTAGGATTGTCTACAACCATAGACAGCCCCTGGATTATCGAAAAATATATAAGCTCCATGCACACAGACCATTCCAAATATATGGAATGCACTGACAAAAGTTTGGAAAGCCATAACATTGTTCTCGGAGTGAATTCTCTGTCGCACACAGGATACACAATTCTTTTAGACAGCATAAATGGAAAAATACAGGCATTGGAAAAACAACGGGATAAAATACGCTCAATACTTGGACAAACGCCGCGTGTCGCTGTTAACTGAGTTTGCGGATTGCAAACGAATTGCGAGGTTATTTACGTTTTTCTTTTATTTTCTTCTGTTTGGCAGGAAATAAAAGATATAATCGCGGAAAATTTTTCTCTCGATCGCGACCATTTTACCTTATCTTCTGGGGTTGGCGGCGGCGTGGACCGTTTACTTAGTAGGAACATATAATTTATAAAACAACGCCATTTCAGGAGTTAAAAACCATTGTTTCCCATCTTTCTGGGTTGCATTGTAATGTCTCATAACAAGTTCTTCAATTGCGCATATTTCGTCATTGTTAGAGAGAAGAATCGGCGCAAGTTTCCCAGCAATTGCAGGTGGTGCTGCTGCATGTTTGTCTTTTGGATTGGTCACATAAAACTGCTGATATCCCATGATGGAATTTAATTTATCTATATTCTTCTGTTTTGTTGACTCGTCGCATCTGGCTCCTGTATCGCGCTTAGAGGTCATGTTTTTGGTTTTGAATATCATATATTTTTTGTTCTTTTCATACCCAATAAACCCAATCAATTCATTGTATTTGGATGCCTGAAATTCCAGTTTTGATTTTGCCTGAGGACTCACAGCAATTTCTCGTTTATCTTCTGGGGTAGCAGCAACCCATTGTTTTTTATTTCGGTCAAACATAATAAAAATCATATTTTGAACATTATACAAAATATACGCGATATGTTTTGGAGTGACAATACTATGTTTTTCGAAATATTCCCTGATTTTTTTGACAACGTCCCGGGACCCTGCTTCCGTTCCCACTCCCACCTCCGCCTCAGAATATATCACATTAAGCAGCGCCAATTTATCTTCAAAAAACAACAATTCGATCGCGTGTTCAATGACATATTCGTCTATGGCTTCTGATGATCGAGACCCAAACACCCGGGGCAATTCCGTTGCAACTCCGCCAGATGCAATGTATCCCGCCATTTCAAACCAAGACGTTTCTTTATTTATAATTATTTCTGCAATATCCGCGTTTTTTGCGGTAGAGTATTCCCGATATTGGTCTTCTATCTGGGTCAACGGTGAACGGGTTTTGTCCGTGGTTGCAATCACGTCTGCAGGATTGGACGCAGTTACAGCCGCAGCCGCGACTTTACCAGCCGGCGCTGCCGCCGTCGCAGTGCCAACTCCTTCAAATTTAATCGCCGCCTGTTTTACATCAATCGGCACGGATCGATCAAAGATTGACACATTTTTATCCAATAATTCCGCGGGTTGAAACAAATAATATTCCCCAACGTTCACCAATCGCCCCATTCGACCATATTTATCCGTAATAAACTCGTTTTCATCTTCGATTAACATCGTAAGAGCCGCATATATTTGCACTAATGGATATTTCTTCGGTGTTTGCAACATATCTATCAACAATTGTTTTTTGTAGAAAAAACCCTCGCGAAATAACATGCGGATTTTTTTGACTATTTTGTCCGAATTCATGATAATAAAAGCCTCGCTATACGTGTCTTCATTTAATTCCAAGTCTTCAGCTTTGGCAAACGGTCGGCAAGAATAGTTACAAGTCGCCATATAATCACATGTCGGAGAAAATGGGGCATCACCAATCTTGAAATTCCGCAGTATTTGTCCAGAAGATAATCGTTGCATCACCCCGTGTTTCAAATATTTCGCAATCTTTTCCTGGGTAAAATTCGTTTGCCCATAATTTAATATGCAATCAATAGACGTTTCTTTCAACACTCGGGCAACTTTTCCCATTTGAATAGCTTTATATTCCGCCACTCTGTACACATATAAATCCGCAGCTTCTTCTACGTTTTTGTCTAATATGGTTCCGTGCATATAAATTTCCACATTTCTATCCTCAAATGGCAAATCTTTGTGCGAAAAATTTCGAACACTTCTGCCTAAAATTTGTTCCACTCGATTCATATTATACCAGGGATCAACCACGTGACATTGTCGAATGCCTTTCAAATCAATACCTTCTGATCCTGTTCTGGATATCAATATGACTTTTACTTTCTCTCCATGTATGTTGTTCGCATGAGTGATGTATTTGACGTCTTCGTCGACATTCGGAGATAATCGTGCATCTCCTGTAATCATACTATATTTTGCCAGGTGTGCCCCGGTCGCCGCCGCGCCCACAGGTTTCATAGTTGCAACATCCACTGGCTCCACCGGTTGAGTTTTGAACAAAGGTTTACCACCATAACGAGTGAATCCGGCTTCTTCTAATGCCAGAGCTATTGGTATTAATCCACCATCTATGTATTGACAATAAATCAATATAATTCCCGAGGATACGCGCCCGGTTTTTGGGTTATATATGGCATCCAGTATGGCTTTTATTTTTGCGCTGTATTTCCCGATAATTTGCGGAGAAAAAATGCGACCAAAATTGGTGAGCGTTTCTGGTTTATATTCAAATTCTCCTTTGGTCGGCGGGGTCATGGTATCTAAAAACCGCATGTTTCTCTCTAATCCACCTCGCCCAGTTAATATTCTTGGATCTATTTCAAATTTTACTTGAGTTGCTGTGTCCGCATCGTCAGAGGTCGACACCTTCACCGGCTCGACATCATCAGATGTTGCCATCGAACTTTCCTCCAACGACTCCAAAGAACTCAGTGAAGCATCGCTGCTGTTTCCGCCAGCGCCGCCCACCATCGAACCATCATCGCGGTAATCATCGTCGCCATTATCCCCCGCCCCATCCGCAAAACTTGGAGAATATTCATCCTCGAATTTCTCTTTCGGCAGTTGATCGACCAGAGTTTTAAACCCCTGAACAGGATATGTTATGATTAAACTTTCCAGAGGCATTTGCAATAATGTGTATCCAAATGCATCCATGTTTTCGAAACTAGGCATTTCTCGAACCGCCCCATATTTAGTCGTAATCGTCTGTTTTCGGTTGCGAATGTAATGCAAAATGTAACGATACATGCAATATTGACAATTTCCGCAGCCGCCACAGCCACCAATCGTCGTCAAATATAACCCCAAAATGCGTTTTTTGTTTTCATGTTTTATTTTCTTCAGATTCATTTGATATGATGGATATGGAACTGCGGGAAATGTTTGTTTCGGTGCGAAATCCCGCGGATAAATTCGATAAGGAAAGGTAAATGGGTTCTCTCCGCGAACAAAAGAAACATAACCGGTGGCTTTACGTATCAATAATTCTTCTCCCTCTGGTTTGAAATTTCCATGTTTGTCAAATACATCAGATATTTCTATTTTCCCTCGACGATCATTCATGTTCAAAATATTGAGCAACCAAATAATTTCCTTGTAAGAGTTGTACATGGGTGTGGCAGAGAGAAAAATAAGTTTCATACCTTGAACAATCGACACCAATAATTCCAAATATTGTGCGACTTTTTTGTTTTCATTGTCTTCTGTTTTTCGAATGTTATGAACTTCATCTATCAATATTGTCCGGTTTTCAAACTCTTGGCGCAATCGTTGTTTCACATGTTTCGGCAAAACCGCTGGAAATTTGGCGTCGGGGGCGACATTTACTTTTCGGTCCCCGCCGCCCCCGCCGCCGCCTCCACGTTTTTTGGGTTTGATAGGAGGTGTAGGGAGATGCACGGCTTTGTTATTTCCCACAGTAGCTGGAATAGATTGTTTGCGATTACCCCGGCGAATTTCCTGAGAAGATCCATCATAATTCAACGTTTTTATAATATAATTAGCAAATTGGACATAGCCGAAAAACACATAATACGAATTAATCAGGTTTTTCACGCTGCTTATAACTTTCTCTCTGGACATTGGCATATTCATTGGATTAATTTCTTTCAACAACTTGTTTCCTACACATCCGCGAATGTTCCACACTCCATTCACTTGTTTTAAATGTCGTTCATCAAATAACTGAAGTCTAAAATTATCTTGAACATTTTCAGAGGCAACAATAATAATTCGTTTTTTGATGCCCAACTGCTGATTATACGTACGAATATCTTCTGTAATACTCAATCCTGTGCAAGTCTTTCCTGAACCCAAACCATGATATTCCAGAATGGCGTTGTAAGGAGTTTGTGAAGAGAGAAAATTCTTTGAAAACGCCTGTTGAGGTTGCAATTCAAAATCGCTATTTGCCAACATATCTGCGTGAGCTTTTATGTCTTCGTGAATGGTTCCGTCATATTGCAAATCATTGAATTCTTTTTTTTCTGCGATTTTGATGTTAAACTGTGGGTCGTTTAAATTTGGATATAAAAAAGAGTTCTCGTTCGCGTCTGCCGCCTTCGCTTCCGATGCCCCAAATTGTTCTCGTTCCGTGTTTTCTTTGCTCAATAATAATTTATTGCACGCAGGCGAATACGGGTCATCTTGACATCCTAATTTTTCCGATTCTGCGGCGTAATTTATGCGCGGTTGTGCTGCAACGGCGGCAATGACCCCAGCTCTTTTTTTGACAGTTTTTTTGTTCTGAGCCCCGACGACGACTTTTTTCCGGTGAGTTGTAGCGGACATTATATTCAAGGCGATGAGATCTATATACTTTTTACGGAGTAAAAACAATCCTTGTTTTAGATTCCGCCCACAGCGGAATCGAAAAGTATATTCATTGCATAATTGCCTGTTCTATAGTAACACAACATCTCCTGTATAGGCAACAATATCTTCTGGGAAATCATCATATGTGGCATTGGTGTAATTTCTAAAATCCACAAAATCTGTTACGGTACCATCCGTTTTTATGGTAAGTGTTGTGCAATCATATTTGTTTACACTTGCAAATATAACATTTGTATCCATTATTACAATGTTGCAGCCATCAGTGCCTAACAAATTTCCTTCAAACGTCAATGCATAGGTTCTATAATAATCACACCAAATGGCTGATGCGTTTTCTATACTTTGAGTGGAACACTGATTTGTTCTGTTATTTCCCCAGCAAATAACTTTGCCTTGTTGAGTCAACGCCGCGGAATTCAACGGACCACAACAAATGGAAATCACTAAATCTGACCTTGGCAAACCCAGTTTCAGCTCTTCCGGAACTATGTGTTGAGAATGATCATACGATGGATGTGGTTCTCCCCAACAAATAACTCGTCCATCTCTGGTTAATGCTGTTACGTGATAAATTCCGCTGTCTACAAACACAATATTGATGGCTTCTGCTGGGACCTTGCATTTTTTTGCATATTTACATCCCCAACATACAACGTTTCCCTCTGTAGTAACAGCCATTGTGACAGAATCGCCACAATGAACAAACACAACATTTTTCAAGTCCGCTGGAACATCACATTGTCCAGCCGAATTATTCCCCCAACAAACCAGGGTTTTGTCATATGTTATAGCTGCTACATGATTAGCACCACATATAATAGCTATAACAATTTTATGTGCATATTTTTCTGGTATATCGAATTTTTTTGATCCAATACATACAACATTACCTTCTGCGGTTAATGCAAGTATTATTTCATTCTCATAGTTGTCCGGTTCAAAAAACCGATGATTGCTGTTATCACAAATAGATATTACATTGACTGCCGCAACCGGGACTGCAATAGGTCCATTTCCACTCCAAGCAAATATTCCGTGATCTTTTGTTATGAACGCTGTACCATGTTTGGACACAACAATATTTGAATTCATACTCGGGGTTTTAGCAACACTGTTCATGGTTTTTGTCAACCATAATGTAAAAAACCGTTTCAGTTTTTGCAATTGCAGCGAGCGTTACACAATTTGTTCATCTGATATGATGACTTCGAATTCATCGGAGTTTTTACACATAGATGCGCCTGGAATAATCGGTTTATTTTCAGGAGATCTTGGGTTTCGAACAGGCGTAAGATTGTGTCGAATGACAGCATCCACGGCAAAGATTGTGCCATGCGGCAATATGTGCTGGGCAACATAAAAGGATTTACGTATCGGATTGTAATGTATCCACCATTTTTTTCCGCAGATAGTCGCATAAATATAACAAACTCGCGGACAAGTTGGGTCTAAAATGGAATGATAATATGCACGAGTAATGTCCATATGGTTGAAGAATATGTAATATAAATCGCTCACTTCTGCGAATTTATTTAATAATATTTCTGATTGAATGCAATATAATGGTGCGGTAGCTGGTGTAAAACAACATTTGGGAATGACATCGGATTTACGCACAACTAAACAATATTTCGGAGAAATATATAATTTTGACATTGGGATGCGTTGTCATAATTGTATATTTATTTCTCAGTTTTTCCAGGATAAAACAAATCGTGCATGGGTTCCCTATTTAGATGTATGTCCATGGATTCACTCGCGGCAAATATTTCACTCCCATGGCATTAATCAAATATTGTTCATATTCGTAGCCTTTTCCCTGGGATTTGTAATATGCATAAATTCTTCCTTGAGACCCAATTTTCGTTCTAGGACTGCTGATAATTGTGGCAGGTCCGGTACGACCATAACTGCCTAAACCGTACATAGGAGTGAGAGAAGGTGCGCCTTTCATAGTATTAACGCAGAGATTAAGTTTTGCTTTGGCAAAACAGGTCGATTGCTGTCGCGGGTTATTGCATATTTCTCAAAAAAGCTTTTAATTCTGTACGACCATCTCCCAATGGCTGCAAATCCCCCGGTGATATCGGTAAATCTGACAACGAGCTACAACCGCGTGGTTCTCGAGATTCATTGCTATTGCCGACAAACGCAACTCCCGCGGCGCTGTTGCCAACAATGCCATCAGAATAAATTGCATTCAGTATATTTGTTCTATTATTTGCAGCAATTCCAACAACGTCGCAATATTTGGGAGATGTTAAGGTTGTTGAAAAAAAATTAAGTAATTGATGTATTATAAATATTCCTAGTAGTGATATGGTTGCCGCAAAAACAACATCAAACATATATAAATTGCATAATTCATTGTAAATAATTATACGCAACCCGGCGCACACACGCCACCCATTCCAAAAAATTTTTCTCTCGATCGCAACCAAGGTTTTCCATTATCTTCTGTTTTGGCGGAAAGGAGGGGTCGCAGGGGAGTCTCCGTCGGAGACGCCGGCTTGCACGGCAAGCCCAATCCTTGGTTCCCTGCATTGCGACCAGGTTTACCTTATTCTCAGGGAAAGGGCAGCAACCCCAGAAGAATGTGCAAAAATAACGCCCCCTATACAGCCGCGACCTTAAACCTATATAAACAAAACATCGTCCATTAAACGTATATTACATGTTATCCGCTACACCATCTGCCACTCATCCCACCGATTTATTATCATCCGAACCAATTGTAAAAAAACGGGGTAGAAAACCAAAAATGGTTGTTCCTGTTATGATACCGCCAGAGAAAGAAGAAGTTGTTGTTGCCAAAGTCGCGGATATTGAACCAGAAGTGGACACAGAACCTGAATATGTAATTGTGTCTACTCCTGCTGCGCCCGCTCAACTAGAAAAAGAAAAATCCACTGATAAACCAAAAAAACGGAAAACAAAAACAGAAAGTGTGCCAACAACGCTTGCAGAGCCTGCGTCCACGCCAACGCCTGTACAACAGCCGCCACCAATACCTGTCATTATGCATCTCCAATGTTCAAGCAAAGATGTCACAACAGACACAGATTGCTTTACCTTTACAAAACAAAACCCCAGTTGTCCAGCGCTATTCGCAACAGATACAGACTCTAATCAAATCCGCACAGATTCTCAAGCTCGCCAACATTTGCGGTTTGACATCGCAGCTGATGAAACGCCTGTTACCACCGGTGCCGCGCAAGAAAGCAAAAATATGCGAGAGATCTGGAAAAAAATCAGGGAACTTGAATATTGTTTACACACAAATACTCCCTATAAAAAATCAGCGTGTTTTTGGTGTGCGCATGATTTCGACAATCCCGCTGTATATATTCCGAAATTCTTCATGAAACAACAATATCATGTATATGGATGTTTTTGCTGCCCAGAATGCGCCGTGGCTTATTTAATGACTGAAACCGTTGACACAGCCGTGAAATTTGAACGATTACATCTTCTGAATTTTTTATATTCCAAAATTTATAATTACACCAAAGGAATCAAACCTGCGCCAAATCCACACTATTTGTTGGAAAGATTTATGGGCAATTTATCCATTCACGAATATCGAAAACTTATCAACAACGAACGATTACTCCTGATTGTCGACAAACCTTTGACTCGTATTATGCCTGAATTGCACGAAGAGAACGATGAATTTATGGTTAGTAATAAATCCATTTCTAAATCGTTAATGACCAAGCGCCCATCCATGTTTGGTCAACTGAAAACGTCTGCGACGGCAGCAACCCCAGGTGCAACAACCCCAGCAGTGGTGTAATTGTCCTTTGACTGTCGGAATCAAACGAACAAATCCTCTGCGACCCCTTCTTCCCACCAACCCAGAAGATAATTGGTAAAATGGTTGCGATGCAGGGAACCAAGTTTCCCCTGCGACCCCTCCTTCCCACCAACCCAGAAGATAATTGGTAAAATGGTTGCGATGCAGGGAACCAAGTTTCCCCTGCGACCCCTCCTTCCCACCAACCCAGAAGATAATTGGTAAAATGGTTGCGATGCAG
>SXGS01196706.1_pt1 | contig 12909 bp, 13 predicted proteins | sample 3174681 | NCBI WGS metagenome assembly SXGS01 (sample SAMN11356861, study PRJNA531348) | freshwater metagenome | isolation source: freshwater sample F1-80 | place: China: Fuxian Lake, Yuxi | collected 2017-12-25
GAAGAGCGTCACGGTGGAGTAATCTCGCTTTTACCTTTGACGAGCTTCAAAGGTCGGCGAAATACCACTTCTGTTTTCGGATTTCCATCAAGACCAAGGCACCGTCCTTGGTCCACGTTGACCCTGCCCATCAAGCCCTGATCGACCGCATTCTTGGGCTGAAAGAGGGCGGTATGACTTGCCGCCAAATCGCCCTCTACCTCAATGGCGAGGGAGCATGTGTGTATCGACATGAGCGCGGCCTACGCCAAGGGCGTAGCGGCGGCGCTGCCGCAAGCCGAGGTCAGCTACGACCGATTCCACGTGGTTTCGATGGCAATCGAGGCGATGGATCAGGTTCGCCGGACCGAGATGGCCGCTAAGGGGGCGACCGTGCGGGAAGCCTTGGGCGCGGCGCAGCGCCCCTGAAAGTCAGTCTCACAGGTATTTCTCAAACCAGAAACTTGGAATACCACTGTGGATATGACTATATCTTCGATACGCCTTTGGGGATGAAAGTGGCTACAAGCGTTTAGCGCCCAAGGCGCTGTTCTCGCCCCCGAGCATCCCTTTGGGGTCAACCTTCGTCCCCGGCAGCAATTGCAGCGAGCGGCGCCATACCCGTCTGCTCAGGCCTGAAGCACCACCGGCGGAAATCCTTCGAGTCGATACTCGATTGTGTCGCCGGCGCGCGGGAACTTCGATGTGATCATGCTGCCGAGGATCGCGATCTCGCCAGCGCGCAGTGGATCTCCCATGCCGGCAGCCTGATTGGCGAGCCATGCGAGCGCATGAAGCGGACCCCGCATCAGATCCGCGCTTCGCCCCTTGCCCACGCTCACTCCGTTGATGAATGCTTCACCAGCAAGTTCATTGATCGAGAGGCGAGACCAGTCCTCGCGAAGCGTGCCCAATACCGCCCCCTGGTTCCACGCGTTGTCGGCGATCAGGGTAAGCCCCTGCCCGGCAAGTTTGGCGTAATCGGCATGCCGGTCATCGGCGAGCTCAAGCGCCGGCCCAAGCGCGGCGACGGCCTTCGCGACCGTAGATGCGTCATAGGACGCCCTGAGGTCCGCGAGATCCCGATCGATCCGAACCGCGATTTCGAATTCGATGATCAGGCGGCCATAGTCGGACGGGCGCACCCCGGCGGGCGAGCTCACTACCTGATTGCGGTGAAGCCGGCCCGAAATCGGCGCGGGCAGCCCGGTCATCGTCTGCATCGCGGCCGAAGACAACGCGATTTTTCGTCCGACAGACGGTCCACACGCCCCCCCCTTTTGGCGCACATAACGCGCTTGGATGGCGTAAGCCTCCGCGACTGAGCGCGGCGCCAACTGTTGGGGAAGGGACGCGAAGTCAGCGCGGCGCGTATAGCCACCAACGAGCCAGCCTGCAGCGCTACGCTGGGTGGCCACACGGTTCGATGAATTCAAGTGCGAGCTCGCTTTTCAAGAACGTGACAAGAACCTGCAATTAACGGCACAATCCGCTCGCAGCGTAAACATTGCCTGCCTGTAATGATTTGTATCAACGGCACACCGTGAGCGATGCACGGTCCGGCAGCGATTCATCGGGCCCCTCACTGCTGTAACCCCGTCCTTTGGGTCCCCCCGATCGGCGACTGACCACTTCTTTTGACTGTTCGAGAATCATTTCCATGCAATCCGACCCCGCCAAGAAACAGTTTGCCGATCGTCTGATCAAGGCCATGCAGGATTCGGGGTACGTGCCTAAGCCGTCGGTTCTCGAGCGCGAATTCAATCAGCGGTACTGGGGCAAGCCGATGACGCTTCATGGCGTTCGCCGATGGTTGCTCGGTGAGACCCTGCCTTCGCAGGACAAGCTGCTGGTGCTCGCAGAGTGGCTGGGGGTTGCGCCGCATATCCTGCGCTTTGGCGAAGAGGTTACCTCGCGAATCGAAGAGCGGCGCGCACGCTGGGCTTCCGGAATCGGTTATCAAGAGCGCGAAATCTTTGAAGCGTTTCTGCAACTTCCGGTTCCTCAGCGCAAAATCGTTCGCGAAATCATCCGCGCTTTTGTAAAAGCATATCCGTCACAGTCCTAACCCGCAGGAGCGCGCTCACGCAAGCGCGCCCCGTGTGCGGGTCCGAATCTGCGACTCAAACGCACGAAGACGTTTATATACAGATATCAGCTCGACGATGGTCGACCAGCTGGTAACCAGATACTGAAACGACTCCTGCACCTTGCCGAACGCGCGAATGATCTGCTGCATGGTACCCAGGGTGAGCGCACCCGCCACCAGCGTTGGGCCCAACGCGAGGTAGGGAACCAGCACGCCGAATTGCAGGTAAGACCACTTCGCCACGTCGAAATACAGGTAGTGAAAGAACAGCCGGAAATAATTGGTTCTCACAGCGGCAAAGAGGCTGTTCACCGTGGTAGCTGAGGCACGCGCTGGGTCATCTTCGCCATGGACAAGCTCCTTTCGATAGGCCGCTTCCACCCGCTGGTTGTGAAATTCAAGCCCTGGCAGCCTTACGCCGACCACCGCCATGAGCACGGTCCCGGCGAGTGCAAACAGGATGGCGACATAGACCAGCGCATGCGAGACCTCACCCACCCAGGGCAGCTCCTTTACTTGAGCCGAGAGGGCCCAAAGAATCGGCAGAAACGCGAACAGCGTAAGCAGGCTTCGCATGAAGCTCACGCCCAGTGACTCCATGATCCGCGCAAAACGCATCGTGTCCTCCTGGACGCGCTGCGAGGCACCTTCTATGGTTCGGAGCTGCGCCCAGTTCGCGATGTAGAAATCGTTCATCGCCATACGCCAGCGAAAGATGTAGTGCTTGATGAACCAGTCAAGCGCCACGGCAATCAGCACAAAGGTGCCCGCCACGTGGCCGAAGGTAAGGAGGTAGCCAAAATACTCGTCGAGCGCGACCGCGCCGGGCGTGGCAAGCGCTTTCTGAATCAGGTTGTAGAAGCCACCGAACCACTCATTGATCTGAACATCAAGCATCACCTTGTACCAGGTGGCAAGGAGGATCAGCGCGCTACCCAGAATCGACCAGGCAAACCAGCGGCGGCTAAGAAAGAAGCTACGGAACATGCTCTTTACTCCCGGTTCAGGCGCGAGCCGGACGCTCGCCCGTCACCTGGTAATAAACCGCGCTCACATCGAGCCCGCCAAACCCCGCCACGCGCGCGGCCTGGAGCTGGCTTCGGGCAAGCGAGGCGAGCGGCACCGGGCGATCCAGGTCCTGAGCCAGTGCAATGAAATAGCGCATGTCCTTTTCCATGAGACCCAGCTGGAACTGCGGGGCAAAGTCGCGCTCAAACACCTTGGGCAGCTTGGTGCGCGTGAGCCGGGAGCCAGCCGGGCCCTCGTTGAGTAACTGGGTGACCGGCTCGGGATCCAGGCCCGCCGCGCGTGCAACCATCACCGCCTCGGCGAGCGCGGTATTCATCACCGCAGACAACATGTTGTTGATCAGCTTGATGGTGGCGCCGTGGCCGCTCGGGCCGATGTGGATCACCTGTCTACCCATTGCATCGAGGAGCGGTTGAGCCGCGGCGAGCGCAGCTTCATCACCGCCCACCATGAAGACCAGTTCACCCGAGGTTGCCTGCGGCACACTTCCCGCCACCGGTGCGTCGAGATAGGCAACGCCCCACGCCGAGGCGGCCTGCGCAGCGCTGCGGGCAAGCGCCGGGGTGTTGGTGCTCGAGTCGATCACCACGGTACCCGACGCGGCATTTGCGAGCGCGCCATCCGTATCAAGCATCACTGACCGGGTGGCTGCATCGTCGGCCACCATCGATACGACGAACTCGGCACCGCGGACCGCCTCGGCAACTGTGTGACAGACAGTGGCGCCAGGCGACTCGAAAGCACGTGCACGCCCAGCGCCGCGGTTCCACACTTGAAGCGCGAACCCTGCCTTCATGAGATTGCGTGCCATGGGTGCGCCCATCGCGCCCAGGCCCAGGAATGCCACGGTGCCGGTCATGTTCAAGTTCTCCTGTCGATCATCGGGTGTGCTGGCGGTCGCGCCGGGCGCAATCTCGCGTGCGGTCGCCGCCCGTAAGCCCGGCACTCTACCGCGCTGGCGCGCGTTCACCGCCCGTCACGGCGCGACCCGCTCGCTCGGTGGCGAGGCCGGGTCGCCACGCGAATCAAACGTCGGGTTTGTTGCGACGCAACATACAAATGGAAGAGCCCCTTGAATTAATCCTTTTCAATAATCATAATTCACAAATGCTGCATCGCCGCATTTGTGATCAATTCCAGCCGACTGACGGCATCGCTTCTCGGGCTGCCTCCGGTCAGCCATTTAAATACCCCCTGCACACGGAGTAACCCCCATGACCACCCAGCCAGAAAAACTCATGCAGATGCAGGCCGAGGCGTTGGAAGCCTCACGCCAGGCAGCCGCCAAAACGCTAGAGGGCTGGCAGAAGCTCACTCAACTGAATCTGCAGACCGCACGCGCCTCGCTCGAGCAATCAAGCGAGCAGATCAACGCGCTGCTCGCCGCCCGCGATACCAAGGCGCTCGCCGATCTCGTCACCTCACTCGCTCGGCCACCGCAGGATCAGTTTTCTGCCTATGCGAAGGCCGTGTATTCGATCTACCGCGATGCGAACCAGGACTTCACCTCGATGCTGGACAAACAGGTCGCGGCGAGCAACCGCCAGCTTGCCGAGTCAGTCGAGACACTTGCCCGCAACGCGCCCGCCGGTACCGAGGGGGTCGTGACGCTGATCCGTCAATCGATGGCAGCCGCGCAAGGCGCCTACGACCAGGTGAACCAGGCCGGGCGCAAGCTCACCGAAATGGCCGAGGCCAACCTGCCTCAGAGCCCAGCCGGTTCGGCGAAGCGCGGCTAGGCGGTCAGTCGATCCGGACCAGAAGCTTGCCGACGTTTTTCATCGACTCGCAAGCTTCATGAATCTCGACGATCTGCTCGAGCGTGTAGACCCGCTGAATCTGGTGAACCAGTAGCCCTGCACGTAGTGCGTGATCGATGAAGCACACCGCCTCGGCGTGCGCTTCGTCAGACATCACATAGACCAGCACCGTCCGTAGCGTGAGATCTTTAGCGAGCATTGCGAAGAACGGTAATGGCGGCAGGGGCTCGGCGTCCGACCCATACGCCGCAATCACACCGCGCGGGCCCAGCATCTTCACGTTATCGGCAAGGTTAACGCCGGCTGCCACGTCCACGACACGATCGAGCGCACGCCCCGCGCCAAGCAGATCGGCGATCCGCTCCACCACATTCTCGGTCCGATAGTTGATGACCGCGTGCGCACCGGCTTCGCGCGCGCGGGCAGCCTGCTCTTCGCGACTCACGGTGGCAAGCACAAGCGAGGCGCCTCCCAGGCGCGCCATCTGCACGGCGTAATAGCCCACCGCGCCCGCGCCGCCCTGCACCAGCACCGCCTTGCCGGCAACCGGACCGTCGGCGAACACGCATCGATGCGCGGTCATCGCCGGAATGCCCAGACACGCCCCCACCTCAAAGCTCACGTTGTCCGGCAGGCGAACCGCCTTGTGCGCGGGCACCACGCTGAACTGAGCGGCGGTCCCCGATGCCCGGCCAAGGGTTGCCTCATACACCCATACCCGCTCACCGATCCGGGCAGGGTCGACGCCTGCGCCCACACGATCGATCACACCCGCCCCATCCTGATGCGGCACGATGCGCGGAAACGGCATCGCAATATTGCCGCGTGCACCGCCACGCGCCTTCGCGTCCGACGGATTGACCGCTGACACATGGACCCTCACCCTCACCTCACCCGGTGCGGGTGAGGGGTCAGGCAACTCGCCCAGGCGCAAGACCTGCGCCGCAGGGCCTTTCGTGTCGTACCAGGCTGCTTTCATAAGACGTCTCCTGCAAATCGGATCGGGGTGCATCCCGCCTCGGGTCAGTGCACGGGCCGAGCGCGCAAGAGTTTACCGGCAGCAGTCAGAACGCCGAATGCCGACACGAAACTTTACAGTCGCTTACATCAGCGGCCACCCGCGGGTTAACCCATCTCGCTACGATCAGGTTCGTGAAGCGCACCGTCTTGCTTCACATATCCCCAAGGAACCTCCTCAATGAAACCGCACCGTATTGCCGCCGCCTGCGCCATCGCGCTCGCCCTCACCACCAGCGTGGCCTCGCACGCACAGCAACCGCCCGTGCAATCGCCATCAACCACCGGGCAATCCATGCCCCACGGGTCGCCGCACAGCGGCCGTCATCACGCCGATCAGCCACACCACGCCCCGCATGCAGGCCACGCCGGGCATCACGCTCGCGGCGGCCAGCATGGCCATGATGGGCTGATGCTGCCCGGAGCCGGGCTGTTGCGCGGGCTGAACCTGAGCGAGGCGCAACGCGATCGGGTGTTTGCGATCCTGCATGCCCAAGCCCCCCAGATGCGGGCACAGACCCGCGACGCGCAGAAAGCCCGCGAGGCCCTGCAGCAGGTTGCCCTGGCGGGTGAGCTCGACGAGACACGGCTGCAGGAGCTCGCGCAGCGCGCAGCGCGTGCCAGCACCGATCTGGCATTGCTGCGCGCTCGCACGCATAACGCGCTCTTCAAGGAGCTCACCCCCGAGCAGCAGGCACAGCTGAAGGCACGCGTGGAATCGCGCCAGCAACACGGCGGTCATCATCGGGCAGGCATGCACGGGATGGCCTCGGCCAGCTGAGCGTTCGGCGCAGGCGCGCCGGGTGATTCGCCCGGCGCTGGCCATCGGGCGTGGCATAGTAAGGGCTGGTCTGCCGGCCACGCGGCAACCGACCCTTGCAACGCAGCCGGGCCCATCGGGCTCGGCACCGTCCGATGCTCGATTCCGCTCTCCATTTCGCAGGCACCTCCGTCAGCTGGCTCGAACTCGTCGCGTTTGTTTTCGCGCTCGGCGGGGTGGTGCTCACCGCGCGTGTGAGCCCCTGGGGCTGGCCGCCCACCATTGTTGCGAGCGTGCTCTACGGCTGGCTATTTTTCGAATACAGACTCTATGGCGATGCCGCGCTGCAGCTCTTTTTCATCGCGGTATCGATCTGGGGCTGGCGGGCGTGGCTGCGCCCGTCGCAAGCGACCGATGGCCAGACCCCGCCTGGCGAGACGCCCCCTGGCCAGGCACCCCTTCGCCAAAACCCGCTCAGTGTGCGCAGCCTGTCGACAACCGCGCTCACGCGCCTGTTAATCGCGCTCAGCGCGGCATGGCTCGCCACCGGGCTCGTCCTGTCGCGCTTCACCGACACCGATGTGGCCTGGCTGGATGCCGCCCTCGCCGCAGGGAGCGTCTTTGCGCAGGTGCTGCTCGCGCGACGATATCGCGAGGCCTGGGCGCTCTGGGTTGGCGTCAATGCGATCGCCGTGGCCCTTTTTGCAATCAAGTCGCTCTGGCTCACGGCAATCCTGTACGCGCTCCTTCTCGCGCTGTCGGTCCTGGGCTGGCGCCACTGGCGGCGCCTCGCGAGCCAGGGATGACCGCGTATCCGTCCATCCCGCAACCGAGCCCCGCGCACTCCACGGCTCAGCTCGCACTCGTTCTGGGTGCCGAATGCAGCGGCAAGACCACACTCTGCGAGGCGCTCGCGAACCATCTGGCAGCGCCGCTTGCGCAGGAGTACCTCCGAATGTGGTGCGAACGCGAGGGCCGCACCCCCGATCGCCATGAGCAGCGGCAGGTCGTCGCTGGCCAGCTCATCCTCACCCGGGCTGCGCACAGACAGGCACGCGCCGCGCGCGCCCGCTGGGTGCTGAGCGATGGCGCACCGCTCCTCACCGCGGCCTACAGCATCGAATACTTCAACGATGACTCACTGGTCGAGTTGGGACTGCGGCACGCGCGGCGCGCGGCGCGCATCGTGCTCCTCGATCCAGACATCGCGTGGCGAGCAGACGGGCGGCTGCGAGATGGCCCGGCGCGCCGCCGATCGGTGCATGGCATCCTGGTTGATCTGCTGCAGCGCGCGGAGCTTGCGCATCACACGCTTGCCGGAACGCCCGCAGCGCGGATGCGGGATTGTCTCGCGCTTCTGCGCTAACATCACTCCTGGTCGCTAGGGGTCCCGGACAAATCCGGCCCGCGGACGGCGTCCTGCCAGCCGGGTTGATCGCAGCCCGACTCGCCGGACGTCCCCGCAGGACGGTCTGCCACGCAGACGGGTGAGAAAAACCCTTGGAACCTGATCAAGTTAACCCTTGCGCAGGGAAGCGTCCGTTGCCGAAAGAGGTCATGCCGACCTCCTCTCAGGCCACCCTTCGTTGATGAGCGTGGCCGGCTTCGGGGGCTTTGTTGCGCGGATCACGGAGCCGCCCTGATGAATCGTCGACTGTCCCGCACGCTACCCCGCGCAGTGCGCCGCATCCTCCCCACGCTTGGCGCTACCGCTGCGCTCGCCGCAGGCATTGCAGCACCCATGGCGCTCGCGCAATCATCACCTTCTGCCGCCCTCCCCGCGCCGCTTGCGCCCGTGGAGGTTCGCGCAGGCGACGCTTCGCCCGCCCGGCAGGGTGCCTCGGTCGGCGGACTGAGTGACGCGCCGCTTGCCGAGACCCCGCAAAGCGTCTCGGTGATCCGCGCCGAGGCGCTTCGCGAGGCGGGCGCGAACAGCCTCTCGAGCGCAGTGCGCAGCGAACCCTCAGCGAGCGATTTCTACAACACGCTCGGCTACGTCGAGAGCCTTCAGGTCCGCGGGTTCCTGCTGAACAACGCGCTCAATTTTCGGCGCGACGGGCTGCCCATCTCGAACCACGCACCGTTTGCGCTCGAGAACAAATCATCGATTGAAATTCTGAAGGGCCTGTCAGGAATTCAGGCCGGCCTATCCGCTCCGGGGGGCCTGGTGAATTTCACGGTGAAGCGCCCCACCGCGCAGCCGCTTCGCGAGGTGCTTGCGGGGTTAAGCGAACGCGGCAGTACGCTGCTCCACGGCGATCTGGGCGGACGCGCCGGGGCGGAGGGCGCGCTTGGCTACCGGATCAACGCCGCGCTCGAGCAGCGGCGGCCCGAAGCGCGCAACGCGCCGGGCGGGCGCGAATTCCTGAGCGGTTTTTTCGATCTGCGGCTGGGTCACGGCTGGCTCGCCGAGGCGGAGTTTGAATCACAGACCTCGCGGCAGATCAGCGTGCCGGGCTTCGGCCTCCTGGGCGGCACGGTGCTGCCGCCGCCGCTGGACCCGCGACTTAACCTCAATGCGCAGCCCTGGTCACAACCCTTCGACAGCCGCAGCCTAACCGGTTCGCTACGACTTCAAAAGCTGCTCGCGAACGATTGGACCGCGTCTGTGCGCGTGGGGCAGCAGCGGATCCGGACCCATGACCGCCTCGCGTTTCCGGATGGATGCGGCGACATTTATCCCGGCATGTGCGCTGATTACAGCAGCGACCTCTATGACTATCGAAGCGAGAACGAGCGCCGTACGATGGGCTCTGCGGAGTTCATGCTGCGCGGCGAACTGAGGAACGGGTCGGTTCGGCACGAAGTGACCGCAGCGGTGCTGAGAACCGAGTATGACGAGAGATTCGACCCGACGCAGGTCTACGACTGGGTGGGCCAGATCAATGCGCTTCGGCCGGTATCCCTTGCGCGAAATCCATCTCCGCGGACATCTCCCAACACCCACCGGAGTCTTCGCAGTACCGAGCTTCAGCTGGCCGATGCCATTCGTCTGGATGAGCGCTGGTCGCTCTGGATGGGCGTTCGCCACACGCAGTTGGACAGCGCAAGCCTCAGCACCGACACCACCGACCGGCAGGCACTCGCCACTTCGCAGCAGTTCACCACGCCCTGGGGCGCAGTGGGCTACAAACCATGGCAGGGCGGGTTTGCGTTCGTCTCGGCGGGACAGGGCATTGAAACCGACGCTGCGCCGAACCGGCCCACCGACTATGCCAATGCCGGCGCGGTCCTTCCGGCGCTTCGCAGCCGGCAGACAGAGGCGGGGCTACGGCAGCAGCTCGCAGGCGGCGGGCTTGCCAGCGTCACGCTGTTCGAGATCGACCGGCCGCTGTCGGCCGACATCACCGATCCGGCAGGCCCCGATAAGAAAATTCGCGTGGTTGGCTTGAAAGAAGCCCGCCACCGCGGCATCGAGCTCGCCTGGCTTGGGCAGCTCGCGCGCGACTGGACGCTCGCCGCGCAGGCCACTGTACTCGATGCGACGACCACATACTCGCCGGATACCACCGAGGTCGGCAAGCGCTCGCGGAACACCGCGCCGCTCGCAGCGGCCGCAAGCCTCGGATGGCGGGTGCCCGGCGCAGACGGCCTCACCTGGAGCAACCGGCTCTCCTGGAGCGACAACAAGGCGGTAACGGGTAACGAATCTGTGCTCCTCCCCGCCTGGTGGCAACTCGACAGCTCGGTCACCTGGCGCCAGCCCGGCCGTCAAGCCCTCACCTGGCGGGCGGGCGTGGACAATGTCTTCGATCGCCGCTTCTGGCGCGACGCACCCACCACCTACTGGGGGGGCACCTATCTGTTCCCGGCACCGCCCCGCACGTTCAGAGTGTCGGTCCAGGCCCGGTTCTGAGGCGGGGCCGCCGCCAGTCAGCGAGCGGCTTCTTGGCCGAGCGCGCGCGCGATCCGCCCGAAAAATCGATCGGCGTGCTCGGCCTCGAGCCAGCGCGCCACCAGCACCAGGTCGAGCTCACGATCAATCCAGGTGAACGAGGAGCCCGCGCCAATCGCAAAGGCGCTTGATGCCGGCACCGACGGGAATACCTCGCAGGTGCGATTGAGCCATACCAGCATGCCGTAAAAGGGCGCGATCGCGCAGGGCGAGAACATCCGGGCGATCCATTGCGAGGAAATCACCTGATGACCCGCCCAGGCGCCGCCGTGAAGCAACAGGGTGGCGAGCCGGATCTGATCGTCGCTACTGATGGTGACGCCACCGCCCCAATGCGTGCCGCCCGGCACAGACTGCATGCGGCGCCCGTCGATCTCGACCCAGGCGTTGTCGTAACCGCGCCAGGACCAGTCGGAGGACGCACCAATCGGCTGCATCACGGCCTCGCGAAACACCTCGGGGAGCGGCTCGCGAAACAGGTGAAGGAGCGCGAGCGAGAGCTGATTGATCCGGACGTCGTTGTACTCCCAGTAGGTGCCGGGCCCGTGGAGCGGACGGGCACCGCCTTTGGCGCCCGTATCCTTGCCCGGCGGCTGAAATGAGAGCCTGCGCCAGCGATCAACCTGATCGGGAAGCCCAAAGCACTCGCCCTCCCATTCGCTCGTCTGCTGTAACAGATGGGTCCAGCAGATTGGCGCGTTGTGGGCGCTGTCAAAGCCAATGCCGGGCAGCCGGTCACGGATCGGCTCATCTGGATCAGCGATCAAGCCACGATCGAAGGCAACGCCCGCGAGGAGTGCGAGGTAGGTCTTCGCCACACTGAACGTGAGATCGGCGCGCGCGGGCTCACCCCATTGGGCCAGACGGCGCCCGCGGTGGAGCAAGACGCCGCTTGCCGGCCCCCGCGCCGACACCGGTCCCAGCAGCCGGTTCCAGGGCGGGGGGTCGGCTCCATGCACCCCCCAGGTGCTGCCATCGGCGCTCGGTTCACGAGACCACTTTGATTCATGCGAGATCGCATCCTCGATCGCTACGCCGAGCAATTCGGCCACAGCGGGTTCGGCATCGATCATGACTGTCATGGAACACTCCGAAATATTGCGGCCTGGCGCGACCCGGCCGCCTGTGAGCGCGCCTCGGTTGGGCACGCGCGTCGAACAGGCTACCATCGCGCAATGAACAGTCCCGATTCCTCCCGCTCCCTCGACGAAGCCGAGCTGGCACGGCTCGATGACCTGCTTGCCCTCGCGCATCCCGAGCAGTCGATGATGCTCGAGGAATACGACGGCTTCTGCGCGGCACTTGCCTGCTCGCCCACGCTGATCTCAACGGATGACAGTCTGCCAGTGGTCCTGGGGGCGGCACCTGGGGTGGCGCTCGCCGCCCTGCCCGAGGCTGATCGGAGCGAGTTGCTGGCACTCCTGGGGCGACATCGACGGGCCGTTGCCAGGCGTCTGTACGAGGGCGAATCCTGGAACGCGGTCATTGGCACGGATGATTCCGGCCGGGCGCTGGGCGATGCGTGGGCCATCGGTTTTCTGCGCGCGATGGAACTGCACCATGACGACTGGGGCCTGCTCGACGAAGATGAGGTCTGCGAAGAGGCGTTTGATCTGATCCTGCGATTCGCAAGCGAGGCCGGTGCGGCCGCTGCAGCCGATGCGGCAGGTAACCCCGAAGCTGGCGGACGCAGCATCGAGTCCCTGGAGGACGAGCCGTTCGAGCCCATCGCAGACGATGAACGCGAGGAAATGATCGACCTGATGCTGGAAGGTGTGGCCGAGATCTTCGTACGGCTCGCGCCAGCCCGCGAGAAGGCCCTCAAGCCCACCACCATCCGGCACGAGGGGCCGCGCGCCGGCCGCAATGAGCCCTGCCCCTGTGGCAGCGGACGCAAATACAAGCACTGCCACGGCGCAGACTGAGCGCAGCGAGCGGCTGCCTGGCAATTGCCCCACCCCCGCCAAAAGGATCCCCCTGCCATGTCTGAGCGCACCCCCCGAATCGCGATTGTCACCGGCGGCGGTACCGGCGTTGGGCGCGCGGCCGCACGCGCGCTGGCCGGCGCGGGCTGGCAGGTTGTACTCGCCGGGCGGCGGATCGAGCCGCTCGCGCGCACCATCGAGGACATCGGCACCGCCGGGCCGACGTCCCTCGCCATCCCCACCGACGTGGGCGACCCCGCTTCGGTGCGAGCGCTCTTCGATCAGACCTGGCACACCTTCGGTCGCCTTGACCTGCTATTCAATAACGCCGGTACCGGCGCACCCGCCATCCCGATCGAGGACCTGAGCTACGAGCAATGGATGACGGTGGTCAATGCCAACCTCACCGGCGCTTTCCTTTGCACGCAGCAGGCCTTCCGGCTCATGAAGATGCA
>SXGS01579834.1_pt1 | contig 12906 bp, 10 predicted proteins | sample 3174681 | NCBI WGS metagenome assembly SXGS01 (sample SAMN11356861, study PRJNA531348) | freshwater metagenome | isolation source: freshwater sample F1-80 | place: China: Fuxian Lake, Yuxi | collected 2017-12-25
GGCGCCCAGGGCCGCGACCCCGGCGGTCGCGACCCCAGCCCCCAGGCCCGCTCCTGCGGCCGAGCCCATTGCGGCCACCCGACCTGCCGCCCCTGCGGCCCCTGCCGCCAGGCCCACGGCTGCTCCGGTGGCTGTCGCCGCCCCTGAGGCCGAGGACGCGCCGCGCCGTCGTCGTCGCCGCCGCAGCCTCAGCGATCCCCTGCCTGAGGAGCCCGTCGTCGTCGAGAGCAAGGAGGAACTGGAGGTTGCCCTCGAGAGCCTCAACGCCCCCAATGAGATGGCCACCCTGCGCTTGAACATCGGTGACAACCGCTTCACCGACGAAGCCTCGGTCATCAACCTCCTGTGCGAGCTGGCCGGCTTTGACCCCGAAGACTTCGGGGAAGTCGTCATCAAGGCCAGAAGCTCCCAAGTCGATGCCCGACATGATATTGTCGACGACATCATCGAGGCCGTTCACGGCCAGGTCTACGAAGGGCTCACGCTCAAGGCGGCGATCATCAGGCGGTGAGCGCCACCCCAGGAGGTGCTTTTTTATGACGATCCGATCCGCGCGACGCGGCGCCCTTTGCGCCGCCTCGATCCTCGCGCTTCTGGCGCTTGTCGCGCTCACCTCGGCCTGCGAGCCCGACTCCGTCGGCGTCGAGACGCCCGACGCAGGCGACGTCACCCCGCTGGTGCCCGTCGAGCTGCCCAAGGTCCCCGAGGACCTCGGCCAGAGCGTCGTCCCCGAGAAGCACGCCGACGGCAGCCTGACCGTCAACGGCCTGCGCCGCAACAGGCTGGAGCACCTCGACACGGACCTGGCCATCAAGGGCTACATCGTCTGGATCTACGAGTGCCCCTACGCCGAGGAGGTTGAAAAGCGCCGCCTTGAGCGCAAGAAGAAGAAGGAGGTCGAGGAGGGGAAGGAGGAGGAGAACCTCTGCCAGCGCGACCACTTCTACATCGCCGACACGCCCAAGGGCGAAGAGCGCCTGCTCGTCGTCGGCGTCTCAACGCACCTCCAGGAGCTCTTCGAGAAGGGCACCCTCAAGATCGACGAGCAGTACACCTTCCAGGGCAAGTACGCCGACATCGGCGACGGGTTCGCCGCCCCCGACGAGGGCCTCCTGCACCTTGGCATCATCAAGGGCTTCGAACCCGAAGTCGAAGAGGAGAAGCCCTGAGCGGCGCCTCTCATGCGCCGCCCGCGCCCTCAGATGTTGAAGTAGAGCTGGAACTCCAGCGGGGTCGGCCGCAGCCGCGTCGGCGTGATCTCGTGCTTCATCTTCACGTCGATCCACGTGTCGATCACGTCCCGCGTAAAGACGTCCCCCTTGAGCAGGAAGTCGTGGTCGCAGGCCAGCGCTTCGAGCGCCTCCTCCAGGCTCGACGGCGCCGACGGGACCCGCTCCTGCTCCTCCGGGGGCAGGTTGTACATGTCCTTGTCCAGCGGCGCGCCCGGGTGGATGCGCCGCTCTATCCCGTCCAGCCCCGCCATGAGCATGGCGGCGAAGGCCAGGTAGCCATTGCAGCTCGGATCGGGCGTGCGGAACTCCAGCCGCCGCGCTCTGGGCGAGCTTGAGACCATCGGGATGCGGATCGCCGCCGACCTGTTCCGGCTTGAGTAGGCCAGCTTGACCGGCTCCTCGAAGCCCGGCACCAGCCGCTTGTAGCTGTTCGTCGTCGGGTTCGTCAGCGCCAGCAGCGCCGGCGCGTGCCTCAAGAGGCCCCCGATGTAGTAGAGCGCCATCTCCGACAGGCCCGCGTACTGATCCCCGGCGAAGAGCGGCTTGTCCCCCTTCCACAGCGACATGTGCGTGTGCATCCCCGAGCCGTTGTCGTCGACCAGGGGCTTGGGCATGAAGGTGACGGTCTTGTCGTGGCGCCTGGCCACGTTCTTGACCACGTACTTGAACCACTGGAGGTTGTCCGCCATGCGCGACAGCGCGTCGAAGCGCATGTCGATCTCGCCCTGGCCTGCGGTGGCGACCTCGTGGTGGTGGGCCTCGATGGGGATGCCCAGCTTTTCGAGCACCATCACCATCTCGGATCTCAGATCGATCTGGGAGTCCACCGGCGCCGTCGGGAAGTAGCCCCCCTTGAAGGCCGGCTTGTGCCCCAGGTTCGGCAGCTCGTCGCGGCCCGTGTTCCAGGCCCCCTCCGACGAGTCCACCGCGTAGAAGGAGGAGTGCCGGTTGAGCTCATAGCGGATGTCGTCAAAGACGAAGAACTCCGCCTCCGGCCCGAAGTAGGCCGTGTCGGCGATCCCCGTCTGCCTCAAGTAGGCCTCGGCCTTCTGCGCGATGAAGCGCGGATCGCGCGAGTAGCCCTCCCCCGTGATCGGGTCGTGGACCGTCCCGATGAGGCTCAACGTCGGGTAGTGCGGGAAGGGATCGAGCTTGGCCGTCGTGGGGTCGGGCTTGACCACCATGTCGGAGGCGTAGATCGGCTGCCAGCCCCGGATCGAGCTGCCGTCAAAGCCCAGCCCCTCCTCGAAGACCCCCTCGTCGAAGGCCCCCACCGGGATCGTGATGTGCTGCCATTGACCCAGGAAGTCGATGAACTTCACGTCGACAAAGTCGACGTCCTTGCTCTTGATCAGCTTCAAGACGTCCGCAGGCGTCTTTGTCATGCCTCTTGCCCCGCTCGTGGCCCCGATGGGCCTGGCTCGTCCCCGCGCCCTGCGCCCTCACAGGGCGTCGTGGCCGCGCTCGTCCGTCGAAATCCTGATGGCCTCCTCGACCGGCAGCACGAAGATCTTGCCGTCGCCGGGGTGCCCCGTGCGCGCCACCTCGAGGATCGCCTCGATGGCCTGGTGGACCAGCTCATCCGGCAACACCAGCTCCAGCTTGACCTTCGGCACGAAGTCCACCACGTACTCGGCGCCGGGGTAGATCGACGCCTTGCCCCCCGCTCGGCCGAACCCGCGGACCTCCAGCACCGTCATGCCTTCGATGCCCACCTGCTGAAGACGCTCGCGCACCTCATCGAGCTTGAAGGACTTGATGATCGCCTCGATCTTCTTCAACCGCCACCTCCTTGAGAAGTCGCCCGACCCGAGGGGCCAAGGCCCGCCGCTCGGCGATCCCGCTCCTGCGCGCTCTGGCCGGAGCGCATCCTGACACGCCGACCCCCAGAGATCAACGCGCGGCGCCGCCCGATCAGCGCCTGACCGCCGCGCTGCCCGAGGCCAGATCCGCCCACGAGCGCCGACTCGGCGACACCAGCACCCACAGCCACCCCAGCCCCAGGCTCGCCGCCGAGGCCGCGTGGCCGACCACCCGCAGCGCCGCGACCGACCACCCCGGCGCGTCCGCCGCCCCATCCACGATCTGCACCGAGGCCGCCCGACCGCCCGGCGTCCAACCCCTCCAGAAGGTCACCCACGCGAACTGCCACACGCACCACACCGCCAGGGCCCACAGCCCCGGCGCCAACACCCTCACCGGGCTCCGCCCCAGCAATGCCAGCGCGTGATCCGGCCAGAAGATCCCCTCCGGGGCCACCAGGTCGTCGATCGTAAATATGCCCAGAATATAAGGAATCGCCGAAATCGCCGCGCAACACCCCGCGTCGATCAGCCCCGCCAGCAGCCGCCGCCGCGCCGTGGCCGCCGCGAGCCGCACCGACATCAGCCGATGTCCCCGAGCCTGTGCTGCAACAGGGCCACGAAGGCGATCGCCGCCGTCTCCGCCCTCAAGATCCGCGGACCCAGGCTCACGCCGACGAAGCCGCGCTCCACGCACCTGGACACCTCGGAGTCCTCCAGCCCGCCTTCGCCTCCCACGAGGATCACCACGTCCTTCGGCGTGCTCTGCGTCACCATCAGCACCTCATCGAGCCCTCGTCGACTCACGGCCGCCAACCCCTCCCAGGCCACCAGCTTCAGATCGACCCCGGGCTCCTGCGCCAGCAGCCCCAGCGCATCTCCCAGCGCCATCGGCGCCCCGACCTCCGGCGCCATCGACCGCCCGCACTGCCGCGCCGCCTCGGCCGCGATCCGCGACCACCGCGCGCACCGCTCGTCCACCTTCGACTCCGGCACCCGCACCTCCGTCCGGCTCGTATACAAGGGCCACAGCCGATCGATCCCCAGCTCCGTCGTCTTCTGGATGATCAGCTCCCACTTGTCCCCCTTGGGCAATGACATCAAGAGCGTCAACCTCAAGGGCGACTCCAGCGCGCTGGCCTTGCCGAACTCGTTCAGGAAGACCCGCACCCCAGCCTTGTCGACCCCCGTGATCCGACCCCGGCCCGTCATCCCCACGCCGTCGATCAGCGTCACCTCATCCCCGATCCCCATCCGCAGCACGTCCCGGGCGTAATGCGACTCGCGGCGACCCAGCACCACCTCCCCAGGCGACATCACCGCCAGAACGTCAGACGGCACCACGATCCGCCGCATCAGACCGCCCCCCTCGCCGCGCGCTCCATCAGCAGCGCCGTCCAGCCCTCCTGGTTCCTGCGCGCCACCACCTCCACCCCAAGATCCTTGAAGGCCGCCTCCACCTCCGAAGCCGACCCATCCCCGATCCCCGACAGCAGCAGCCGCCCGCCCTCTTCGACGCACCGCAACAGCTCCGGCCCGAGCATGATCAGGACGTTCGACAGGATGTTGGCCACCACCAGCCCGTAACGCCCCTCCACCTCCGACAGCAGCGGCCCAAGCAGCTCTATCCGCCCCTCAACCCCGTTGAGTTCGAAGTTCTCCCGGCACACCCGCAGCGCCTCCGGGTCCACGTCCAGCGCCCCCACCCTCATCTCGCTGTCCATCAGCGCCGCGCCTATCGCCAGGATCCCCGACCCGCACCCCACATCCAGCATCGACCCATACCGACGCTCCGCGCACAGATCGTCGATCCAACCCAGACACAGCTGCGTCGTCGCGTGGGTCCCCGTCCCGAAGGCCAGCCCAGGCTCGATCACCACCTCCCTGACCCCCTCCGGCCAAGCGCCCTGCTCCCACGGCGGCCTCACGGCGAGCCGCTCCGAGATACGCACCGGCTTGAAGAACTGCTTCCACCGCTCCTTCCAGGTCTCGTCCGTAAAGACCTCCGCCTCGATCCCCACACCCTCCAGACCCCACGACGCGGCCGCGCCGCCGAGCCGCGCCGACACCACCTCCGGCGCCTCTCCCCCGAAAAACGCGATCGCTCGGCCTCGACCCTCGCCCAGCGGCGCTCGGCCCTCCATCATCGTCGTCGCGTCCTGCTCCTCGACGCCGCTGGCGCCCTCGCCCCACAACAAGGCCGACGCCAGCTCAAGCTGCTCAAGCTCGACATCCAGCGCCACCTTGACCCACACCGGCTCTGTCTGCATCCTCTTGCCCACCTTCTGCGTCCCCATCAACCCCAGGGAGATCCCATGACCGAGCCCCTCGTGCTCCAGAACATCGACGGCCCCGTCGCCACCCTCACCCTCAACCGCCCCGAGCGCCGCAACGCCCTTAGCCCCGAACTCATCGAGGTTCTTATTGAAAACCTCCAACAGGTCAAGAACGACCCCCAGGTCAAGGTCGTCGTCCTGACCGGCGCCGGCGGCAAGGCCTTCTGCGCCGGCGGCGACCTCGGCGCCCAGCAACCCGCCAACGGCCTCATCGGCCTCCACGACGCCCGCGCCCGCTTCATCGACCTCATCGAGGACATGTTCGCCCTCGGCAAGCCCATCATCGCCCGCGTCGACGGCGCCTGCATGGGCGGCGGGCTCGGCCTCATGCTCGCCTGTGACCTCGCCATCGCCTCCGAAGGCGCCACCTTCGGCACCCCCGAGATCAAGGTCGGCCTCTTCCCCATGATGATCATGACCCTCATCTTCAGAAACGTCCCCCGAAAGCGCGCCACCGAGATGATGCTCACCGGCCAGACCCTCCAGGCCCAGGAGGCCGCCTCCATCGGCCTCATCAACCGCGCCCTGCCCGCCGACCAGCTCGACGAGGCCACCCGCGACCTCGCCCTCCACATCGCCTCCTTCTCGCCCGCCGTCCTCAAGCTCGGCCGCGACGCCATCTATCAAACCATGGACATGGACATCCACCAGGGGCTCCAGCACCTCCGCTCTCAGCTCACCCTCAACACCCTCCTCGACGACGCCGCCGAAGGCGTCACCGCCTTCATCTCTCGCCGCCCCCCCCAATGGAAAGGTCGTTGAAATTGAAGGGTTCTTTGCCTGGGGTTTCACCCCAGACCCCACCAGGGGCCAGTGGCCCCCGGACGGGTGTGGAGCAGGCTGTGACCAGGGACGCGGAGCCCGCTCGCCCCAGGCTCGCGCCCGGCGCTACAGACCCAGGGACGCCTCTTCGAGGCTCTCGACGGGGCGTCAACCTCCGGGCATCGTGTCACCCCTCATCAGCGGCCCTTGATGTTGAGGCCATCGAGCCGAGCGACACGATCCTGCGGGCTGGTCCAGAGCCCCTCGTCAGCCTCGAAGAGGCGTCCCTTCCCTGTAGCGCCGGGCGCAAGCCTGGGGCGGCCCGGTGCGCTGGCCGCACGATCAGAGCCTGCTCCACACCCCCCCTGGACCCCATCCTTTCCTGTGCAACACAGGAAAGGATGGGGTCATCATGTGGGGCGAGGCCCCACACCCCGCTGGGCCACTGGCCCCTGGCGGGGGTTCGGGGGCGGAGCCCCTGAAAGAACCCTGCAATATCAATGATCTAGAGGGGGCCGCCGCCGTCGATGGGGTCGCCGGGGTCGAAGTCGGGGGGGAGGCAGGTGCCGAGGCCGCCGGGCGAGAAGACGCAGGCGGTGCCCTCGGGGCAGCCTTCGGGATCGAAGGTGCAGAGCTGGGCGCAGAAGGCGTTGCGGCGGCCGATGCCGACGCAGATGGACTGGGCGTCGCAGATCAGCGCGTCGTCGACGCACGAGGTGTTGGTGGGCCCCTCGTTGACGGGCTGACAGATGTTGACGCCCCAGCCGATGTAGCGGCAGACCTCGCCATCGCCGCAGCGGCCAGCGAAGCCGGTGCAGTCCTCGACGCAGACGGCCTCGGCGGTGCCGGCAAAGAGGCACAGGTGATCCTGAGCGCAGGCGAAGCCGTCCTCGGCGCACGGGTCGCCGGTCTGGCCGCCCCGATCCGGCAGGCACTGGCTCCAGGTCCGGGTGCGGAAGCACCAGAAGCCCTCGGCGCAGTCGCTGTCGAGCGCGCAGTCGGGCAGGCAGAGGCCCTGATCGCCGCGCAGGGAGCAGTAGAAGCCCTCCTCGCAGTCGTAGCTGCCCTGGCAGGCGGCGTAACCCTCCGTGTCGCCGTAGGGGTAGCAGTAGCGCTGGCCGTCCTCGTCGGCCTCCAGGCAGGCCATGCCCTCGGGGCAGGAGCCGGGATCGTCGGTGCACAGGGAGATGCAGACGGGATCGGGGCCAGCGCAGAAGGCCCCGGCCTCGCAGCTCAGCTCCTGGCCGACGCAGCTCTCCCCCGCCCCGATGTCGCCGAAGGGGTAGCAGACGCCGGGCTGCTCGGCGTCGCCGGTGCAGTACTCCTCAGGGCCGCAGGCGACGTCGTCGATGCAGCCCAGGGCGCAGAAGCGCTCGCCGCGCTCGCCCTGGAGGCAGTAGCTGCCGGAGGCGCAGTCGGTGGGGCCGGCGCAGGCCTCGCCGGGCTGCGCGTCGCCGTCGGGCTGGCAGAAGGAGCCGCTCGGCCCGAAGTCCTGACAGACGAAGCCCTCGGGGCACAGATCCGGGTCCAGGCCGCAGTCGTCGGCGCAGTAGGCGTCCGGGTTGAAGAAGTTGCCGTAACCTCCGACGCAGAAGGCGCCCTCTGCGCACGCGAAGGGGTTGTCGCCGCAGGCCGCGCCGGTCTCCCGGCCGCCGTAGCGGATGCAGATCCCGAGGCTGTTGTCCTCGTCGTAGTAGTCGCAGATGAAGCCGCCCTCCTGGTCGCAGTCGGCCGGACGACGGCACAGCGAGGTGCACTCCGCGAAGCGCGTCCCTTCGTAGAGGCAGAAGAGATCCTCCTGGCACCCGAAGCGATCCTCGGTGCAGGAGGCCCCCTCGTCGGTCTGGCCGATGGGCTCGCAGACGCCCTGCTGCTGGCCGGGGAAGCGCTGGCACCAGTCGCCTGGATCGCAGCCCTCGTCGCCGGAGCACAGCCGCGCGCAGTAGCGGTGCGGATCGTCCTCGATCTGCTGGAGGCAGAAGGAGCCCTGATCGCAGGCGAAGGGGTCCTCGCGGCACGACTCCTGCTCGCCCGTGTCGCCGTGGGGGATGCAGATGCCGAAGTTCGGCGCGGTCTGGAAGCAGGTGGTGCCCGGCTGGCAGGCGTCATTGCCGGGGGTGCAGGCCTCGGTGCAGATCGCGCTCTCTTCGCCGTAGAACGCGGCGCAGTAGAGGTCGTCGGCGCCGTCGCAGTCGCTCTGGCCGCCCTCGACGCAGGGATCGTTCTGGCGGCCGGACTCGTCGCCGCACACCGCCCCCTCGGCCTCAAGGAAGCAGCCCCGGAACTGGCCGAAGTTGGAGCAGCAAAAAGTGCCGCCGCGCGGGAAGTCGCACTCGGCGCTCGTCTCGCAGTCCAGCACCGTGCAATAGCCCACGACCCCGAAGCGCGGGTCGGCGCCGACGCAGATCTCACCCGGCGAACAGCCCCCATCGTCCATGCAGCCGCCCCCGATGGTCTCCGTGTCGGGGACGATCACGTCGGGTTCGACGATCACGTCGGGCTCGCCGTTGTTGGGGTCGTTGTTGCCCGGATCGTTGTTGGGATCGTTGTTGGGGTTGTTATTCGGATCGTTGTTCGGGCCGTTGTTGGGATCGTTGTTCGGATCGTTGTTGCCCGGATCGTTGTTGCCTGGATCGTTGTTGGGATCGTTGTTGTCGACCTCCGAGCGGCTGTACTCCGGGGGATCGGCGGAGCAGGCCGCCAGCAGGAGCAGGGGCGCCAGCCCTGCGAGGTGTCTCAGCGGCGATGATCGCTTCATGGTCTCCTTCTCTCCTGCCTCTGTGCCCGCAAGTGTCCACCACGGGACACCACGCCCTCACGTTCTGCAACTCCAGTGCCCGCTTCGCCGTCCCTTTGCTAACGGGGTCCCAGCCTGGGCCGTGTCGCTCCGTCTATCCAAGCTCCGTCCCGGCCCGGAGTCGATCGAGGTAAGCTCGGTAGGCGTAGCTCCGATCGCGCTTCTTTCCGGTGGTCTCGATGAGCACGCCAGCGGCCTCAAGCGCCTGGATCGCCCTGTTGACGGTCGGCTTCGACAGGGCCAGCGCCTCGACCGCCCACGTCGCGGAGATGATGGGCCGTCGCGGCAACCTCTCAAAGAGCACGACCGCAGGCAGGGTCAAGCCCTCCTGGGCCAGCACCCGCGCTCGATCGGCGGCCACCAGGGCGAAGAGGTCGCGCGCGGTGTCGACCGCCTCATCGGCAATGGTGGCCACGCCGTCGAGGAAAAAGTCCAGCCAGCCCTCCCAGTCGCCGTCGAGCCGCACGGCGTTGAGCAGCCGGTAATACTCCTGGCGGTGTCGCTTGAAGTAGAGGCTCAGGTAGAGCAGCGGCCGCGTCAGGAGCCGCCAGTGCTCCAGCAGCAGGGTGACAAGCAAGCGACCGATGCGCCCATTGCCGTCGAGGTATGGGTGGATGGTCTCGAATTGAACGTGCAGGAGCCCGGCGCGCACCAGAGCGGGGAGCGAGTCGTCGGCGTGGATGTACCTCTCAAAGTCTGAGAGCACGCCGGGCAGAAGATGAGGCGGGGGAGGGACATAGGCGGCGTTTCCAGGCCGAGCGCCGCCGATCCAGTTCTGACTTCGACGGACCTCCCCCGGCATCTTGTTCTGCCCTCGGACGCCCTTGAGCAGCACGCCGTGCGTCTCATCAAGCAGCCGCATCGACAGCGGCAGCCCCGACGGATCCGAGAGCTGTTGTCGAGCGAACATGAGCGCGTCGAGGTAGTTGCAGACCTCCTCGACGTCGGCGCTGGGCGGCGCCGCATCAGCCCCGCTTGATGCCTCGTAGTTGAGCAGGTCCATCAAGGTCGCCTGCGTGCCCTCGATCTGGGACGAGAGCACGGCCTCCTTGCGCACGAAGGCGTAGATGAACCAATCGAGCGAAGGCACCATCTCACCGGCGATCTCAAGCCGCACCAGCGCCTGCTCCGCTGCCCGAACCCGCTCGGCCAGCAGACCCTCGACACCTATGGGCGGCGCAACCGGCGGCAACGAGAAGGGACCGAAGGCCCGCACCGACTCCCCCCCAGCGCTCGTCATCTCGTATCGTCCTGTCGCCCGCTCCCCCATCCCTCGCCCTCACCTCAAGGCCCGCTGGTAAAGAAATCGTTCCCAGGCTCGCCAGCCAGTAACGTTTCCTTTACCAGCGACGTGCCGCCCGTCAAGATCCCGTGATCAACCTGTCGTCTTGAGGGGGTCTGGACCAGCCATTGATCATGGGCCAGGGATAGGGGTGCCGACCTCGTCGGAGCCGAGGTCGACTCGCCGCTCGCCCCAGGCCCGCGCCCGGGGCTCCATGTTCCGGGATGCCCCTTCGGGGCTTCCGACGGGGTGTCAGCCTGCCAGCGGCGTGTCCCCCCAAAGAGGCCCTCAACAGCTCGTGCCGGTCGTGGTCTGGGACACGACGCCAGCAGACCGACCCCCTGTCGAGAGCCCCGCAGGGGCGAGACGCCGTCGGCACGATCCTCGCCCCGGGCGCGAGCCTGGGGCGGGCGGCGGCGTCCTCAAGGGTAACCATTCACCCCCTGCTCGATCTCGATGACAAGGGGCTCAATGATGGATCTCAGCGGTCAAGCTCAACGGAACCAAAATCGTCTGCACCTCGTGTTCATCGGGATCGATCAGGATCATTGCTTCGAAGGGCTTGGATGTCGATGACGTCGAGGCCGATCACGACGAGGTCCAAGGGGGGTGAATGGTTACCCTCAAGGAGCCGGCGCCCCCCAAACCTGAACTAGGGTCAATGGGCTGTTTCAGACCCGTCTTGAAGGTCGCCGCCCTGCCAGGCCCTCGCCTCGGGTACGCCTCGCTCTTCCCCATTGAAGAGACATCAACCATCATCGCGCCCCGATCCGCACAAATCAACCCCGCCCATTGACCCTCGCCCCCCCCTGGCCCACCCCGATCGCGATCCTCCAGAGGCGAGGACACGTCCAGCAAACCGAGGCGGCTTTGGGTGGGGTCGCGGTGGGCAGGCCAGAAGAGCCGCTCCGGTCATGGCGTTGCGGCTGGACGGCGAGATATGGGTCGGCAGGGGAGGGAGGCAGCGGGGCAGGGCGCGGGATGCGAGGGATGGCGGCAGATCAGCCGTACAGATCGCTGAGCTTGAAGGCCTCGGCGATGGCGGGATCGCCCTTGGCCTTGGCCGCCGAGCGGGCCGCCTTGCGGGCTCGTCGGGCGAGGTTGATGATGACGCCGTCGAGCAGATCGAGCAGCTGGGTGTGCTCGGGCGTCCCGGGGGTGAAGACGCGCTCGCGCGCCACCTTGCGAAGACGCTCGACAGACTTCTGGAGCATCGCGACGATCGCGGCTCCATTGCGGGCGTTGGCCACCTCGGCGACGCCCTCCCTGGCCAGCACATTGAGGAGCAGGGTGTTCTGCTCGGCCAGCCGCTGGGCGCTGGTGCCAGACAGGCTGGTCTGTTCAAGGACCGCCTGGATGGCGTTGGCGGCCTTGAGGTCGTCTTCCCCTCCGCGCTCGTTCAGATCGTCCTGGGCGCCGCCGAGGATGGAGATGCCCTGCGCGCGGACCTGCTTGCCGATCTTGACCGCCTCGACGTACTTCTTCGAGGTCGTCTTGCGATCCGTGATAGCGGCCTCGCGCCCCACGCCGGCCTCTTCGAGCATGTCGCGCGCGTCGCCGAGCTTGACGCCGTCCTGTTGTGAGAATCCATGATCGGCAAGCAACTCCCCGTGCTCGGCCAGCGCCGCGAGGGTGCGGCTGGCCTGCTTGAAGGTGCTCGTTGAGCTAAAGCGTGTGCCGAGGTCGATGTAGCCTTCGCGCGCTCTGCTCGAGATCGCGTCCAGATCCAGTGAGGCCATGGTGAAGCTCCTTGGGGTGGAGGACGTGGTTGCGGGCGGCCGTCGAAGGGGCAGCCTTCTTTTCTCACTTCGTCATGCTAAGTCGTCCTGGGAGGTGGCATGTGAAACCGTACTCGACTGTGTGAGGGCAGGGATGAGAAGGCCTCAACATACAATATTCTTCGGCGGCTTGGTATCATTGAGCCGCGCGACTATGAATTCTTTTTGCCTTGCCGGATCGCCGCTCCGCTCGTCGGCGCTCGCCCTTCTCGCGCCCGCTTGCCCCTGGCCGGCGTGCGGCGCTGACCGATCGGCGCCTGCTCCAGACCGAGCAAGGGCCAGGGCTGGTCATTCAAGACCTGGGCTTGCCCACTCAAGACCTGCGGCTGGATGATCGAGGCATGGTTCTGGTCATCGCAAGACCTGGGGTTGGCCGATCAAGACCTGGAGTTCATCGATCAAGACCTGGGGTTCATCGATCAAGACCTGGGGTTGGCCGATCAAGACCTGGGGTGGCCCGATCAAGACCGGGTTCCGGCCAGCACAGCACCTGGGGTTGGCCGATCAAGACCTGGGGAAGTCTGATCAAGACCGGGGCCAGCCAGATCAAGAACTGGGGTTCGTCGATCAAGACCTGGGGAAGTCCGACAAGGACCTGGGTTGGGTGAGCATCCCTCATCCTGGGGAGGCGGCGGAGCATTGGCTGGCGCCAGGGAGGGCCTTGTTGACGGGCACGGTGGGGCGGGGAGGAGGCGAGGGCGGGGGGGCGTCGGCGGTTCATACTCCACCCCCTGTCCCCCTCCCGCACACTCCACCCCCTGTCCCCCTCCTCGCTCCGCAAGGCTGTCTCTTAGTCACATCTCATCGGAGCCCGTCGTGGCGGGGGTCGAGGGGAGACTCAGTTGATGGGTCTGGGGTCAGTGCATTGGCCTTGCTCAAAAACTCGATCCCGTGTTGGCCGCCATCCTTCATCGACC
>SXGS01014138.1_pt1 | contig 12903 bp, 8 predicted proteins | sample 3174681 | NCBI WGS metagenome assembly SXGS01 (sample SAMN11356861, study PRJNA531348) | freshwater metagenome | isolation source: freshwater sample F1-80 | place: China: Fuxian Lake, Yuxi | collected 2017-12-25
CGCGCCGAACGCCAATGCGCACTTTCGCTCCAAGAGCCGAGCCGCCGCTTCCGGCGAGCGCCACGGAACGCCGTCGTGATCTTCGAGCCGCATCAGCCCCGTCTCGGAGACGAGATTCGGAACACCTTCGGCCTTGGTCGCGAGGCCGTCGAAGAGGAGATCGTCGTTCTTCCACCAATTGTGGAGCGACGTGTAGTCGACCGCGTGCGCATGGAGGAGCTGTGCGGGTCGATTCTCCGTTCCGCCTTCGTCCTGTCCGAGGGTGACCAGCGTGTCCTGACCGGCGACCGAGCGGATCTCGCGTCGCAGGGCGTCCGCCCATCCGGCGACGACGGCGTTGGTGAAGGCGCCGAAGTCGACGGCGCGGCGCGGCGAGCGGTTCTCGCGGACCATCGTGTAGGACTGGTCGTTCGTCGTCGGTAGGACGTAGGGATCGTCGCCGGAATCGCCGTGTGCAAGGCGCAGCCGGGCGGCCCGTTCCTGCGGCGATGCTCCGGTCCGGCCGTAGCGACGGTCGAGGAAAGACCGCCAGGCGGCCGCTTCGTGCGTATCGCCGATGGGGCGGTTCGTCCAAAGTTGATCGGCGGGCGAGTAGCTCGGCTCGTTAATGAGATCGTAGTGGACGCGCCCCTTGCCGCGGAGTCGTCCGGCGACGGCGCGGATCCAAGCCTTTTGGCCTTCGAGCGCCCGCGGATCGAGGTAGGGATTGACGCCTCCGAACATCGGCGGCTGGAACGCGAAGAACGTGAAGCACACGTCGATGTCGTGCGCCGCGGCGGAGTCGACGTAGGCCTCGAGCGCCGAGAGCACGGCGTCGTCCATCGCGCCGACGTCCAGCATCGCGCGCGACCAACCGGTCCAAATGCCGGTCCGCACGAAATTGATCCCGGACTTCCGCATCAAGGCGAAGTCGCGATCGAAGACGACCGGGTTCGGCTCGAAGAGGAATTTGCGATGGACGTCGGACGCCATGTAGGTCGTTCCGACGATCGGAACGGGCTTTCCGCCGCGCGTCAGCCAATCGCGGGAGACGCCGAGCGGAGGAACCACGGCCCCCTCGGCATCGCGCACTCTGAACCCGGACTCGATCGTCGAGGGTTCGGCGCCGTCCTTCGTCGTGACGACGACGCGATAGAGACCCGGTGTCGCGGAGAATTCGCCCGGGATCTCGATCGTGCCCGAGCGCGCGGCGGCCTGCCCGCGAAGGACGACGCGGCCGTTCATCTCGCGGCCGTCCGGGGATTTGACGGTGAAGGAGGCCTCGGCGGAATCCGGCGCGGTCGTGGCTTCGGCGCCGGCTCGGTCGCCGATCGAAACGCCGCCCGGTTGCGCGGGGCGGAGGCGCGAGACGGCGAACCGTGCGGCATCTCCGGCGCCGATCGAGGCGCGCGCGGGCAGCGCCGTGAGGTCGGCCGGGCCGGTCCGTGCCCGAGCGATGAGCGCAGATTCGAGCGCGGCGGGGACTTCGCCGTCCGTCGTCAGGAAGATCCAGCGGCCGCCGGCGTAGGGGCCGCGGAGCCGGTCGATCTCGACGATCGGCGCCGAGCGCGGGACGCCTTCCGCATCGAGGATGTGGGCGAGCGGCCGAAGCACGGCGTCGCGGGGTCCGGAGGTCCCGTCTTCGTCTTTGAATTCGCGGAGGGTGGTGAATCGAACCGTCAGCGCCCGCGCCGGGAGGATTGCGGGCAGCGGACCTTCGTACTCCGACGCGACGACGACGCGGGCGTCGGTCGGGGAGGGCACGAGCTCCGCCGGTCCGATCAGCAGTCGTCGCGCGTACTCCGGCGCGTCGGAGAACGGTGCGCCGCCGAGTTGAACTAGCGAGCCGCCTTGCCGAAGGTGCTCTATGATCTGCGGCCAGTCCTTTCGGATCTGGTCCGCGGTCGGACGGCGAAGGACGAGGACGTCGGGGCGGGAATCCTGCGCCGGGGCAGGTCGCGCGGCGACGCCGACGGCGACCGTGACAAGAACCGCGATGATCAAAACCGCCGAGGCGGCGTTACTGCGGGCGAGGCTCGTCGCATCGGCGGCGGAAACGGAGGCGGAAACGGAAGCTGACGGCGTTCGGCGCTGCATGGCGAGGAGTGTAGTCCATCTCGGGGACTCAAGTCGCGCCCATGACGTCGATCGGTCTAGCGCGAGACTTCGACGCAGGCGCGCGGAGTCGGCAAGAGCTTGCCCGGATTCAACAGGTTCTTCGGGTTGAAGGCGTTGCGGACGCGCCCCATGACCTCGAGGTCGTCTTCGTTGAAAAGGAGCGGCATGAACTCCTTCTTTTCGAGGCCGATGCCGTGCTCGCCGGAGAGCGTTCCGCCGGCCTTCAAGCACGCTTCCATGATCTCGCGGCCGGCGGCCGTCACTCGCGCGACCTCGTCGGCGTTCCGACCGTCGTAGCAGATGTTCGGATGGAGGTTGCCGTCGCCCGCATGAAAGACGTTGGCGAGTCGAAGGCCGTAGCGGTCGCAGATCTCGCACGTCGCTGCGAGAATCTCGGGCAACTTCGTTCTCGGAACCACCGCGTCTTGAACGTAAAGGTCGGGCGCGAGCCGCCCCATCGCGCCGAATGCGCCCTTCCGTCCGCGCCAAAGCAACTTGCGCTCATAGGCGTCGCGCGCCGTTTGAATGTTCAGCGCGCCGTTTCGGACGAGGATCGCCTTCACTCGGCGCGAAGCCTCGGCCACGTCCTCGACGCCGCCGTCGAGTTCGATCAGAAGCACCGCGCCTGCGTCGAGCGGATATCCGGCGCGGACAACGCTGGCTTCGACCGCTTCGATGGTGCGCCGATCGAGGGCCTCGATCGCCGAAGCGGTGACGCCCGCCGCCACGATCTCGGCGACCGCGCGGCACGCGGATTCGATGTCGGGGTAGGGCGCGAGCAACGTCTCCGTCGCGGCGGGCAGCGGCAGGAGCCGGCAGACGAGTTCGACCGCGACGCCGAGCGTGCCTTCGCTGCCGAGGAAGACGCCGCGAAGATCGAGTCCGTGCGCGGCTTCGTGCGCCGCGCCGAACGTCTCGATCGAACCGTCCGGTAAGACGGCCGTGACGGCGAGCACGTGCCGCTCGGTCGCCCCGTACTTGAAGCAATGCGGCCCGCCCGCGTTCTCGGCGACGGTGCCGCCGATCGAGCACGCCGTCTGACTCGACGGGTCCGGAGCATAGTAAAGGCCGAGCGGGCGGACGGCGTCGGACAACCGTTGGTTGATGACGCCCGGTTCGACCTTAGCGGTGCGATTCGCCGCATCGATCTCGAGGATGCGGTTCATCCGCACGAGTTCGATCAAGACGCCGCCTTCGGCCGGAACCGCGCCGCCCGAAAGCCCCGTGCCCGCCCCGCGCGGCGTGTACGGTACGCCCGCCGCCGTGCAGGCTTTGACCACGGCGACGACTTCCGCCGCCGATTCCGGCAGCACGACGCAGGAGGGCCGCGACTTGAAGTGCGTGAGCGCGTCGCATTCATAGGCGACGAGTCGCGCCGGACCGTCGAGGAAGCGATCCCGGCCGACCGCCTTCACGAGCGCCTTCTTCAAGGCCGCATGCGCCGATCCGCCGCTCAAATCCAGCGCTTCTTCTTGAAGTACCAACGGGCGAACGCGGCGACCACGAACATGAGCCCGATGGCGAACGGGTAGCCGTAGGTCCATTTCGTCTCCGGCATGTGGTCGAAGTTCATCCCGTAGAGGCTGGCGATGAACGACAACGGCAGGAAGACGGTCGAGATCACGGTCAACCCTCGCATGATCTCGTTCATGCGGGTGTTCACGAACGAGAACTGTAGATCGCGAACCGAGCTCGCGAGCTCGCGCGCGGTTTCGATGTGATCCACGATCTGCGCCAAGTGATCGGTGACGTCGATGAAATAAGGGTGGAGTTTCGCGTCGATGTGCGGCAGATCGCGGCGCAGGATGCCGTTCACGGCCTCGCGGAGCGGAGCGGCGTAGCGGCGGAGCTTCTGCAGGCTTTGGCGGATGTCGTGGAGCTTCTTGCTCATCCGCGCGACGTCTTCGAGTTTCACCGAGTCGACTGCGTCGTCGAGATTCTCCAGCCGCTCGTCGATCGCGTCGAGTACGGGGAAGAAGCGGTCGACCAAGTTGTCCACCAGCGCTTGGAAGAGCGTGTCTGAAGCGCCGCGACGGAGCCGCGAACCCGGCGTATCGATGCGGCGGCGGACGGCGTCGAAGGTCTCGCCGGGCGCATCCTCGATCGTGACCACCCATCCGTCGCCGAGGAACAGCGCGACCAATTCGACGTCGCCGATGCGCGAGGCGGGCGTCAACGGATCGACGGCGATCATCATCACCACGTCGCCGTGCACGTCGAGCTTCGGGCGAGACCTCCGGGAGATCGCGTCTTCGAGCGCGAGCGGATGGATGCCGAAATTCCGTTGCAGCGACTTAAGCAACGAAAGATCGGCTAGCCCTTCGACGGCGACCCATAGCGTCTTGCCCGGCGGCGCTTCCGGCGGGATCTCGCTGAAGTGCTTGATCTCGGTCGTCTCGACGGCGTCGGCGTCGTAGATGCAGACACGGACGCGAGGCACGCCCGCATAGACGAGCTCGTCCGGCAGGCGGAGTTCGCCCGGAGGCGCGCCGACCCGGGCGTCGGGCTCCGGGGTGGTGAAAGCGTCGGTCGGCGGCTGTAGCGCGACGCTCTCTCCGCCGGAGGTCGGCGGGTCCTCGATGCAGGAGTCGTCGCTCACTGGGGCTTCGGTGCGAGGACGTTTTTCAGGGTGAGGAGCGCCATGCCGGTCGCATACGACTTGCCCATCTCGTGGCTGTCGATGAACGAGCCGTCGACTTCGATCGTGCGGAGTACGGTGTCGCGGATCTGAGCGAGCCGTGCTTCGCGGGCGGCCGCGGGGAGCGCTTTGCCCGCTTCCGACGCGAAGTAGACGGCGTGCCAGAAAAAGAACCCGGCCAATTCTTCGTCGGAGTGGAAGTCGCAGACGCGGACCTTTTCGAGCCGCGGCAGGAATTTGTCCCAGATCTCGAACGACGCTCCGAGCGCCGCTTCCGATCCTTCGCCGGCCACGATCAACGCGTGCTCGCAGACCGGGCTTCGCGCGACGGAGTTCTTCAGGCCGTTCTCGCCTTTCGCGGGCGCGCGGCCGCTGCCGTAAGCGAACGCGCCCTCGGCGTTTCGCGTGCTTTTCAGCGCCTTGGCGCCTTGTTTGAAGATCGCCTCGCCCGTCACGGCGCCCGCCGCGCGCGCGCGATCGAGCGCGACGATAGTCGCGCCGGTCGTGAACGGATTCGGATACTCGTGGCCGAAGAACCCGTCGTCCGACTGTTGGCGCGAGATCTCTTTGACGATGCCGTCCAAGCGCTTTCGAGCCGAGTCGGCCTGGTCGGCCGAAAGACCCGGACGCGCCAAAAGCTTCGATAAGTAGAGCGCGCGGAAGCCGTCCGCGTAGATCTCTTCGTTCTGGCCGCGCTCCATCAGCTTCGGATTGAACAGCGCCTTGTCCGCCGTCTTCAACGCCGCATCCACGCGTTCCGGCGCCCGATCGCGCCAGTCGAGCATCGACATCGCGACGATCGCGGTCACGGCCGTCCATGTATTGGGCAGGATGCGCGGGCTCGACCAGTAGGCGTAGCGAGAGTCCTTCCATTGGCCGTTCTGGTCCTGACGGACGAGGAGCCAGTCGAGCGCACGGTCGACGACTTGATCGGCATCCGCGACCGGCCGCGGCCGGGTGGTGTCGGTCGCTTTGGCGACCCATTCCGCCTCCGCTTTGGTCGGGATCGCCATGTCCTCGAAGTGGTGGAAAGCGGGTCCGATCGGCGTCGTGTCCCGGCCCGTCAAGAGATTCGTGGCCGCTTGATGTGCGCGCGGGCTCTGCGGGAACTCGCGGCAGAGCGTGCGGAAGACGTTCTCGGCTTCGGTCGTGCGTCGGAGCCGAAGTAGCGCCGTCGCGCGGCGGTACATGGACTCGTCGCGGAGTTGCGGCGGGCTCGTCGGCCCGGAGAGTTCGCGAAGGGCTTTCTCCGCGTCGGCGTAGCGGCCGGAGTAGAGCGCGGCTTTGGCGAGGGCGAAGCGGCCGAAGGGTTTCAGCGGATGGCCTTCCTCCAAGGCGTCGACCGTCGCGGCGAAGGCTTCGGAGCGCTCGACCGCCGTCTCCAAATCACGCGAGCATTGAATCAGGAAGAGCCTGGACTCGACCACGTTGCCGAGTGCGGCGAGCTTCGCACACGCCTTTTCGGCGCCGTCGAGCCAGCCCGAGATCATCGCGGCGCCGGCGGCCGGGACGAGCTTCGCCGGATCGTCGCCGGCGTCGTCCAGCAACTTCACGATCGCGGCGGGCGGCGGCGCGAGATCGGCGTGCGCCTCGAGCGTTGCGATCAAGATCGAGCGGAAGCGTTCGGCCGAGAACGTGCGGATGCGGTCGAACCGGCGGAGGATTCGACCGTCGGGCGCGAGGACGACGAACGCCGGCTCGACCCAATCGAGCGACTGGACGCCGGTCTTCGCGCCGACCGCCTTGTCGGCCGCCATGCGTAGCGGCACGAAGCGCGCCCCGATGAGCTCGACGAGGCGCGGTTCCGTGAACGCGACGACCTTCAGGTAGTCGTCGAGGATCGGCGAACGGTAGACCTGCGGTCCGTCGATGCGCGGCACGTACCAGAGGACGAGTTTCTTCTCTTCGCCGGCGCGCATCAGGGCTTGGTCGAGCAGGGCCGTGCGGTCGGGGCCGCCGCTCGGGATCGGCGTCGGACCGCCGAGGTCGGGCGAGCTGAATCCATCGGTGATCCAAGCGATCTTCGTGTCGCATTGCGCGGCGAGGCGCGACAACGCGAGGTCCTGAGCTGAGACGTGTGCGACGGCCGCGAAAGCGAAGAGCAGGGCGGCGGGATTTGAGAGGCGGTTCATGGCGGCTCCGCAGGGTCCCGGAGGGACCGGCGCGGGATTGTATTCCTTCGACGCCGGAGGCACCGGGGGGACGCGGACTTCTTCCGATTTTGCGAGCATCGACGGACCGGGCGGCGCGGGTATCCTCCCCGCCATGGGCGACCTCGGTCCGGAAACCGCCTGCTTGCTCGATCTCTGCCGGGAGCTTCGTCGCACGACCGTGCGCGCGCTTAAGGATCGGCGCGGCGTCCGTCAAGCCGCCGGGCGATCGATCGGAGACGTGCAGTACCGGATCGATCGACTGTCCGAGGAGGGGATCGCCGCCGTCGCCGCCCGGTGTCTGGCCCCTTTGGGCGCGGTCCGGTTGATGACGGAGGGTCTGCCGCCCGAGGGCATCGTCATCGCCGCCGGTCGAGGACGCCGGAGACAGAATCCCGTTTGGCGGGTCTTGGTGGATCCGATCGACGGCACCCGGGGCCTTATGTACGGCAAGCGTCCGGCCTATGTTTTGGCGGGAATCGCACCGGAAACCGCCGCCCCGCGGTTTGAGGACCTCGTCGCCGCCGCGATGTACGAGATTGCGCCGCTGCCTGTCGGGGAGATCGCAACGGTCGCGGCCGCCGCTCGCGGGAAAGGCGCCCGGGTGTGGCGGGAGCGGACGACGGCGATCCGGGGCGGCGCATCCTCCGGGAAAGCTCCCCGCCCGCTGTCCGGGCCTGCGCTCTTGGCTCCGAGCACGGCAAGGACTCTGGCCCACGGGTTCGCCACCTTCAATCGTTTCTTGGACGGCGCACAGGACGCGATCGGCGGTTTGGCCGAGGATTTCTTCGATCGCGCGCTCAAACCCGCGGAGCGCGGACATGTGTTCGAAGATCAATTCATCTGCAACGCGGGCCAGATGCTCGGGCTCTTGACCGGCCAGGACCGCATGGTGGCCGATCTGCGGCCGCTTTTTCGGGATCGCCTCGGCCGACGGCTCGCCGCCGCGCATCCTTATGACGTGCTGGCGGCGCTCATCCTGCAAGAGGCCGGCTGTCCGGTGACCGACGCGACCGGAGCGCCGCTCAACCCGCCGCTCGACGTCGTCGCGGACGTCGCGTGGGTCGGTTACGCGAACCGCGCGCTACGGAAGCGATACGAACCCGCGCTTTTGGCTGCGATCCGGGCCTTGCCCGCCGTTTGAATCGGCGGGTGCGGGACCGATGAACGCACGACCGGTCCGCGCAAGGCCGGCGAGGACGAAGCCTGCGAGTGCCCGGCCGTCCGGATCGGGCCGCGGCTCACTTCACGCGCTTGTAAACGACTTCGATGACCTTCGTCTGCGTTTCGCCGATGGCCAAGTCGTGGACTTCGTCGACGTGCTCGTCGGCCGAAATGATGCGCGTCGCATACTTGACCGGCTTGTCGTGCTCGCCGGACATCGGTTCGTCCATCGGGCCATGAAGGAAGAGGTTCTTGCCCGTTTGATCGATCATCCCTTCGGAAGTGAGCATCGCCGTCGTCAGGCTATCGATGTGAACGGAGACGTACTTCTTCTTGTAGTTGTCGAAGCCGACGATGGTGAAGGAGGTGACTTTTCCCATGCCGGGCATGGAGCCGTGCGACTCGCGGATCAGCCACTTGCCTTCGACGAGCCAGCGGTACTCGGCCGTGCCCTTGGTCGCGGGCGCACCGCCTCCCATGCCGGTCATTTTCATCGAGGTCTCCCACTTACCGAGGAATTGGTGGAGGAACTGATGTCCGGCGGACGGCTTCAGCGTGTCCGTCCAACGCTTCATGGCGGCGGCCGGGTCCTTCATCGCATCGGCCATCGGGCTGCCGGCGGGCGGCATGGGCGGCTTCTTGTCGTCTTGCTTACCGTCCGATTGCGGGGCCTTCGCGGGCGCGGGGTCCTGCGGGCCGGACTCTGACGCCGGGAACTCGTAACGGCCCGCGGTGAAAGCGAGCGCAATGGCGGCGATCGTGGCGTACATCTTCATCGACGGTTCTCCTTTGATGCGGCGGCCGTTTCGGCCTCCATGTTCGATGCGGCCGCGGCCAATCGGATCGCGGCGAAGCGGACGTTGAGGCAGCTCTCTCGACCGCCCGCGGCTTGTCTTTCCCAAATACCGCGTGCGGCGGCGAGGTCGTCGTCTTGCGGAAGCGGAACGACATCGTCGTTCTGCGCCGTGACGGCGGGCGCCGCCGCGACCGCTTCCGCAGTCCCGGTGACGAATACGGGCGCTGCGGTGAAAAGCAGGACGCCGGTCAGCAGCGTCGCGACGTTCCGCGCATGGCCGGCGGATCCGAGCGGCCAAAGCGCGTTCAAAGCGCCGTCGTCGGCGCGCTCCCGCGTGCGGTCCAACTGCCGGAGGCGGATGAGAATCCCCGCCGAAGGGCCGATCCAGCCGAGGACCGCCGTCGGGCGGACGAGCCCGAAGCGCACGGCGGCGGACCGGAGCAAAGCGTTGCGATAGGCGACCGGACCGTCCGCCGCGGCGCGAGCGGCGTCCGCGTCGCAGCCGATCTCGCGGAGCTCGGCGATTCGTCGGCAGAAGTGCCAGACGAGCGGATGGAACCAATAGGCGATCGCGAGCACGCGGAGCAGGAACCCGAGCGGCAGATCGCGTCGGCGGATATGGGCGAATTCGTGCAGCAGCGCGTGATCGATAGGGATCGCCGCCGGCCCGTCCTGCGAAGGGAGGTAGATGACCGGTCGCCGGACGCCGACGACGCAGGGGGCCGCGGGATCGTCGGTCAGACGGACGGCAGGGGTGCGATCGAGACCCAAGCGTCGGGCGACTTGCTCAGCGCATTCCACGACCGCCGCTCCGGCTGCGCGGGCCGAAGCTTCGAGTCGGCGCTTCATCTGCAGCGTGCGTAGGACGGAGGCGCTGCCTGCGACCAAAGCGCCGCAGAGCCAGAGCCAAACCCACGGGAAGGCCGCCGTCGCCGCTTCGGGCCGCGCGCTTTCACCGAGCCACTCGCCCGTCGTGACGACGATGGCCGTCGCCGGGCCGTCGACCGCGGTGAAACAAAGCCACGGCCCCGCCGCGAGTTTGAGCACGGCGGCGGTCGCCAACGTCGCACGGACGCGGTGTCGACCGCGGCGGCGCAGAACCGCATCCGCCATGGCGAGGACGGCGAGCAACGCCGTCGCCGATAAGAGGTGCAGGACGACAGCCTGACCCGTGGGGACGTGGAAAGAGGGGATCACGTCCGGTTGCCGTCCGGCTTCTGTGGATGCGTGGCGGCGATCCGAGCCTCCGACGTCCGCGCATCGCCCGCAGCTCCGGCCTCGGCGACGGATGCGGACCGAGGCGCGGAGCCGGTCGCGGTCTGCAGGAGCCGCGAAAGTTCGGCTCGATCGGCGGCGGAAAGCGCTTCGTCTCCGAGGAGCTGCGCCATCAGCGGTGTGGCGGATCCACCGAACGCTTGATTGATCAGCGTGCGGAGCGCGGAGCGGCGACCGGCCTCCTGCGACACGTTCGTGGTGTATTGAGCCGCGTTCCGCACCATCACGACCGCAAGGGCGCCCTTCTCGACCAGCCGACTGAGCATGGTCTTGACCGTGCTGTAGGCCCAACCGGTGTCGGCCAAGACGGCGTCGTGAACGTCGCGGGCCGAGGCCGGGTTGCGGGCCCACAAGGCGGTCATCAAGCGCCACTCTGCATCGCTGAATTTCATTGGAAGTCGAGGCGCGACGGCCTGCGGGGCCGGCTGCGACATATGTAGAAGATCCTATGACGGATGTAGCAGATGTCAATCCCTCGCGGCGGGCCGTTACAAACTCTCTCGGTCGCGGTGCAGCGGACCGACAAGAACGGTCAGGATGAGCCCGATGCGGGCCCAATTCCTAAGCAGCTCCTCCGAGCGCGCCGTCACGTGCGGCTTTCCGTCCGTCGTCGCGTTCGCGCTCCTTGCGGCGACCGCAGCCGCGCAGTCGCCGACGGTCGGTGACACACGTCCCTCCGATTCCCGACCGGCCGGCGCGGACTCGCGCAGCGCGGCCGAAGATCCGGCGACCCTGTGGGTCCGGACGGCCCCGCCGACGAACCTGAAAATCACCCTGACCGCGGAAGCCGCGGACTCGCTGCGGAAGGAGCCGCGCACCTTCGTCCGCGCCCGTCTCGCCGAGACGGACGGCCCCGTGCTCGCCGAGGTCGGCATCCGGCTCAAAGGCTCGGCCGGCAGCTTCCGGGACTTCGACGATAGGCCCGGCTTCACCATCGACTGCGCGAAGTTCGGCGGGACGGAGCTCTTCCACGGGCTCCGGCGCTTTCATCTAAACAACGCCGCGCAGGACGACACGCTCCTGCGCGAAGGCTTCGCCTACGAGACGTTCCGCGCTGCGGGCTATCCGGCGCCGTTCGTCTCCCATGCCCGCGTCGCCGTCGACGCGCGCGACCTCGGCGTCTATGTCGTGAAGGAGAGCTACGACCAAGGGTTCCTGCTGCGACGCTTCGGGTCGGCGGCCGCCAACCTTTATGACGGCGGTGCGAACGGGGAGGTCTTCGACGATCTCGAACTGGACGTCGACCTCGGGGTCCCGGACCGCGCCGATCTCAAACGTCTTGCCGCCGCGTGTCGCGAGTCTGATCTCGACCGTCGCCGGATTCTGCTCACCGCAGCGATCGACATCCCGCGCATCCTCGATTTCATGGCGCTCGAAAGCCTCGTCGATCACTGGGACGGCTACACGTGGAACCCGAACAACTACCGGCTCTGCTTCCCGGCGGACACGGGGCGGGGCTTCTTCATTCCGCACGGCATGGATCAAGTGTTCCGCGACGCCGACGCTCGGTTGTTCGATCCGCCGCGGGGTGCGGTCGCGTCCGTCGTGTTCGCCGATCCGGATTTGCGGGCGGGTTATCGCAGTCGTCTGAAGGCGCTGCTGCCGTTGCTTTCTCCGCCGGACGCCGCCGACCTGCGCATCGTCGCTGCGGAGCGGCGCATCGCGGAATTCATGAAAGCCGCGACGCCGCCGGATGCTTTTCGCGGTTGGCGGCGCGCCGTCCGCGGCTTCCGGAACTCGGTGCGCGAGCGGGCGAAATTTCTCGCGGTCGAAGTCGATCGCCCGGAGCCGCCGGTTCTGAGGCCGGACGCCGCCGGCCTTTCGCTTGCCGCGCTCGAGTGGCGGTCGCACGTCGAGGACGACACGGTCGCTGAAACCCGCGGCGCGGGCGACGCGGAACTTCTGGTCCTACGTGCAGGCGGAAACGGTCGTTCGATCGGTTCGTGGCGCGCGCAGGCGTTCGTCGCGCGCGGTCGCTATGAATTGACGTGTCCGGTCGACCTCAAAGACGTGGTCGGTCTCGAAGGCGAGCTGACGAAAGGGGCGGGCGTCCGCATTTCGGGCGCACGGCGCGAGAGTCGTGATGACCCCGAAGGCCGTGAAGGTCGTGAAGGCCGCGACGGCCGCAACGGCCGCAAGGGTCCCGACGAAGGCACCGCAGACAGCCGGCCCTCGCGGTTCACTTTCGAGGTTGAGGAGGCGGTCCAGCGCGTCGAATTCGTGCTGGACCTGCGCGCCCGGAGCGGCGAGGCGGCCTTCCTAAGGTCCGGCCTGAAAATCGCACGACGCTGATTCTCTGCCCCTGCGTCGTTAGATGCCGGCGCATGCGCGCAACTGCGCGTGACAAGGCCCGCCGCCCGTGCGCAGTTGCGCACTCGACAATGACGGAGAAGTCGTCGGTCAATGGAGCCGAACGTGGCTAGTCGAATGGAGCCGAGGTTACCTCGCGCCGCGAGCCGCGAGCGGCGATCGAGCATCGGCAAAGACGGGCCGTCGCACCGCGCCTCGAACTGCCGTCGAGGAGAGAGCGCTTGTAGCGCAGACGGAGGTCGAGGCTGCAACCAAAACCGTTATCGCCAAAATCGGAGGCCCGGACTTCAGTCCTTTGAGTAGTAGGCGCGGATGACGGAGTTGATGCCGCCGCGGCCGGTCCACTGCGTCTCGATATCGAGGCTGCGCGGCTCGCAGCTCGCGACCAAGTGGTCGAGGATCTCGTTGGTGACGGCCTCGTAGAAGATGCCGCGGTTCCGGAAGCTCTGGTAGTAGAGCTTCAGGCTCTTGAG
>SXGS01217130.1_pt1 | contig 12902 bp, 8 predicted proteins | sample 3174681 | NCBI WGS metagenome assembly SXGS01 (sample SAMN11356861, study PRJNA531348) | freshwater metagenome | isolation source: freshwater sample F1-80 | place: China: Fuxian Lake, Yuxi | collected 2017-12-25
GACGAGACGCTGACTCGCGCGAAGTTTGAGGAACTGACCCGGGACCTGCTGGAGAGATCGCAGCGGCCGTTCGAGGCAGCACTTCGAGACGCGAAGCTATCGCCCTCGGGGCTCGATGAAATCGTGCTGGTCGGCGGTTCCACGCGGATGCCGATGGTGCTGGAACTGGTGCGCCGATTGGGCGGCGGCAAAGATCCCAACCGGGGCGTCAACCCGGACGAGGTGGTTGCAGTGGGGGCGGCCGTCCAGGGCGGAGTGCTGGCCGGAGAGGTCAAAGACATTCTTCTGCTGGACGTCACACCACTGACGCTCGGGCTGGAGACGCTGGGTGGAATTACCGACCGGTTGATCGAGCGGAATACAACCATTCCGACCCGGCAGACGCGCACCTACACTACCGCCGCCGAGGGCCAGACCCAGGTGGAAATCCACATCCTCCAGGGTGAACGGGAGATGGCTCGGGACAACAAGACGCTCGGCCGGTTTACGCTGGCGGGTATCCCCCCTGCACCGCGGGGGGTGCCCCAGATCGAGGTGACGTTTGACATTGATGCAAACGGCATCCTCAACGTGGCGGCCCGCGACAAGACCACCAGCAAGCAGCAGAGCGTGACGATCACCGGTTCGACCAACCTGGATAAGAGGGAGATTGACCAGATGATCCGGGACGCGCAGTCAAACGCGCAGGACGACGCCCGCCGGCGTGAAGAGGCCGAGGTGCGAAACCGGGCGGAGCAAAAGATCTACCAGGCCGAGCAGGCGCTGAAGGATCTGGGCGACAAGATTCCGGGAGACGTAAAGAACGGCGTGCAGACTGCCGTGGCCAACCTTCGCGAAGCGATGGAGGGGGACGGCGATCTGGAACGGATGAAGTCGCGGATGGACGCACTCGACCAGGCCACCTACCGGATGAGCGAGGTCGCGTATCAGGCTGGGACCGCCGACGATGGCGCCGCAGAGCCGGGCGCCGGACCGGGCAACGCCCCTCCTCGGGAAGCGGGGGAAGAGGTCATTGACGCCGAGTTCAAGTCGGACTGAGGCCTGTTCGTATGGGGCCGGGATGGAACCTCGATCCCGGTCCCGCCGGCTGGATGGCGTCCGGCGGACCGGCGCTCTGATTCGAAGGGGGTGCCATCATGGGAGCGGGCAAGGACTACTACCAGGTACTGGGTGTCCCACGCGGCGCGACGGACAAGGAAATCAAGGCGGCATACCGCCGGCTCGCCCGTAAGAACCACCCGGATGTGAATCCGGGCGACAGTGCCGCGGAGGCGCGCTTCAAAGAGATCAGCGGCGCCTATGAGGTGCTGAGCGATCCGGAAAAGCGAAAGAAGTACGACGCATTCGGGGCCGGATTTGATATCCCGGGTGGCCCCCCCGGCGCGGGTGGAGCCCCCGGTGCGGGCGGTTTCACGTTTCGCCCCGGCGAGCGCTTCGAGTTCGGGGGGGGAGACCTCGGGGATCTCTTCGGCGGGCTGTTTGGGCGTCGCTCGGCGGCGCCTCCGCCGGGAGAGGACTTGCAGCACGAACTCGAAGTGACGCTGGAAGAGGCGTACACGGGCTCGGAGCGGCGGATGACCATCACCTCGCCGGATGTCTGTCCCACCTGCCGGGGCGGGGGCGGCGAACCGGGTTCCGGCCGTGAAACGTGCCCTGCCTGCAAAGGGTCGGGGCGGGGGCACCAATGGGGCGGCATCACGCTCGGCAATGAGCCGTGCGACCGCTGCCGGGGCACCGGCCAGGCCCCCGTCCTCACCTGCCACACGTGTCGCGGCCAGGGGCCCGTGGAGCGCCCGCGCGGCGTGACGGTGACCATTCCGAAGGCGGTGGATACCGGAAGCAAACTGCGCATTGCCGGGCAGGGAAATCCGGGCGGAACCGGCGGTCCTGCGGGCGATCTGTATCTCATCCTCAAAGTCAAGCCTCACTCTCTGTTCGAGCGGAAGGGTGACGATCTGGTGGTCGAAGTGCCGGTCACGTTTCCCGAGGCGGCGCTGGGGGCGGAGGTGCAGATTCCGACCCTGTCCGGCAAGGTAACGATGCGGATTCCGGCAGGCGTGCAGAGCGGCCAGCAACTCCGTCTTGCCGGTCAGGGCATGCCCCGCCGCAGCGGCGGGTACGGGGATCTCTTCGCCCGCCTCCGGGTAACGGTCCCACGCAACCTCACGAACGAAGAGCACGAGTTGATTACGCGGCTCCGCGAACTTCGCCCCGAAAATCCTCGCGAGCGCCTGTTGATCGGCGGGTCGCGTGCCGGCGGACCCCATGCGTGACCTGGACTCAGATCGCGAGCCGGTCTACGTCATCAGCATCGCAGCGGATCGCGTGGGCATGCATCCACAGACGCTGCGTATGTACGAGCGCGCCGGCCTCGTCAAACCTGCCCGCCGCGGGATCAACCGTTTCTATAGCGAGTGGGATATCGAGCGTCTGCGTCAGATCCAGCGTCTGACCCAGGACATGGGTGTCAACCTGGCGGGGGTGGAGATCATCTTGAACCTGCTGGAGCAGATCGGCGATCTTCAACGGGAACTCGAGGAGACCCGACAGGGTCGCCTGCCGGTCCCGTTAGTAGACGACCGGCGGTAGGACCGGCACTGATCACGGCGCCAGTGGCGGGACGGCAGCGGGCGCCGTCCCCGTTGGACGGAAGTTGCTGTCCCGCAGGGTGGATGGCTGGCGCCAGGCGACGTGGTTGTCGTAATATAGCGCGTTCATCCCGTTCAGGTGACGCGGGGAGTAGTGCGCTTCGGCATCCCGGCCGGTTACCGGAGAGAACGGCGGGCGCTGGTGCGGGAGATACCCGTCCACGCTGGCGCCGCCGCAGCTCGGACCGTTGTCGTGATCCCAGAGGAACAGCAGGTCGCTGGGATTTGTTGCGCCGGCGACTACCTCCGCATCGGAACGGCCCATCGGGCCTCCCCACACAAATGTCATCCCGTAGCCGACCTGACCGGGGAAGCTGGGGCAACGAAACAGCTCCGCGCTGCGCACATACGGATCCACCAGGCCCGGCCGATCCGGAGTGCGGCCCGGTTCACGAAAGTTCAGCAGAGTGCCCGCCGGCGCCCCCCCGGTATCCATAGGCGCCCACCACTGCTCCGTCCGTCCGGTGGTGCGTCCCTGTTCCCGCAAGCGCAGGCAGTTGCCGTCCGGTCCCACTTCAGGGCAGACCCGGAAGAGGCAGTTCATCCCGTCGTAGTCCTCACGGTACATCCCGAGCGCCGTACCGAGTTGACGCAGGCTCGACCTGCATTTGGCCGCCCGGGCCGCCTCCCGAGCGCGAGCAAACACCGGGAACAGGATCGCTACCAGTATCGCTATTATCGCGATAACCACGAGCAACTCGATCAGGGTGAATGCGGGATGTTTGCGCCGGGTAGTCATAGCGAACCTCATTAACAATGAGACGCCCGGGAGCACGGAAATTTCCTAAGGAATTCCGGAAAATCGTAGCGCGTCACTGCAAATGCCGGATGATGCCGCCCACCACGGTCACTGCCACCGAAATACATTCCACTTCGGCGGCAGGCACTCGCCACGGATCTTGCTCCAGCGCCACGAAATCAGCCCGCTGGCCGACTGCCAACCGTCCGGCGCCGGGGGGTGCGCCCTGGAGTTGATAGCTCCCCTCGCTGAAGATGCGCAGCGCCGCCTCGAGCGGAATCACTTCGTCGGGTGACCACGGCGGCCGTGACACCATCTGCCCGAGGGCAGCGAGCGCGTCCAGCGGCTCCACGGGACAGTCCGTGCTGCCGCCGAGGGGCACGCCTCCTTCCCACAGCGTGCGAAATGCGTAGCACCCCCGGGCGCGCTCCACCCCCAGGCGCTCGGGCGCCCAGTAGTCGGACCGAGCGAACTGGGGTTGCACGGCTGCGACAACCCCGAGCGACCGCATTCGCTCGACCAGCGCCGGGTTCACCAATGATGCGTGCTCGATGCGCGGCGGGAACCGCCGGGCAGAGGGGTTCCCCTGGCGTACCATTTCCCCTGCCTCCATCGCGTCCAGAGTGGCAGCCATCGCCCGGTCCCCGATCGCGTGGGTGCAGACCTGGAATCCGGCGTCGTAGATGCGCTGAACGCGGCGGGCGAGCTCATCGGGGCCGTAGATCAGTTCCCCCGCGGTGCGTGGGTCGTCGGAATAGGGCGCGCCCAGGGCGGCCGTCCGCGCTCCCAACGAACCGTCACTGAAGAGCTTGATTGCACCGAAGGTGAGGTAGTCGCTTCCAAATCCAGTCTGGATGCCGGCCGCCTGAAGTGTATCCAGCATGGCGTACGGTGGTTGCATTTGCACGCGCACCGGCAGCTCGCCGTCTCGATCCAACGCCACAAGCGCACGGATCTCTCGCTCGTGCGCCATCAGGGAGTGGACGCCCACAAATCCGACCCGGGCAGCTTCATGAGCCGCCCACAGGGCGGCTTCCCGCCATTCGGCATCCGTGGGAGCAGGCACCGCGGCATTGAGGGGCGTCATCCGCTCCTCGGTCGCCACTCCCGCCGGAAACTCGCCGTGCGGGCTGGACGACACCCCTGCCAGGTGCAGTGCGTGTGTGTTCGCGACGAGAGCATGCCCACAGATGCGGGTGATGCGCAGCGGTCGCCCCGACGCGATGGAATCGAGGTCATCCCGGTTCGGCCAGCGCCTCTCCGCAAGAATTTCCTGATCGAAGCCGCGCCCGAGGAGCCATCGGCCGTCGCCGTCGCGCAGATCCAGCAGCGTCGCGTGCGCCTCCAGCCGGGCTCGAATCTCAGCGAGCGAACGGGCGCCGCGCAGATCCGCCTCCCGGCGCCGCTGCATGCCATAGGAGACCAGATGGCAGTGCGCGTCCACCGGTCCCGGAATGACCGTGCGCCCTCTGAGGTCCACCTCCTGGATTCCCGGTCGCTGCGGGGCACTTTCGCCCCCCGGATCCAGCGCTGAAATGTGACCGCAATGCGCCAGCAACCAGGTTCCAGCCGGTCCGGCGGCATCGAGACGCGGAATGCGCGCGTTCAGGAATAAAGTCTCTTGCATGGGAGCCATTTCCAGTCGAAACGGGAACTCTGGAGCAGCGCCGACGCGCATAGGTGGAGGCGACTGCGGACCCTTCCTGGGCCGCCGCCGCAGGTGCCCCTTCTTGTCCCAACTCGTGCGCAGAAAAATTCGCTGGGCGCGAAGGAGAATTGTATCAGATGGAGGAACCTTCCGAAGGCATGAACAATTCGCACCCAATCATAAGCGCTCCTGGGGAAGTCCCTGCAAATTTATATCCCCTGCTTATAAGAGGGATTACTACAGGCAATTGGGAAAACCAGTGACCCTATGGTAAGATGCGCTACGGAAAGGACGGAGCAGCATGCAGAACCGGTACCCTGCCGACGAGACCACCTTCTCCCCCCCCTCTCACCATCACCCCGAACCGGACCACGCCCAGCAGAACGGGATTCCGCCCTGGCAGTATAAGGCCGACGGCCCTCTGCTCACCGTCCAGGAAGAGATCGATCTGACTCGGCGCATCCAGGGAGGTGACGAGCGAGCTCGGGAGCGAATGATCGAGGCCAATCTCCGTCTCGTCGTCAGTATCGCACGGCACTACAACTGCCGGGGAATGACGTTCGAGGACGTGGTGCAGGAAGGGATCCTGGGCCTGATGTCCGCGATCAACAAGTTCGACCCTAACAAGGGCTTCCGCTTCAGCACCTACGCGACGTATTGGATTCGCCAGGCGATCGTACGTGCGATCGAGAAGCAGAGCCGCATGATCCGCCTGCCCACCTATGCGTACCACGCCGTGGGTAAGCTCGAGCGCAGCAGTATGCAGCTCTCCGACAAGTTGGGACGACAACCCACGTCGGAGGAGTTGGCCGTCGAGACCGCGCTGTCGGTAAACACGGTCAACGCGTTGCTGCAGAGCATCCAGGAGCCGGTGTCGCTCGACGTGCTGCTCGGTGAGGCCGAAGATTACACGCTGGGTGATTTGCAGCTCGACGCAGACGCTCAAGATCCCGAAGACCACGCCCTCCAGACCGCCGATCGCGAGCACCTTTCGCGCATTCTCGGAGTGCTGAAGCCCAAAGAGCGAACCGTCATCGAGAATCGGTACGGGCTCCGCGACGGGCGGGTCCACAGCCTCAAGGAACTCGCGAAGGAACTCAACATGTCACGCGAGGGGATCCGGCACATCGAGACCCGGGCACTGCGCAAGTTGCGGCACGCGGTAGGAGTCAACTAAGAGAGGGAGCATTTACCTTGCAGGGGCCTGTACGGACCGGGGTGCATGCTTCCGGTCCGTTTCTCGGTTTCAGTAGTCTGCGCAGTGCCGTCGAGCGCGGGGTCCGTCCTCAAGGACCCGATTGTTCCGGTGCTGTGCACCTGTCCTCCGAGTGTTAACCCGGACGAAGCCTCCGTTCGCAGCTACTCGTGCGCACGCACTCATCCGCCGTCGCCGGCCGCCGGAACTCCAGGGAGGGTCCCGCTTCGCCGTCCTGCGTTGCGTGTTTGCATGGATCCCCTCCGGGCGCGATGCTGGTTTGTGCGGCGAGCACACGGCCTCGGACTCCCCGCTACTCCCCGGGAGCACCTGGCGTGCTCAGGTCCGTGGGAGGACCCCTGCGCCCGGCTGGGCGCCTCGCGCAGTTCTCGTGCGTAGTTCAAGTCGCGCCGAGTTCCCACGTGATTTCCCCAGTGCCGGACGTGCAGGCCGGGGCCGTCGGCGCCTCTTCCGTGCGAACGTGCTGCGCGCCTCGGCAGGGTGGCGCTCCGTTCCGGCGCATCGAGTGATGGATGCGCGTGCCCCGAGGATGCGTCACCGGCAAGAGTGCAGGCAGAGAGCGTGCGGCGTCGGACCCGGATCAGCGTGCGGAGGGTGCAGTACTGTCCCCCAGATGCCGGGCCGGACCTCTGGGGGTCCATATCTCCGCCGGCACAGGAGATTCGATTCCGCTGCGCGCAGGGGCCTCCTTGCCGCCGGCGACGAGGACACGCCCCTCGCGCAGACGCACCGCGGCATGGTCATGACGTCCGTGCTCCAGACTTCCTGCGGGGAGGAACCGGCCCTGGATCGGGTCCCACAGTTCAGCCTGGGGGGTCGTGCGATTCTCGGAGGTGGACCAGCCGCCGACCAGCAGCACCCGTCTGTGGTCGAGTAACGTGGCGGTGTGCGCCATGCGGTCACGCACCAACTCGGGGCCCGGCACGAACTGCCCGGTGTCGGCCTGGTATATCTCGCACCGTCGGGCCGGAGTCGTGCCGCCGGTCGCTCCAGACCCGCCGGCGATCAGGACACTGGCTCCCTGGCCGGGCACGGGAGCCAGTGTCCAGGCAGTGACTCGATCCCGACCGACGGAGAGTGCGCCCGTCTCGACGAATGTCTCTGAGCGCGGATCGAACAGCTCAGCAATGCGGACATCCGCGTTCGTCTCCAGGACCTTCCCGCCGACCACGAGCACCCGTCCGTCCGCGAGGGAAACGGCTGCGTGTCCGAACCGGGCGTGGCGCAGCCCCGCAGCGAGGGGCGAGAACCGGCGGCTCCGGGGATCGTAGACTTCTGCGGTATCGAGCGTGCGCCGGCGCAATGTGGAGTATCCGCCTGCGATCAGCACGCGTCCGTCGCTGAGTGGTGCAGCGGCGGCGAGTTCTCGTTCCTCTACTCCGTTCGGGCTGACGACGAACCGAAGCCGGCGGGAGTCGAACCGCAGTACCCAAGCGGACGTCCCACCACGCATCTGGAACCCCATCGCGAACAGAGTGTCCCCATCCGGCTGCCCGAAAACGAGCGGGAAGTTGCGGTCGAGCCGCAGCGACGGGCCGAGGGACCATGCCGCGGACACCGGGTCGTAGATCTCGCTCGAGGCGTGGGTGCGGTTGGTCTCAAAGCTGTATCCCCCAGCCACCAGCGCACGCCCGTCCGGCAGGAGTACCGCTCCCGGGGCGTAGCGGCCGACTGCCAGCGCGCCGGCACGCCTCCAGGAGCCCTCATCACGTGCCTGCGCAGGGGCCGCTGACGGCAGCAACCCATGCACCCCCAGCAGCATTCCCGCTGCTGCGGCTCCGACGCCTCGTTTCTGGGCTCCTCGCACAATGTGCCTCCGAATCAGAAACCGGGCAGGCTAACGACAGCCTGCCCGGTTCGTGCCGAATTACGAAACTGCGATTCCGGTTAGAACTGCCCCGGATCGCTCAGGATCAGCCTTGCGTTCGTAAACGCGTTACCGGGACGCACGTTCACGTCACTGACGGCAGACCTGAGGCGGGGATTGATGCCGCGGACCCGAATGCCGCCCGGAGGCACGTTCGGGAACTTCAGCACCTTGCTGCGCCCCAGCACGTTGCGGGCAACCACATCGCCTCCGAGTTCCAGCAGTACCTCGGTGTCACGAAGCAACCGGCGCGCGCGTGCCGAATTGGCGTCCACCGTCACCGCGACGTTCCCATACTGGAAGTTGCGCACGTTGTCTTCCCCTGCCTCAAGGCCGAGATCGCTCACGGCCAGAGGGATGGCGCGAAGACTGGTCGCAGACAGCGTGGTAATCATCGCCACCGTGGCCGCATCCAGGTCGACAAACCGATAGTTCCCACCACCATCCGTCCGTGTGGCCAGGATGACCCGGTTGTCGTTGCCGAGGAGCCGCACATCGGCATCGCCAAGTCCGGTTCCGTTGGCCAATTGGATTCGACCCGACAGCACTGCGGTGGGGTCCGAGACCACGAAATTCTGGTTCACCATCCCACCGGAGGTCACTACCACATCAGCGACTTCCGCTTCAAAGCCGGGAGCACGAACGGTAGCGATATTATTCCCGATGCGCGCACCGGGTAGTGTGTAGGTTCCGTCCGCACGGGAAAACGCCGGGTCGGGCGACGCGCCGTCCTCCCGAATTGCGCGGATCGTGGCGCCGCCGATCGGGACTCCCCCTGCTGTTCGCACCGTGCCGAACAACGTGCCGGGCGGCGCCTGAGAAACGTCAATGTCCACCCGGTCCACTCCGGTCTGACCGGTGGTGTCCGTGACCGCCAACTGGAACGTGAGCGTTTCGAATGTGACTACGTGGGGCGCGACAAACGTCGGATTGATCGCCGTTGGATCATCCAGCACGACCGACGTGCCCGCCACCTGGCTCCAGAAGAACTGGAGCTGGTTCTGCGCGTCTTCGCGGTCGGAGGAGCGACTGCCGTCCAGTTCCACATCCTGCTCTTCGAGAACCTCAACGTCCGGCCCGGCATTCGCCTGCGGCACCTCGTTGCCGGATGTCCCGGTGCCCAACTCGACAGCGAAAACATCCGCCAGACGGTTCGTGTCGCCGGTGAGCAGATTGGTCGCGACCGAAGAGAAAGCGATGACGGACCCGAGGTCATTGATCGCGGGAGAGACGCTCGGCCCGTTCCCCTCCGACCCGCCGGTCCCGACGCTCGCCCGATCAGTTGTGGCGAGCAGGCGGTCGCGCACAAAGATGTCCGCGGCGTTGTTGACATCTCCCGCCACCAGATTGGACGCCGCCGAGATGAACCCAACAAAGCGCCCGTCCGCGGAGATCGTCGGCCTGCCATCGGTGGGATTGAGGCCGGGGGCGATCCCGCTCGGCGCGTTGCCGGTGGACCCATCTCCAGCCACACTCTCCAGGAAGGTGTCAAAACCCCCTGCCTCGTCGAAGATCCCGTCCCTGTCCGCGTCTCGATCATGTACGTAGACGTCGCGTACTGAGTTGCCGTCGGTGGGACCCAGGTTGGTGGAGGCAGACACAAACGCCACGAAGCGTCCGGTGGCGCTGATCGCGGGGGCAAAGCTATCGGCGTCCCCGAACTCGCCGCCATCCGCCTTACTGATGAGGATCGTTCGGTTGAGCACCGTATCGCGCACGAACACGTCCGAGGCCATGTTAGTGTCCCCGGTGACTATGTTCGAGGCGCTGGACTGAAAGGCGACATAACGCCCATCCTGGCTGATGCTGGGGAGCGCTGACGGCCCGTTGGGATCCCCGTTCGTCGCGGAGACGCTGACCCGCTTTCGAGCGATCACCCGTGTCGGATTGAGGAAGATGAAGTTGCCCGATGCGTGGGCCAGTTCGGCAAGATAAATGTCCGAAGCATCGTTCGCGTCTGCGGCAGGCGTGTAGTTTGTCGCCAAAGACTGAAATGCGACGAACAGCCCATCCTGGCTGATGGAAGGATTGGAACTGGCGTTGTTCGCCTCGGCCCCCGCTGGGGCGCTCCCGATGATGGTGCTGCCTCGCCGGTCGCGGACGAAAACGTCGCGAAAGTTGTTGCCGTCGGCCACCGGCGCCGCGAGATTGTTGGCGACAGAATCAAATGCCACAAACCTTCCGTCTTCGCTGACGGAAGGCTGCCCGGATGCTCCGTTGCCCAGCCGGCGACTCGCCTGAACGCTGATGCGTTCTGTCGAGTTCGTCTGCCGATCCCGGAGATACACGTCGTTGACCAAGATCGCGCGCGGAACGGGTTCAGTCGCGAGCGTCCGGGCGTCGGACACGAAGACCACGAAGCGACCGTCAGGCGACATTGAAACCGAGCCGACACTGTTTCCGTCGGACTGGGCGCCGCCGGGCTCGGCCAGGGACGGCGCCCCCAGGCTCAGCCGGGTGGTACCCAACGGCACAGCGGCTCGGGCGCCGAGGGCCGCGAAGAGCATCAGCGCGGCGCCGATCGCCGGCACGCGGAGATACGAGAAACGTGATTGCACGAGCAGCCTCCGTCCGTGGCCCGTCCCGGTGGGGGCGTCTGCGGACTCCATATCAGGGATGCGGTGGGGCGCCATCTCGATTCTTCCCGCGGGCGCGTGGAGTTGCGCACGGCGAAAAGACCCATCGCAAATTCGTCCAGTGGCCGGAGAATTCCTCCCCGCTTAGGATAGATGAGCGCGAACGGCCGGAATCAGTGATGCCCCGCGAATGTTCGACGCCGGATCGGCATGTTCTGCCTGTCCGCGGTGCGACGGATGCCGATCAGGAGGCCCGGCTTACCCTACAGTGCGAGGGGGATCCAACAACAATCTACAGTGAAGTGGAGAGGTCGGGAGGCTCACTGCGAGACGACCCGAATTCTCCGGGGGATCAATGACAGATCGCGCGACCCAGCACCTGGAATGTCTGCTTGAAGTAGCCCAGGTGGTCAACTCGACCCTGCAACTCGATGACGTGCTGCGACGTGTCCTCGGCCAGGCTCGCGGAATCCTGAGCGCCGAAAGCGGGAGCATCATGCTCGTCGAGCCGGACCGCCACACGCTCCGCGTGCTGGCGGCCGAGGGACCCCGCGCGCCGATGATCCAGGGTCGCACCCAGGATCTGGGGCAGGGGGTGGCCGGGTGGGTGGCGCAGAACCAGAGCCCGTTGCTGCTGCACGGAGCCGCGCGCGGCCGTCAATTCCAGCCGATCTGCGCCCGGCGGGATGTGCGGGACGCACTCTGCGTCCCGCTGACCGACGGTGGATCACTGCTCGGTGTGGTCAGTTTGAGCAACCCCACCGATCGAGATCCGTTCTCGGAACATGATCTGGAGCTGCTGACCGCGATTGCCCATCAGGCGGCACTCGCGATTCGCAACGCGCAATCGTTTGCAGAGATGCAGCGGCAGCGTGCTACGGTGGAGCGGTTGCTGTGGGAATTGACCCGCGCGCAGGAAGAAGAGCGCGGGCGCATATCGCTGCTGCTGCACGACGGCCCGGCACAGACACTGTTCGCCGCACTACGACAACTGGAAGTGGCTCGCGTCTTGCGCAGTCACGCGGGGTCGGACGAACAGTCCGCGTTGGGGGAGTTGGAAGACAGTATCCGATCGGCGATTGCCGAGACCCGGGCGATCATGATTGACCTGCGCCCGTTGGCCCTGGACGACATCGGACTCTATTCTGCACTACGTCAGTATGTGGAACAATACGAGCGGCGAACCGGCCTGAAGGCGCAGATTGTGCGCCAGGGGTCGGAGCGAAAGTTGCCGCAGATGCTCTCCTCTGCGTTGTTCCGCATTGCGCAAGAGGCGATGACTAATATCTGGAAGCACAGTGGCGCGACCCGGGTTCAGATTGTGCTCGAAGTAGGCGAACGACAGTGCACACTCGAGGTTCGGGATAACGGATGCGGCTTCGTCTTGAGCGAAGCAGAACAGAAACAAGACCATCTGGGCCTGCGCTCGCTGCGGGACCGCGCCCACCTTCTGGGGGGACAGTTCTGGATTGAAACGCAGCCCGGCCAGGGAACAGTTGTGCGGGTTTCCGCCCCGCTGACACGTGAAGGTGAGCACGAAGAGTCCGAACGAGGGCCAGAATACGAGCGCCTGCCTGTCCCCGAAATCGAACGAGGGGTACTGTGCGGGGCTTGATACGGGACGGAGGGAAACTGTGATTCGCTTGGTGGTGGCAGACGATCATCAATTGGTCCGCACGGGCCTGATCCGCCTGCTGGGGATGGAAAAGGACATCCAGGTAGTCGGCGAGGCGGGCACGGGGGAAGAACTGGTTGCGCTGATTGAAAAGGCGCATCCACAGGTAGCATTGGTAGACGTGCGCATGCCCGGCATGGGAGGCATCGGCGCAGCGCGCGAGATTGCTGCCACCTGGCCGGACATAGGGGTCGTGCTGCTGACAATGCATGATGAGGATGAATACGTTTACGAGGGCATCACTGCGGGCGCTCGGGCGTACTTGCTCAAGGAGTGCGGACATGACGAACTGGTGCGCACAATCCGAGAGGTAGGGCGCGGCGGGGCCTATTTGCCGTCCGACCAGCTCAAGAAGCTCATGGGACAGTTTCGGGTGCTCCGCGAGCGGCATCCGCAGGTGGCGCAAACGCAGTGCAACACCCTCTCCCGCCGGGAGCTGGATGTGCTGAGCTGGGTCGTACGGGGTTACAGCAACAAGCAGATTGCCCGCGAGTTGACCATTGACGAGACCACGGTGAAGACGCATCTGCACC
>SXGS01752110.1_pt1 | contig 12900 bp, 10 predicted proteins | sample 3174681 | NCBI WGS metagenome assembly SXGS01 (sample SAMN11356861, study PRJNA531348) | freshwater metagenome | isolation source: freshwater sample F1-80 | place: China: Fuxian Lake, Yuxi | collected 2017-12-25
CCGTGGATCTGGGTTTCAAACACCTTCGGGCCCGGGATCACGTCGTACCGGAAGATGATCTGCTGGCTGGCGCGCCACAGCTGGAACACCGCCAACAGCTCCCGGCTCGGCACCAGGAACTTCTCGATGGCGTTGTCCACGCCCGGGCCGAACATCTGCCGGGCATAGCCCCGCGGCGCCCACCGCGGCGGAATGTAGTACCCGTTGGGCTCGGTGCCCCACTGCGGGTACAGGGGCAGCGCCACCTGCTCCACCCGAATGGCGAAGTACAGGGGGTGCCAGCGGTCTTCGGCCCAGAGGCCGTCCTCGCCGATCCGCACCAGCGACTGCATGCGGATTTTGCCCACGCAGGCCGACATACACCGCGTCTCCATGGGCTCGCCGCCGGTCAGCGGGTCCTTGCCCTCGATGCGCGGGTAGCAGGCGATGCACTTCTCGCTCACGCGCGTCGTGCCCCGATACATCGGCTTCTTGAACGGGCACTGCTCGACGCACTTCTTGTACCCGCGGCACCGGTTCTGGTCGATCAGCACGATCCCGTCCTCCGGCCGCTTGTAGATGGCCTTGCGGGGACAGGCGGCCAGACAGCCGGGGTAGGTGCAGTGGTTGCAGATCCGCTGGAGATAGAAGAAGAACGTCTCATGCTCCGGCAGGCTGCTGCCCTGCAACTTCCACGGTTCATCGCGCGAGAACCCGGTCTTGTCGACGCCTTCCACGATGGCGCGCATCGACGTCGCCGTGTCCTCGTAGATGTTCACAAACCGCCATTCCTGGTCGGTCGGAATGTACCCGATCGCCGCCTGGCCGATCTTGGCCCCGGCGTCGAAAATGGTCATCCCTTCGAACACCCCGTATGGTGCATGGTGTTTGCGGCCCACCCGCACGTTCCACACCTGCCCGCCCGGGTTCACTTGCTCGATCAACTGCGTGACCTTCACGTCGTAGAACTGGGGATACCCGCCGTAGGGCTTGGTCTCCACGTTGTTCCACCACATGTACTCCTGGCCCTTGCTGAAGAGCCAGGTGGACTTGTCGGCCATTGAACAGGTCTGGCACGCCAAGCACCGGTTGATGTTGAACACGAAGGCAAACTGCCACTTCGGATGCCGTTCCTCGTAGGGATACAGCATCTTGCGTCCCAGTTGCCAGTTATAGACTTCCGGCATTGTTGTACTCCTCCAATTGAAATCGGTTAATCGCCACGAACAAACGAGTGGGCCCTCGGGTTACACCTTGATCTTGATGTGTTCGCCCTTGAGCCACTTGATCATGAACTCGTTCTCCTGCGCCGGGGTAAAGCCCGTGCGCACCGGCTCCCACGGACCGCGCGCCCCGATGCCGCCGTCTTCCGCCTTGGTGATGCGGATGAGACACTCTTTCGGGGTCGTGTTGATCGCATGGTGGTCGATCGCATAGCCGAACTTGAACTTCCAGGCGATCGCGTGCTTACCGGGCAGCGAGTCCGTCTGGTGCATCGGCATCAGCCAGGACCGCGTGAACGACTGCTGGGCGCCGTACCGGAAGTTCGACTGATAGCCGGTATCGACGGCAATCGCGCGCCCGTCCGGCCGCGTCTCGTGCCCCTTCACCGACTTCGCCGTCGACACGTACGGGGCGTGCTTTGCCATCGTCACGTGGTACGGATAGGCCGGGTTGTACTTGGTCCGGATCATCAGCCGGCTGACTTTGTAGAACGGATCCGAGGGCTTCCAGCCGCGATAGGGCCGGTCCACCGGGTTGCCGTCCACATAGACGTAGTCGCCGTCGTTGATGCCCCGATCCTTGGCCGCCTGCGGGTTGATGTGCAACTGGTGCTCGCCCACGCCCGGCGTCCGCTTGTCCATGCGGTAGGGATCGCCGAAGTTGGACTCGTAAATCTGCACCCAGTCGTTCACCGACCACTGGCTGTGCACCCGATGCCGGGTCTTCGGGGTGACGCAGTAGAACTGGTACCCCTTCTCCCACAAGGGGTTGGCGTTGCGCCGGATTTCCTGCCAGGGCAACCGCAGGTTCCGCACGTGCTTGTCGTCGTGGTGCTGCGCCGTGATCGGAATCCCGTAGTCGTCCGGCCGGACGTAGGGGTTGGTGCTCATGATCGCGTTGGGCAGGTAAGGCGTACACTCCGGCCCTTCGCGGTGCACCACGAAGTTTTCCCCATACTCGATGGCTTCCGGCTCCACGCGGTAGGTCTCGATGCGACCCGACCGCGTCCACTGCGGCTTGCTCTCGTTCGTCTCTTCCCAGAGCGGATGCCGCGGATAGGTCCGGGTCATCATCATCCAGCCCTTCTCCGACTTCAGCATCGTGTCCGCGCTGTAGCCGTACGTCGTGGCGCTGGCATCCAGCACCCGCTGCACGTAGACGTCCACGCGGTTGTCGTACACGAATTTGAAGTAGTCCTTCATCCGGCCATCGCCGGTCATTTCGCTCAGCTTGGCCGCGACGCCCGCGAAGGTGTCCGCGTCGTTGCGGGTGTCGTAGAGCGGCCGGATGCCGCCCTTCCAGATCTGGATCCAGGGATTCGACACCGTGATCGTCATCTCCGGATAGGTGAACTCCATCCAGGAGTTGCAGGCAAAGGCGATGTCGGCGTGGTTCACGTCCGATGTCATCTCGATGTCCTGCGTCACGATACACTCGATGTTCGGGTCCACGTTCTTGACCATGTCATAGTGGTGCTTCGCGTTGTTCAGCACGTTGACGTTGGTCACCCACCGCAGCTTGCTCGCCGTCGGCATGTGGGTTTTGCCCGTGAACACCTTGCGTCCGTACTTCGGCGTGTTGACGATGAGGGCCGTGTCCCCGTGGTTCCAGTAGCCCACCTCTTCGCCGTAGTAGTAGGACTTGACCTTGACTTCCTTGCCATGGGCGTTGGGGTCCGTCGTGATGTTGAACGGATCCTCACCCGTGTGCACGCCCAACCCGCCGCCGGACCAGGGGGTGGCGTTCCAGCCGCCCGCCTTGTAGTTGCCCGACCAGGTGTGGCAGCCGGTGCCGAACTTCCCGATGTTGCCCGTGATGGTGCACACGAGCGCGGCCCCGCGGCCCATCGTCGTCATATGGAAGTAGTGGCAGACGCCTTCCCCGTTGTGGATGGCGGCCGGCTTGATCGTGCCGTTGTCCCGCGCCCAGCGGACGATGAGGTCCTTCGGCGCGCGGTTGATCTGATGCACCGTGTCCAGGTCGTAGTCCTGCAAGTGGACCTGGTACATCTGGTAGATCGGCATCACGTCTACTTCGCGGCCGCTCAGCAGCTTGACCCGGTAGGTGCCGGTCAAGGCCGCATCAATGCCACTGGTCTGGTAATGCCAGCCCACCATTTCCCGGTCCAGGTGCACGGCCTGGCCCTTGCCCAGGTCCCACACCATGAAGCCGCCGAGCCGGTCGATCTGCTCCGGCTTGAGCGACTGGATCCGGCCCGAGTAGCGCTTGGAATAGTCCGGGAACGCGAAGTCCTTGATCACGTCCCGCGGGTCCAGGTACTGCAGGGTGTCGGTGCGGACCAGCAAAGGCATGTCCGTGTAGCCCTTGATGTAGTCCACGTCGTGCATGTTCTCATCGAAGATGATCTTGCAGGTACCGAGGAACAGGGCCCCGTCGGTCTCCGGCCGGACTGGAATCCAGTAGTCCGCGCGCGTGGCCGTCGGGTTGTACTCCGGCGTGATCGTCACGATCCGGGCGCCCCGCTCGATGCTCTCCAGCTTCCAGTGGGCTTCCGGCATCTTGTTCTCAGTGAAGTTCTTGCCCCAGCTGGTGTTCAGCTTGGAGAAGCGCATGTCCGAGAGGTCGATGTCGCAGTTCTGGGTCCCGTTCCACCAGGGCTGGGACGGGTCCTGGTCGCCGTGCCAGGTGTAGTTCGACCAGTAACGGCCGCCCTGCGCCTGATTTGGGCCCACCTTGCGGATCCAGCTGTCCAGCAGCGTGTCGATGCCGCCGTTCATCCGGGTGTTCATCATCTTGCCGATGATCCCCAGGACCGGCATGCCCGCGCGATGCTTGAAGCAGCGGGTACCCGCGCCCTTCATCATCTCGATCATCTCCGGCGCGTAGCCCTGTTCGCGCAGCCGCCGCGCTCCCGCCTCGCCGCTGTACCGGGTGGCGATGATGATCATCGCCTTGGCGAGGTAGGTAAATCCGGTATCCCAGGACACGCGGAGCATGTCGTCCAGGAACCGACTGTCGAACTTATACTTGCGCTTCACTTCGGGCGTCAGCTCCGGAGAGCCGTCGTCCATCCACTGCTTCCAACCGCGGCGCATCAGGGGGCCCTTCAGGCGATACGGCCCGTAGACGCGGCGGTGGAACGTGTACCCCTTCAAGCACATGCGCGGGTTGTGCGCGAACGTCCCGCGGTTGCCGTAGAGGTCTTCATAGGTCTGGTGATCGTAGTTCTGCTCCACGCGCATGACCACGCCGTTGCGCACGAAGGCGCGAATCCGACAACCGTGCGTGTCGTTAGGGGAGCAGCACCAGGTGAACGAGGAATCGTACCGATACTGGTCGTGGTAGACCCGCTCCCAGGACCGGTCCGGATATTCGCCGAGGGGGTTGCCCACCTCGATGACCGGCTGGAGCGCCGTCAGCGCGAGGGCCTTGTCGGCCACCGCCACCGCCGCGACCGTCCCGGCCGAGACCTTCAAAAACTGTCTCCGTGATAAAAACATCGACAACACCTCCTAAGTTGAATGCTGGATTTCCAGCACAAAAGGCCTAACACCAAAACAACTGAACCAGATCACCCCCCCCCTCTTCGTTTGGATTTGCGCCATCGGCCCGACCAAAGCCTTGGAAACCTTCCCGGCTTTTCTGCAATAAATGGCCGATGGACACAGTGATGATGACCTCATGGAGCTATGAGGAGAAGCAATAATGGAGCCAAAATCAGGCACGGATCTCTGTGCATAAAAATAATATAAGACAATGATAAAACTTATAAATTTATATCATTCTTGATGGTGATACTTGCGATAGGTTGCCCAATTTGAGTGTAAAAAGTAACGCGATTATTTTCCGCAACTTTAGAAAGCAATAAATATTTAATTAAATTAAATCCTTACGATATTAATTTGTGGTGATACCGTTTGGTATCAAGGTGGCGGTATGTTACGAGGATTTGGGGGTGGAAAATTTTAGGACCGGCTCAATCGAAGTGGCAACCTGATCGGTTCTGGTTTGGTTCTTGAGGATGGGGGCTGGGTGAGATTGAGATATAGGACTGGCTTGGGCCTGCTTAGCTTGACAGTGAGTCATGCGATGAGTAAAATCAGACCCCTTCTGCAGGTTTTGAGAGCGGGAATAGCTCAGTGGTAGAGCATCGCCTTGCCAAGGCGAGGGTCGCGGGTTCAAATCCCGTTTCCCGCTCCACTCCAAGCTTGTTGCGCCGACTGCCGTGCGATGGTTTTTGGCAGTCGGAGAAAACACACCAGTGTTTCTTGGGCTTCGTTTGCGCCATCTGCCTCAGTCACATGCAGGCGGCGAGGTTTCTTTATCCGGTAACTTCTCCAGCTCGATCTGAACCGCCGGCCTATCTTGTCCGATCCTGTCTTAGGGTTAGCGGGGAGCTGGCTTTCCCTCTACCTCGGCTCTTGTTCCGGTATGGTCGTTGTGGGAAGGGGCCGGCGAGAGCCTGGCCTGCCAGTCCTTGGCGAGCTTCTGGCTGTCCGCCAGCTGCTGAGCGGTCAGCTTCTTGGCCAACGCTTCCTGTGAACGCAGAGCGTCGTCATAGCCACTGAGTCTGGCTAATGTGAGCCACAGGTGGGCCGACACGTTGTCTTGCGCGATCCCTTCCCCCTTGGCGTACATCAACCCCAGATTGTGCTGGGCGTGGGGATCGCCCTGTTCCGCGGCCTTGCGGTACCAGCGCACGGCCTCCTTGTCGTCCTGCGGCATGCCTTTCCCCTCGTCGTACAGTAGGCCCAGGTTGTACTGAGCATGGGGGTCTCCCTGCTCGGCGGACTTTTTGTACCAGCGGACCGCTTCTTTGTCGTCTTGCGCGATGCCTTCGCCCTTATCGTAGGCCACGGCCAGGTTGAATTGCGCCTTGGCTAATCCCTTATCCGCGGCTTTCCGATACCAGTGGACCGCCTCTGCCTGATTCTTCGGGATCCCATCGCCTTCGTCGTACAGCACCCCAAGATTCAACTGGGCCTTCGGGTCCCCTTGGTCCGCCGCCTTACGGTACCAGCGGGCCGCTTCCACTGTGTCCTTCGGGCCGCCTTGTCCGTTGGCGCACATCAGCCCAAGGTTGTACTGAGCGGCGGCGGTACCTTGTTCCGCTGCTTTGCGAAACCAATGGCGCGCTTCCATGTTATTCTGTTCGGTCCCTTGGCCTCGGACGTACATGAGTCCCAGATTGTGCTGGGCCTCTGCGTCACCGCTCTCGGCCGCCTGGCGAAACTCCAGGAGGGCCCTTTGAAAGTCCCCGTGTTTGTACGCGGTCAGCCCTTGGTTGAAATGGGTACAGGCCGACAGGAACAGCAACACCACGAAGAGTCCCGTCAGTCGAGCAAACGAAGCAGAGCCGGTCAAGCGCATCCGGACACCCCCCGAGCCGTCAATGTTCTCGCCGTTTCCCGCTGTTTGTTTATTGTGAGCTGGCATCATGTTCCGGCACCAGTAACAGCATCCAAGGTGGCGCTTCGTCTTTCATGTCCTTGAAGAGCCTGGCGGTGCGCCCCGCTGGCAGCCCTTCGAAGGTCGCGCCCCGGCGAATCTCGACATGCCGGAAGCGGTAGGGGCCTCGCGATCCGTCGCGCTGATCCACTCTACGGGGAAAGTCCTGCCGTAGATTCGTCAGGCTGGCCAAGTCCAGGGATTGGCCGGCCGGCAAGGCCGAGAGCCGTTCATAAAGGGAGCCGAACAGGTCCCGCACAGTCGTCTGGGTGAAGATCATGTCTGCCGGCCGATACCGCTCATCTGCCGGAAGCTGCGCCAGGATTTCCCAAAACACCTCATTATCCACTGCTCCCAGAACACAGAGCTGGCCCTTGTCGGCCATGACTTCCAACAGGGCCAGCGGCCCCTTGATGTCGAATTTCCAGGGCGGAAACAACAGGGCCTTGTCCCCGTCGAGCACCTCCAGGGCCTCTTCTCCCTGTATGCGGACTTTTCGAAAATGGCCCTTCGTCTTTTTGAGGTGGGCCTCGATGACCGAGGCAGAGAGGCGCGAAGGCTCATAGGCCACCGTCGGTGTCGGCGGGGCATTGCAGGTGACGATCGTGTAGCGAGGCAGGAGCTTTTTGAGCCGGCTCAGATCGAAGCAGTCCTGGTTGCCCCAGTATCGAAAGTCGAGCCTGTCCGGAGCAGAGCCGCGCAGCCGAGCCAGCCTCTCCGGATTGGCTTGTAGCGGCCCGGCCAGTTTCGAGCTCGGATCGATCCGGTCCACGCAATGCAGCACCAGCGGTTTGCCCTGCGACTGAAGCGGGGGGGGGCAGCGGGCTGCGACTTCGTCGGCGAAGGTCAGGTCGCCGGCCCCCAGGTCCAGCAGCGATGGCGCCTTGGATTGGAACAGCAGATCGAAGGGGTTGCGGTTGGCGCGGACAAAGGCCTCGATCTCCTGCTCGGTCATCGAAACGACGGACATAGCGGCCGATGGTGAGTCGGCGATCTTGAACAACACACAGAGGGCCCGCACCGCCTTGGTGGCGGGCAGCCCGGTCAGATATTTGAGCCAGTCGGCCGAGAGGTCCTGCACCCGCTCGACCGATCCGCTCTGCAATCCCGCCAGCAGCGCCTCGCGCAAGGATGGAGGGAAGGAGGAGGCCTGGATGGCGGAGACCAGCTTGGGCAAGGTGGCGCGCAGATGGGCTTGCCCGACCAGGCGACCGGAGGATTCCCAGGCCTCGGATCGTTCCATGCGCGATCGGGTGAGCTGGGCTTTGAACTCGGTGAGTAGAGCGGCGTCAAGTTGCGGATCGGGTGTCATCGGGCAGGGAATAACCTTTAACGTTGCTGCTGCGGGGAGAGCCGACAGGCAGCATAGCCTCGCCTTTCCGGTCCGTCAAGGTCGTGGCTTGCTGTTGGCGGCTTGCTGTGGTAAGCAGCTGACCATGAGATGGACGTTCCTTGTTGCGCCGGCCCTCGTCGTTGCACTCGTCTGTTCGAGCGCCTTCTCGGCCGACGGCCCCTCGTCCGGTGATGCCGCGGCTCCGGTCTTTCAGGAGTGGCAGATCTGGGAGGTCAAGACCGGCTTGGTCCTGTCTTTTGAGGAACTGCTCAGGGCGTTGGGTCCACTCGACGTCATCTATCTTGGCGAGGAGCACCATAACCAATGGCATGTCGAGGCGGCGCGCCAGATTCTCCAGGCGCTCTTGCGTCAAGAGCGGCACCCGATCCTGGCGCTGGAGATGTTCGGATGGGACGGGCAGGCGGCGCTGGACCGATACCTGGCCGATAAGGAATGGACACGGGACTCGTTCCTCAAGGAGTCGCATTGGGAGCAGAGCTGGGGCGGTTCCTTCGGGGACTATGAACCGCTGGTGGCCCTTGCCCGTGCGCAAGGACTCCCGGTGCTGGCGCTGAACCCGCCCAAGCAACTGGTGCGGCTGGCGGCCAAACAGGGCTTGGCGCAGATCCTGGCCGATCCGGAGATGGAACGCTGGGGGATGAAGGACGAAACGCTCGTGGATGAGCCGGCCTATCGCGACATGATCGTGAAACCGCTACGGCAATGTCATGGCGGCCTGTCCGATAACGCCTACCAACGAATGTACGAAGCCTCCATGTTCCGCGACGAGGGGATGGCCAAAGTCATTGCGGAAGCCTTGCGTCGGGAGCACACAAGCGCTGCTTCGGAGGCACACTCGAAGCCCGGCCCGATCATCAGCTACACCGGAGGCGGGCATATCCAGTATCAGTTGCCGGTGCCCAACCGGGTCCTCAGACGGCGTTCGGGCTCGGTCAAACAAGCCACGATCTATCTCACCTCCTTCGAGCCGGGCCGCGCGGAAGAACTGCGTGGTCTGATGCAGGAATCCGTGGCCGATTATCTGTGGCTCACGCCGATCGGGGCGCAGGGGGCGCCGAAGCGCTGCCGGTAAATTTGCCGTTCCCTTCTCTTTCAACTATCGAGTACAATGCGTCCGTTCGCATTTCACGCGCATTGTTAAGGAGAAGAACATGGCCGATGAAGTCGTGATCGCGCAACGGACTCCGTATGTCGTGGAAGTGGGCCCAGGCAAGGTCTACTGGTGCCGGTGCGGTCGTTCGAAGAACCAACCCTTTTGTGACGGCGCTCACACGGGCACGTCGTTCACGCCGATGGAAGTGGAATTCACCGAAAAGAAGCGGGTCGCTTTCTGTGGATGCAAGCATACGAAGAAGCCGCCGTTCTGCGATGGCACGCATTCCCGCCTGTAATCCCCATTCCTTTCAACCCCGATCAGGCGGATAGGCAGTGGCGCTGCTGAGCCACCGGCCGTCTCGGCATCGCGTCGTCGGCCATGCCGATCGGCACCGGGTGGCGGTGCGGCATCTGAGCCGGGCCGATCGGAGCCTTGGCCGGGTCATCGCCCGCGTCGGCCCCTGCACGCTCAGGCCGCGCCGCGCCTACTTCGCGACGCTCTGCGACTCCATCATCTCCCAGCAACTCTCCACCCGGGTGGCCGAGGTCATCTTCGCGCGATTTGTCGCGCTCTATCCGCATCGGCGTCCGACTCCGGTTGCTGTGGCGAAGACGCCGCTCCCGCGCCTCCGGGCGATCGGGCTCTCCCGCCAGAAAGCCGGCTATCTCAAGGATTTGGCCGCAGGCTTTCAGGACGGGCGCGTGCAGCCAGGCCGTCTGGCGCGCCAATCGAACGAAGAGATCGTCGATGCGTTGGTGTCGGTCCATGGCATCGGGCGATGGACTGCGGAGATGTTCCTGATCTTTTCGCTGAACCGATTGGACGTGCTGCCCGTGGATGATTTGGGAATCAGAAAGGCGGTCCAGCGCTGGTACGGCTTCAAGACCTTGCCGGCCGCCAGGACGATTCGAAGAATCGGCCGCCCCTGGCATCCCTACGAAACGGTCACCTCCTGGTACCTCTGGCGGAGCCTGCGGCTGGATTGACGGGCTTGGTCACGAGCAGGCAGAGGGTGGCTTGGCGGTCAGGCGCATCACTAGGACGTAGAGGCAGCAGAGCAGGAGCGCAAACCCTCCCACCAGCCACGATTTTTTCTGCAGCACCCCGACCAGCTGTGAGGGATTTTGCACCAGGTCCGGTTGGCTGCCCAGCAGATCGCCGCCGAACCAGGCCAGGACCCAGCACCAGAGCCCGGCGCCCACGATCGTCATGGCGCTGTAGAGGCCGAACGGCATGCGGACCAGACCGGCCGGAATGCCGATCAGGTGCCGCACGACCGGCACGAGGCGGGCAAAGAAAACCCCGCCTGCCTCGTAGTGCGCCAGCCAACGCTCGGCCCGGAGCAGTTTATCCTCCGGGCAGAAGAGATACCTCCCATAGCGAATCAGCAGCGGCCGTCCCAACCAGCGGGCCGCCCAGTATGTGGCCGCGGCGCCCAGGTAACTGCCCAGGGTCCCGGCGATCACGACTCCGGCAAAGCTGTAGCGGCCTTGCGCGGCCCAGTAGGCGGCCGGCGGGATCACCACCTCGCTGGGAATGGGGAAGATCGAGCTCTCCATAGCCATCAATAGGATGATGCCGGGATAGCCCCAATCATGGACCCATTGAAACCAGATACCGATCCACTGCGACATGGATAAAATCCTTTCAGCTCGCAAGGCGGCGATTGTACGCAGAGAATTCGATGATTTCCACAAGATTTCCACTCGGCTTGGACGAATCTCTCAGCGGCGTTTGACAAGGTTCCCCTCTGGAGCCGGCCCTGTCCTGTTGAGGTTGATGATCCGCCGGTTTCCTGGCGGGCCGATAAAGTGTTCATGAAATCGGACAATGAAGACAATGCAATCAAAGGAAGGGGAGCGATGGGTCTTGTCACGAGCGAGGGAGCGGTTCCTGGTCGGGCGGCCAGTCATGAGGGAAGGGGGAAGATGGCAAGGTACAGCGTCGATGTAGAACGGCGTGATTGCTTCAGGGTGGACGTGGCCTTGCCGGTGGCCTACTGGCGCGAGGCCGACCATGTCCAGCCCAAGCTCGATCTGATGCCCGTGAATATATCCGGGAGCAGAATGCGATTTGTCGCGGAGCGTCCCATGGCGGTGGGGGATACTATGTCGTTCCGAATCGGGTTGCCGAGCTGGGTCGTGCCGGAACAGGCCAAGGTCGTCCGCGTCCAGGGACAGCCGGAGAAGGGTTCCTCGGTCAGTATGCAGTTCACGGCCATCGGGAGCCGCGATCAGGAGCGACTGCCGGAGTACATGGTTGCCGCGTAAGAAGGCCGGTTTGGGGGGCACAATCAGGCCCGACATATCCCCCTTGCGTCCGCCCTGGACAATTCTGTAGAATTTGCCTCGTTTGCCGCCTCCCGTCTTGGGGAGGGGTGGTCATACAGGAGGGGGTTCCATGAACAGAAGAGTGACAGGCGTTCTGAGTGCGTGCGGGTCGGTGCTGTTGAGTGCGTCCCTGGCGATGGCCAATGCGCCGTCCGGAGACCATCCGCCCGATTACAGCGGCGTCACGGGCCTCTATTACACGATCATCGGCCTGATCCTTGCCTACGGCGTCTACGATACCTTCTTGAAGAAGTCCTGATTCATTCAGGTCTCTTTCAATCTCCACACGGTGTGCGCATGGTTGGACGGTCGTCCGGCCATGCGTACGATACTGTGCTTCCGAGTCCCCGGCACGTTGCCTTATGAAGGGGGCGGCTTGGGTTTCTCCAGCAGCGGTTCCAGGACCGGCAGCAAGTGATCCACGACCAGACGGTATCCCTCCCCCGTCGGGTGGATGCCATCGGCTTGATTGAGCGCCGGATGGGCCGCCACCCCCTCCAGGAAAAACGGCAGGTAGGTCGTGCCGTATTGTCGAGCCAAGTCCCCATAGAGAGCCGTAAACTGTCCCTTGTACTCGGCGCCGTAGTTAGGCGGTAATTTCATCCCGGCCAACACTATGGTTACACCGGCAGCCCGGAGCCGCCGGAGAATCTGCTCGAGGTTGGATCTGGTCTCCTTGAGGTCCAGGCCGCGCAGCCCGTCGTTTGCGCCGAGTTCGACGATCACGATATGGGGCCGGCTTTTCAGCACCCACTCGATCTGGCGCACCCCGCCCGCGGTCGTATCCCCGCTGACTCCGGCATTGATAACCTGGTACCGGTATCCGGCTTGATCGAGCTTACGCTGGAGCTGGGCTGGATAGGACTCGTCGGGCGACACTCCGAACCCGGCCGTCAAACTGTCGCCGAAGGCGACGATCTTCGGACGCTCGGCTCGCAGTGCTGCGCCGCTTCGCCCCGGCTGGCTGGTGATGTCGGTGCCGAGCCGTTGCCCGATGCCGTCGCGGGGGCCGCTCGGCCGGCTCGCTTCCCTGTTGGGTTCGGAAGAGGGCTCGCAGCCGAGAAGCACCGTACAAGCCATGCCCACGAACAGGACCTTGCGGGCAGGGTGAAGCGAGAATCTGCCTGTTTGGAAGAAGAGCGTTGTGAAAGACCGCATAGAGTATAATAATGCCTTTGCGTCGCTCCTGCATCATCGAATCGAGGACCGGACATGATCATCATTCACCACCTCTTTATGTGCCTCAGCGCCGGCGGACATCCGGTTACGATCCTCAACAATCTTTCTCTGGAGATTCCGGACAAGCAGATGGTCGCCATTGTCGGCCCCTCCGGCAGCGGTAAGTCCACGCTGCTGGGGTTGATGGCCGGCCTAGACAAGCCAACCTCCGGCTCCATCCTGTTGGACGGAGTCGAGATCACGGCCCTGGCCGAAAGCGAGATGGCCCGGTACCGGCGGCAAAAGATCGGCTATATCTTCCAGTCCTTCCATCTGATTCCCACCCTGAC
>SXGS01626560.1_pt1 | contig 12897 bp, 18 predicted proteins | sample 3174681 | NCBI WGS metagenome assembly SXGS01 (sample SAMN11356861, study PRJNA531348) | freshwater metagenome | isolation source: freshwater sample F1-80 | place: China: Fuxian Lake, Yuxi | collected 2017-12-25
CTAGGCAACCATTATCAGCGACGAATATCTGGTTCGAGACGACGGTAGGCTTGAGAAGGATGGGGCGTCCGGCGTCAAGGATACGAGCGTTCAGGTCCGTGATCGACAGTGCGCCGAAAGCACCCGCCAAGCCACGAAGAAATGATCTGCGGTGGATGTCTTCCATTTTGCCCTCCTTGGGCCGCATCCCCCTTTCGAGGCTCCACCGCGGCCCAGAGGGCTCGGTTGGCAGGCGAGCAATTTGCGCGCCTTTCTTGATGCCCTTTGAATGTATGAGGCGGACCTTCATGGGTCAAGGGCGCCGTGAGGCCCTCCCCGCCTGATGATCCAGGCGGGGAGCAGAGGCCATGCTTTATTCACTCCCGTTTTTGCGGCTGCGGGACCAAACGAGGCTGTAAACTTCTCCGCCCTCATTCTCAAAGAGGTTGGCGTAGATGGGAGCCGGCAGGCTCGGATCATCCAGCTTGATCGACAGATAGTCGCGACTCTCCGCTGAGCGTCGCATCCAGGCGGCTCCGACCTCCGCCTTGCCTAAGAAGACCCGGTGTGAAGGAACCGTGTCATTGGCTCGCGCCGCTTCAGGGATGATCCGAACATTTTTAGCCTGGACAGTCAGGGTTGAGATTTCGCCGGCGTATTCCGAGCCGGACTTTTTGAAGGAACCGATGGTCGTCATGATATTGATCCTTGATCATTTTTCGAAACCACGCCCATCGCAGTCTCGATGACAGATCAAAAGACGAAGGCTTTTGCCGCAGCATCTCTTTGAGACCGCAGCAAAGCGGAGGAGGCGTAAGTATGAACTTTCTTGCTTCGCGCGGAATGGCGCAGCCAGGGGAAGAAAGTTTTGACGGCGCGTTGCAGCCAGGCGAAAGAGGCCATGCCGGTCTTCGACTAGATCAAGTCCATCAAGAGACAGCAAGGGCGCATGGTTTGATCAAAGGTCTTCAACGAAAGTCTGACGGCCAAAGGACGCCAAATCCGGGAATCAGGATACAGCGCTCAACCCTGACGGCCAGACAAGATGTGGATCACTCTGCCGCGAGATGATGCATACGACAGTCTCCGCAACACTTAGCTGCAAAGAATGCGTGGTGCATACTGAGACGCGGTGGCGAGAGCTTCGCAATACTATTCGATCTAGATGGTTCGGGATGGCGGCAAACGCCGCCCCTCACCATTAAGGATTTGAGGCGAGCAGACGGTCGGCCTACCCACAACCTCTGTATACGCGACGTCGAGGATGGGCATCCCACTTTCCTGCACGCCGGCCTCAGAGGGCTCCCAGCGAAAACGGACGCTTGCCGCCATCTGTCGCCAAGAGAGAACGAAGACCAAGACGGCGGTCACGACGGCGCTGACCTGCTGCGGCGGCGCCGTCAAAAAAAGGAGGCGACCGAGTCCCAAGCCTAAATGATAGCCGGTCAACCCAGCCGGTAAGGCGAAGAGCAAAGCGATTAAAATTGAGAGGCTACGCCACGGCGCGCGGGCGCATGAGAGCGCTCCCAAGAAATAGACACCGCCGCCGGTCAACAGTCCGAAGATCCCTGCCCCAATCAGACCCTCTCCAAAATGCCGAGAGACATAGAAGGCCGAGAGCGCCATCCAAACTGGGAGCGCAAACGTCGCGAGGTTTATGAGAAGACATAAAAAGACGAACGCCGCAGCAAGGCTGGCGAGGAGGCCAAAGGTGATCATGGCAAGGCAGTCCCAGAAATGTTGCAGGGATTGCGCTTGCCTCCTCCTCCTTCGCGCAGGCAGATTCTAGCAGACTCTTGAGTCCTGTAAATGGAAAGATCACGAGAGGTCATGAGACCCTCTCGCTCATCAGAAAATCGACCGCCTGCGACGCCTTGCTGGCGGCGGCGAAGATGGCGCGATTGTCTGCTTTCAAAATTGATAGCCAGTGGCTGAGATACTGTGCATGATCCAATCTCGATGAGGCGGAGATCTCGAAGTGCCCGCATAGGAAAGCGGCGCCGAGTTCAGCAACCAGCTCCTCCATGGCGTAGGCGCTTGATCCGAAGCGTCCGGAAAGATCACGATCACATCGATTTTTCATGCCAGAAAAATGAACGAGCTCATGAAAAAGCGTGGAATAATAGCTTTCTTCAACAGTAGACGTCTCTGACGGGATAAAATCCTGCCGGTGAGGAAGATGAATGCTGTCAGTGGATGGCTGGTAATAGGCGTGATTTCCGCCATAAATAATCATCGCTCGGGTTCCGCCGACAAAGGCGTCAATTATTTTTGAGCCTTTGAATTCTGTTGCGGTCTTGGGTAGACCCCGATCCAGTTCGTAACCGTCAACCTGTTCAGCGGCGAACACCGGCGTGGCTCGTGCAATGAGCTGCATCTCACGCTCTTCATTCTCTTCCGCGGCTAAGGCGCGTATCTCTTTGTAGAAGACAACATAAGTCGCCTTCTCACCCTTGCGGACCGTTGCCCCAAGACCGGACCATTGGTTGAAGCTTCCCCAAATCCCTGACGTGAAACCTTTGGCTTCAGCCGCAAGCCAGAGCGACAGTATATTCACGCCACGGTAAGAAGCCTTTGAGGCGATGTTTTTTGGAAAAACAAGATCAGCGCCCGAACGATGCCAGGGAAGTTTGAACTCCCCTGCGCCCGCTTCCATCGCAGAGATGATTTGATTGGTAATATGCTGATGAACATCAAAGCGAGACGCGTTCATTCTGATCTCCCATGTTTTCAAAGCCGCTCAATTGCGGCCTCATGGGAAGAATCAAACCGCCCTCAGAGGAGGGCGCTCAAACGTCAGGCCTTGCCTGCCGCCTGGCGGAGCGGAGCTGCACGTAGCATCGCGAAGGAAGCGAGCCGCGTTGATCGCATGACGAGGGCGGTAAACACCCCATCTTGAGGCCAACTGCCACTTTAAGAACTGGCGAGATCATTGTGCGTATCGGCTTTTTTTCGCTGCGACAAACCACCCCTTGTGGAAGCGCGAGGTCGTAACAACATCATATAGAGGGTCGACTGTGACAGTCACTAACTGTTCGCAGAAGGCTATCTGTAATCGTGAGTATTGATCATGAAAAACATAGTCTTGGCGATAGCGAGCTCAATCGCGAGCGTGGTTATTGCTACGAGCGCATGGGCGCATGATGGGGTCGCATTGGAGAAGGACGCCTGCGTTGTGAAGGCCGGTCCTTACGCCATCCATTTCAGCGCATATCAGCGATATGGCGAAGAACAGGAAGCCTGTGAGGATATCTACAAAACCGGCGCAACGGTCTTTGGTCTGACGCCCGTCGCATCCGAGGCGCGTGATTTACCAATCGGCCTGAAGCTTCTGGATGATCATGGTGGGATTATCTTCAATGTTGATCCTAAGGCCAACCCAAATGGGATATTGACGGTCGAACGCGATGTGCCGACGGCTGGAAAATATACTGTTGTCGTCACAGTCAAAGATAAGGCTGGCCATGAATTTACCGGCGAAAAAGCTGTAACGATCGGCCTGTCCACCTTCTGGAATCAGATTGACTACATCCTCTATGTCGTTGGTTTCTTCGGATTGATCGGTGGTTTGCGTTGGGCCCTCACGCACAACCGAGAACCAGATCTTCAGGCGGCTGAATAGTGTAATCTACCGCGCTGATTGTTGTTTCAGAAGCTTCCCTGCATCCACAAAAATAGGCAGGGAAGCTTTATTTCATGTCAAACGCAGTGATGAGACGAATGGCGTTTGGCGGCGCCGCTCATGCGACAGCTAACGTCATCAATCCGTCAAAGGCTTTAGCTTTGAATGAGCGCGTCAACCATCATTAGGAAAGCATCTCACCGGATCGACCGGCATAGAGCCCCGTCGCAGTTCAAAATGAAGCTGCGGCGATCCAACTTGCCCGGTCTGTCCCGACCTCGCGATCGTCTGGCCGCGCTTCACCCTATCCCCGCGCTTGACCTCAAGCTCACTATTATGGGCATAGGCTGAGACATAGCCATTTGGATGGCGGATAAGGACCATATTGCCGTAACCCTTCAGCTCGCTTCCGGCATAGGCGACTTCACCTTCTTCGGTCGCCTTGATTTGCGTGCCTTCTGGAACGGCAATGTTGATGCCGTCGACGCCATTTTCAAATCCCCGAATGATATGTCCGTGCACCGGCCAGCGGAAATCTCCTGCATTACACGTTTGAGACTGCGTCGAATTCGCAGGCTTCGTCGTGGGGGGAATAATATCGGGAGTTATGCAGCCGGTAGAGGACGTATCGACATTACTGGGTGCGCTATCAGGAGCCGACGAGGCATTCGCGCTGGTTGTGAGGAAAATGACCGTTACAGAATACAAGAGTGTGGAGGCGTGGGTCGCGTTGATCATGGCGTTATCGTGGCGTTAGGGGTTTGCGCCGGGGAAGTTATTGCCACGAGGTTAATGATTCAAAATGAAACAAGGTTAAGGTGTAAAATTACAGAAATTAAGCATTCATCCATCGCTTCGGCGACCAAAGTTATTTCTTCAAGTTGACAATAAAAGCGACATATTTTTTGTCACGTTATTGACAGGGCGTCTAACGCGACATATTATTTGTCACGTTAAGGAGAGCCCATGACGCTCGCAGAACTCGCCGACGCCATTGGCGCCCCTGCACGACAAATCCGCTTCATGATTGCGGAAGGCGTGCTGCCGCCAGCCGTCAAAACTGGCCGATCGGCCGATGCATACAATGAAGAGCACCTCGTCAAGGCGCGGCGCTACATGATGTTGCATGGGCTCGGCATGAAACCCGCCGCCATCAAAGTGCTCATGGCCTTCGATGAGGCAATCCCGATTTATCAAACCAATGGAATTGAGTTGCGGATCGATCCGTCGGTCGATCCGGCGTCAATCAACATCGACGCCACGCTTAAAGATTTAGGCAAAGCCCTGCGCGAATATACGAAGAAAAGGTAAGATCGATGTCATTACAATCCTTCGGCCATCCTTTGCATACACTCAATAACGGCGTCGTTGGCTTTGCTGACGGCAAACGTTTCACGCCCCTCGTCTCCATGAATATTTCAGTGAGCGTAAATGAAGGGCTCGCCAAGGTTATTATCAGCCGCTCATTTGAGAACCATGAACAAGTTCCAATCGAAGCGATCTTAACGGCGCCAACCTCCTTCCAAGCCGTATTAACCGGTCTACATGCAAAAATTAATGGCAGAGAATTAACCGCCAAAGCTCAATCGCGCGATAATGCCCGTGCATCCTATGAGGACGCAATTGATCGCGGTAAATTGGCGATATTGCATGAAGAGCCGCTTCGCGGCCTTCATATTGTATCGATCGCTCCCCTGGCGCCCAAACAAAAGGTTGAGGTTATTGCTGAATATATAACAGCTCTCGCTAATATCGACGGCACGCCAACGCTGCACATACCAACCACGGTTGGAGAGCTTTATGGAAGCTCTCCCCTATTGCCGGTTGATGATGTTGTCGCGGGTCCAAATGCGCTGATGACGGCAAAACTCCTAGTCGATCAGGCATCAGGCGAGGCCTTCATCTATGGGGCGTTGATGGGAGAAAAGCCTCAAGACATTGATCTCACCAAGAATATCATTTTGACCCTCCCAAAGGCGCATTATGGCTGCTCAACGGGTTACGACGCCTTCGGCCGCCCTGTATCCGTGAAGCTGGCGCAAGAAGAGAAGTCGACTCTGCCGCTTAATTTGATCGTTCTTTTCGACCGTTCTGGATCCACCCATGCCAAAATCGAAGAGGCTGGAGTGACTGTCTGGAGCGCCATGCGGGATGGCCTCAAAAAATCACTCCAGGATCTGACTGAGCAAGACGCCATCTCCATTTGGCAGTTCGACGACAATTGCCAGAAAATTGGCGCGGCCAATGGCTCTAAATCATCCGCACTTGTGAATGGCGTTGAAGCTCCTGGCGGCGGAACGGAGCTTGGACGCGCCATCAGTCATTTGAAAAATAACAGCGACGGCAAGGATATATTGGTTCTAACTGATGGTCACACCTGGGCCGCGGAAGCCCAGGCCATCGCCGCCATGGGCTATCGTATCTCAGCCGTACTGGTAGGCGAAGATAGCTTTGAAGGCGTCATCGGACAGCTTGCGTTTATGACAGGCGGCGAGATTTTCCCGGCAAATGGCGGCGACGTTGCATCAGCAATCACTTCGGCGCTTCAGTCCTTCAGAAATAATTCTGCAGCGACTGTGGGCGTCATCAAAGGCAATGCGCCCCTCAGCTTGCAGACGAAACGCTCAGCAATCGCAATATCCATCAATTGGGCGGATGAGGCAGGATCGGGAGCATGTAATGATATCGGCAAATACGCAGCTGCGCTCGCGCTGCCCTTGATTGAATCAGATCAAGCTGCTGAATTTGCGACAGCGCATAATCTCTGCACCCATCTGACAAGTCTGCTGATGATCGACGAGGATGGCGTATCGATAGAGGGCGTTCCTGAACAACGTAAAGTTGAAGTCGCACGCAGGATCGCGCCAACTGCCTGCTATTATGCGCCTGACATGAGCAGCAGCATGAGCATGAGCATCATGCAAGAGCCGCTTTATCAACAAAAGTTGGCCCGACCCAGATCACTCTTCATGCGTCTTGATGATTATTCGTTTGACTGGGATCGTCTTGCCAATCAGCTTTTGGTTGGAGATGTCACAGGGCTGGATGATGAACAAAAGGATCTTGTCCAGCGATTGGCGGCCGAACAAGAAATTCGCGATCTGGCTGATAAACTCGGACTAGATCCTCTGATTGTCGCTATCGGCCTACTGGCAAAAAGCGATAGCGGAAAGACAGCAGAGAGGGTCGCGCGCAAAATTCTGGCCCAAGCTTCAATCCAGGATTTGCAGAGCCCTCTGAGGATTGCGCAACAATCCTATTTCAGAATGTGCGCCTGACGTAAGTGGCTGCGCGGCATCAGATCATGCCGCGCAGACCCATGGATCGGGCTTTGTTGGCATCCGGTCTTGATTGATGGATCATGGCCACAAAACCTGAATTCTTATTCTCGGCCTGCGTGTCCCGACCGGTCCTTTCTGAGAGTTGCTGGCGCTCAAACCTGTGCACAACTGCTATTGATCAGGCAAACACTGCCTGACTGTGGCTTTTAGGCTACATGCTCTTTCGACCCAGTAGAATAACCTCACTCCTCTTAAGGAGTGAGGCTCTTGGACGTCGATAAGCTTTCAGTTTCCGCGGATGAATCCATCATGGTTCCTGCATCACCTGTCGGTCAGGTCGATGCTGAATTTCAAACGGATGGCGCAAAGTTTCGCTGGATTCCAATCCGGCCTAATGATGCTGAAGAGCTTCGCCCTATCCCCGAGATTACCGCTGAAATTCTCAAAGACATGGATCGGCTGTGTAATTGGCTGCACGATGTCCAGCGTGTCCACTTGGCGATGAGCCGCCTACGGGCAGACCGAAGAAAAGCTCAAGACGCAGCCGACCAACGCCCGAACGTCATCAACAGCGCTGTTTTCTGATCAGCTCAGTATGCTATAGGCCCATCAGGCGAATGCGCTGCCTTATCACCGGCGTTTGAAGCTTAGGCTGGACGCAAGCTCAAAACGCCCTGCGCTCCAGCCGTCTTCAACTATCTGACATTGATGCGGCCGAGCCCGTCGCCTCATAGCGGCTTCAGCCAGGTCGAGTAGACAGGCTGGGCAGGCAACTCCCCGACCGTCTTCGTCTCGAAAATACAAAAAAGGCCGTCAGACGAGCTGACGGCCTCTTAAGCTGCGCCATGTCACTTGGAGGGGAACGGCGGCGCAGCCGATCCTCAACTCTGGGCTTAGAAGCCGTCCCATTCACCGTTCATGCTTGTCTCCTATTAATAGCCGTAACCATAGCCATAGGCCGGGGCATATCCGTAGCCCGGCGGGGGCGGCGGCGGGGCGTAGTAGCCGTTGTTGTAGTAGCGGGGCTGGCTGGCGGCCGCGCCAATCATGGCGCCCACCGCCATGCCGCCGATGGCGGCGCCGACAACTGCTCCTGAGTTGTTGTTGTGATAGCGCGTCCAAGCCGCAGCGGGTGTTGCGGCAAGTGTGGCCCCAGCAAGAGCCAACACCATCGCGCCAGTCATAAGGTTCGTCTTGTTCATCATTGTCCCCTCCAAGGAACGCCGTGTTTCGATGATTGGAGGATAGACAGGGACCAGCCGGGAGGCTGTGCGGCGGCGCACAAGCCCTAATGTCCTCATAGTTGGAGGTTAGCTGTCAGGCGGTTCAAATCTGGAGGCCGCATGAACTGCTTGATTAAAATCTACCGTCCGGATGGGTCATATCTCGTCATCCCGCACACGGTAAAATACGTCACGGACGCCGGGCGATGTTTGGATGGCGCGCTCCTCGCTTTCCGGGCGGAGAATACACATATTGAGTTCACGGATGTGCGCATTGAAATCACATTCGAAAAAATCGATCCACTGAGCTTTTAAATTCGGGAGAGGGCGGCGAGGCGATGACGAGATGGCAGCCGACAAAAGCTATCATCCATAACCTCGGGAAAGTCCGCAAGGATGATTGGGTCCTGATCGGTGAGGACGGGAACGAAATGGCCCGCGTCTACGACTCCGAGAAGCCAAACGAGCACGGAGAAACCTTCATCTGGGCCGTTTGGCCATACCAGCGGTTTGGCAACGTTGGCAGCGTCCTCAACGTCATTGACGCCAGAATGAAGGCTGAAAAGATGCTCAACCTGATCTCAGATAGCGGAATTACTCAGAAAGCCGGGTAATCCGCCATTAATGTAGCTGTGGCTAATAATCGGAGATTATGGACAAAACTGCCACAGACAAAAACCTTCCGCGCCAGCTTCCATCGGAAAGCGTTGGGATAGATTTTTCACAACTGCGCGAAGGGCGATGCAAATTCCCTCTTGGGGATATCAATGACCCTCCTGAGAGGTTCTGCGGAGAACCGACTGAGATAGGTAAACCCTACTGCCCAAAATGCCAGAGCAGGGTATTCAGCCGTCCAGAGCGACGACGCTAGAGGACTTAGATCACCGAACTTCAAGAATTTCGTAGATATGGGCTGTAGCACAGCATCGTATGTGTATGCTTCCTTGCCTGTTAGGCTGGAGTTCAGCGCATGCCGCACTTTCCAAGCTCCGCGCGCTACTCATCCTCATTCATCGCCCTAGTTCAGTCCTAGCTATGTTGTCCCATCACTGAATGGGGAACATGGCCAGGCTGGGGTCGAGCGGTTGGCAAGTCTGCTCCTCCAGCCGTCCCTTCTCTAAAAAAGAAAAAGCCGCCAGCCTTTTGGGCCAGCGGCAAGTCACACAAGTTAGACACCTGAGAAGAATAAGAATGCTGGTTTAACGGCTCAGCTGACCAAAATCGTAGATTTCCATTTCCGTTCCCCCGCCCCGTTGTTTCGATGATTGGAGAATAGCGGCGCCTTGCCCTGAATGCTGTGCGCCGGCGCACAAACCGCAGGGTCCCCTATGAGCGCTAACCCATAGTCAATAAATCTGCGGGATAAAGGCGTCAGCCCTGCGCGTTGTTCGTGTCCGCGCAGAGTCAGGCTGGGGTCAGTTGCGTGTCACTCCGCGCTGATCCCAGCTGTCCCTGATTTCTCGTATGGTAGATGCAGCCGTTACGGCTCCCTCGCTCAAGCGGACGGGTCGGGTGGAGCGCAAAGCGGCGGCTCCCCAACGGCGCCATCTCACCCACCATGTCGAGCGACAATTATTCCAATGCGCAGCAAGCAAGACCGGGCGAATAGCAATCACGGCTATCTGTGCAGAAGTATTATTGGCTAAAATGTGAAAGCGTGGATCTATAAAGATCTACTTAAGCATGCGTCGCCCCGCGACCTGAAATGCATCGTCGCGGGGCTTTTGATACGCAATGTTAATTGTGATGGCGAAGCGTCTGGTGAAGGGTGGGGTGCCCTTTAACGGACCGCGCATCACTACGATGATTCAGACCGTTGTTTTTATGAGCTGGCTTCGCCTGGTGATGAGTGCCCGCGATCCTTTTCGATGCGCCGGTCAAATGTTTTGCCTGTGATGCGGCAGGAATTGCAACAGAAGCAATGGCGATAGATGCAATCATAATGAATAGTTTTTTCATGAGTTTTCCCTATTTTAATGTGGCCCGCGAATGAACGCGCATCGAAAATCAGCAGATCATGTTGCCTCAAATTCGCAATACATCGATAGGTAAGCAGCCAATATCCATATGTGCGGCAACGCACATTACATGTTGAAAAACATCGCTAGCGCCACGCTGCTGCGGCAGGCTTTGCGCAGTGGATCATTCTGCCTGATGCCGACAAAAATGATCATGACAAGGATGACGGCAAGAATGATCGCAAGAACGATCGCGTCGTGATTGCTTTTTTCGGACGGCTGGTCGTGACGATGCAGGCTGAGGCCCTAACGACGCCTACGAAATCTATCTCCCCTTCAGCTCGCTGGGACATGGTCGATCGCCTTGATCGAACGGAGCATAACTGAATAGAATTCCGCATAATATCATATGGTTAATCGCAAAACGGCGCGTTCTATTTCCGTTCTTATGACAGCTTTTGTCCTATGCCATTTGGATAGTGATTTTCAGAAAGAGCGAGGCCTGCCTCGCAGTTTTGAGTTCACGGAGAAAAGCAATGGATACGGTCATCGACGCCCAGGTGATAACGGACGCGGTTAGCGACGAAACAACTGAGGAGCATAAGGTCATCTTGCTCCCCGTACAGAATAGGCAGACTTCCACCACTCCCCTGCCCGTCTCCCCTGAACGTATTGCGCAGCTTCTCCAAGCTGGCGGTTACAAGGGACAAATTATTGAGCGAGAGAATGGTAACTGCATCGAAAGCAGCGCCGAAGGTTGGAAGTTTCGCGTCATCTTCTTCTACGATAGCTCTTTTGAATCCAACCCGCATCCGACATCCTTGATGCTGACCGCTGGCTGGGGGTTAGATCCAGATGACGCCGCGATCATCACCAAGGCGGCGAACATCTTCAATATGAGATTTCGTTATCTCAAGGCCTACGTCGTGAGTGAAGAAGAATACACCTACACGGAAGCCGAAATGAGCCATTATTGCCCGAATGGCATGTCGGATGATGATTTCAACGCCTATCTCGATCTCTTCATCAATCTGCGCCAGTCCTATGTCTCCATCTGCCGTGAGGCGCGCAAATGATCGCCGCCTCTCCAGGGAATGATAATCACTCCACGCCGACCCTTCCAGAAGAGCCGGGGTGGGATGTTGAAATCTGCGATTGGTCAATCGCCGTGAATCACAAGGATTCAGGCCTGAGATTTTACTTTCGCAGAAGCGATGACCACACATCACTAAGTGACGACATTGATATTTCCGGCGACGAGAATCATCCCGAATTCGAGGATATTTTGGATGAGGCGATTCAGATCGCCCATGACTGCGCCACTGAGGAATAGAACGTCAGCTTCGATTGTTATGCATAGGCGTAAATGTTCAGCGTCAGAGGATATCACAACATGAACGACACATTTCTTCATAATCCAGCGAGAGAGAATTATCTCCTTAGCCTGGAGGAACACATTGATTGTTCTGCAAATATCGCCAGATCAATCTGGCTTATTTTGAAGCATTGCAAGCTAGATTTGGGGGATAATCGTAATCTTGAAGCGCTCAGTGAACTCGCCAACCTTACAGCAGACCATGCGAGCGCGGCGCAACTTCGTTTGAAGCGCATGAACCTTGAAGACATGGACGACGAAATGTCATTCGGGCCTCACACAAGTTGATCAAGAGGCGTATTCAGCTCAATTGAGCCACTCAACCAACATACCCAAATATTCTCGGACACGCCGCCATTCTTCTGATGAATGACGCCATATGATGGAGCAATCAATATGACGACGAATAAAGTTATTGCGTGGCGCATGATTTCTGCGCTTATTTTTAACCTTACGCTTGGCTCTTCTGCTCATGCTGGAGAATATCTCGGCCGGATTGGATCCAATCCGTTCTGCTCAGACTGCACAGCAAATCCCTTTGCGCCAATCAGCAATCCCTTTAATCCAAATAGCCCACGCAATCCCTTTGGGCCCTACGGGAATCCCTATTCCCCCTATTCAGCCAATAATCCCTATGCCGTAGATACGCCCAAGGTTTACGGCGCTGCGCCTGGATATGATGATGATGAGGTTTCTGAATAATCTCTTTGGGATGTGCACGAATAAGACATATTGCGGGTTGCATTAAACGTTACCGCAACCCGCAATGTTGGCGCCGTCTGTCAAAGACGATAAATTTTGAGTCAAACCGCTGAAACATTAATGTCGATAAATGGTCATGACAGCTCAATTTGATCCGCAGGTCATCATTGCGCTGTTTGGCGTCTTCAGCGCAATCGGCGTTTTCTTTCTCTTCGCCATTGCAACTGGCTTAATCAGATTTTCTAAATGGGATGAGAAAGATCAGACGACGTGTCTCATCGCAGAAGCTTCCACAAATGGCCTTCTGGTCACCTTGGGCGTCAAAGAGATTATCTACGCCAACTCTGCTTATCTCAATCTGGCGGGCGTTCGAAACCTCAATGAGGCGCCCAGCCTGGAGAGCCTTTTCTCAGGACCGCCAGAATCATCAGAGGCCCTCTATCGTCTTGCCCAGTCGGCGCGCTCACGCACGGCGCATGTCGAAGAGCTGAGACGCATGCCTGCGCTCAATGGCCCCCAGCCTGTCGGCTGGTATCGCATCCGCATTAAACCCATCACCTACCGCGGCTCTCAGGCATGTTTGTGGGAAATAATCGATCTCACAGAGGAAAGGCGTAGGCTGGAGGCCGTATTTGAGAGCCTGAGCCATGGCGTCAACCTTCTTAACCATGCGCCAGTCGGCTTCTTCTCCTCCAAGGCCAATGGCGACATCAGCTATATGAACGAGACGCTTGCTGGTTGGCTGGGCCTGGACCTC
>SXGS01335143.1_pt1 | contig 12896 bp, 14 predicted proteins | sample 3174681 | NCBI WGS metagenome assembly SXGS01 (sample SAMN11356861, study PRJNA531348) | freshwater metagenome | isolation source: freshwater sample F1-80 | place: China: Fuxian Lake, Yuxi | collected 2017-12-25
CTATCATGGTTCCAACGCAATGGTACTTTTGGCAATCTTGCACATGTACTATCAATACTTTAGTGGAAGATACAAAATTAGAAACGAAATTTTATGGGCTACTGGTGTCATACTTGGAACAGTTACAATTCTTGAAGCATTTACTGGTTATGATGTTATCTTTAGCGAAAGAGCAGAACTCGCAATCAGTATTGCTGCATCTCTTACTACTTCAATTCCTGTAGCTGGACCAACTATCCGTGATGCAATGTTTGGTAGCGGATTTTCAGACTTTGTACTTAGATTCTATGCGCAACATGTGTTTCTTTTACCATTAGTGATGCTTGGATTAATGGCAGTTCACTTTCCACGATTCTTGGTATTTGATGTCCCTATGGTAATGGCAATTGGCGGAGCTATCTTGCTTACAGGAGGAGTATTTCCAATTGATATGGGATTCAAGTTTGAACCCACTGTGCCACCCGGCATTACTGTCCCTGAATGGTATCTGACAGGATTATACGCATTTTTGAGAACACAGTATGACAAGTTTGTTACAGGTGTACTTTGGCCTGGAATTTTTATAGCATCATTCTTGCTAATTCCATTTATTGACAGATACAAGAAATTCTCCTGGAAAGATCGTCCAATAATCACTGCATTTGGTATTACAGGACTTGCTCAAATTATGGTTACAACATATTGGGGATTCTACATTCCATCTGACACTACTATTCCTCTTGTAGAACGTTTGGTAATCGATCCAGTATTTCTCTACACGGTGATGATCTTGCTAGTTCCACTGGGATTTGGATTCACATACATGATGATCAAGCTAGCCAAAGAATCTGAAAGAAAAGCCAAACTTGCTAAAGAAAAGGGTCCAAAGAAAGTTGCAAGCATTAATCTCTCACAAAAATGGATTAATTGGTTAATTGTTGGGTTGTTGGCATTTCAGGTATTTCTAAACATTGCAGCTTATAATGCCGCCTTGACTGGAATGAAAAATATCTCATTGTTCTTTATAGGTCTAATTTTGATAGTCTTTGCAGGGTTTTTCCATGTTTACAGATATGGATTAAATCAAGCAAAGAATGCACCTCCACCACCACCAATACCAATACATGAAGACAAACCAAAGGAGTTGGTAGAATCACAAATTCCAAACACTGGTAAACTTCCAGAAAGTCAATCTTCAATAGATACCAAAAAAGAAAAAGAAATTGTACCACAAATCTCAACTCCAAAAATTCAAGCAGATCTAGCAGGTACTAACATAACTTCAGACATTGGTTCAGATCTAAAAAAGATCTAATCACACAAAATCTAAAAAAGCTTTATAAGAACTCCTGAGACCTAGAAAAATCGTTGAGTGCAACAACTAGTCATGCATATGGCATAGGAGTCATGGCAATTATTATTGGAGTATCAGTTGGAGTTGTCTATTACACCTCATTTTATCTTCCAGAATCTTTGGCAAAACCTTCAGTAGATGAACACATTTTGCATCCAGTTAAAGAAACAATTATTGAAATAATTGAAGGCTCTGCTAGTTCTGCACAACAAGATAACTATGTACCAAAATTAGTTAACATACAATTGGGAATTGATAATCTTGTAATCTGGAAAAATATTGATACTACTGCACATACAGTTACCCCTGATCACAGAGCTGAGGATTCTTACAGCGGTGTCTTTGGTTCTCAAGGTGTTATAAAACCTGGATATGACTATGAATTTCTCTTCACGGAACCAGCAGTAATAGAATATCACTGTGAGCCACATCCATGGATGAAGGGTAAATTAGAAATTACAAAACAAAGATTCTAGATAGAATACTTTGCAAAAATTATTTTACTTTCAATCTCTTTATGCTGCTCAATAATTGACGCTCGAAATTTTATCTCATGAACTTGTTTTGGTTCAAATTCTATTAATGCAGTAAACTCTGCCTTGTTTTCAGGCATGATATCTTTGTTAATGAACAATCTTGCAATATTTTGAGATATTTTCTTTCCATTGTATGACTTGTAGATGATATGCTCATTTGAATCTAAAATCTGTGTATTAATTACAACCCCGTCATATCTTCCTGGATATGATACGATAACTGTTCCTTTAATTTCGGAATTTGGATGAATCTCCTTTGATTCCAAGTTAAATTCAATATCTTTCACGTTAACAACACCTTCTAGTCAGAATAAATAATTTTGTTAAAACGGGCCGGAAGGGCTTCGATCCCTTGACCACTGGATTAGAAGTCCAGCACTCTATCCAAGCTGAGCTACCAGCCCAAGAATCTAAAAATTAATTGTCATTTTAAGGGTTTACAACCATTTTTTCTGGTAATTTTCTCTTTCCATTTTAAACAAAAATTGCTGTGCATACCCAGCATAAGGTCCAAAGTGATTCACAATTTTATCATGTAGTATGTCATATTGTTTTTCAGTAATTGATTTTGTTTCAAGTTCAAATTTCTCTAAATAATATTTCTGTAAAATTCTAATCATCCATCTATCCAATGGAAATGCTTCTAGCTTGTCAAGTGAAAACAATAAAATACAATCTGCAACCTTATTTCCAATCCCTGGAACAGTTAGAATTATTTCTTTTGCGTCTTGATAGTTGGCTTTTTTTAGATGATCAAAATCTATTTGTTTTGATTCAACCATTTTTGAAGCATCTATTATGAATTTAGCTCTATATCCAACACCACAATTTTGTATGTCTTGGATAGATGCGTTTGCAATTTTTTTTGGTTCTGGAAACATGTAAAATTCTTTATTATCAAACTGAATTTTTTTTCCAAATTTTATGGAAATTTTTTCTAAACTTGATTTGATTTTTTGAATATTGGAATTTGAAGAAACAATAAACGAGATGAAACACTGAAACGGATCTTGTCTTAACAATCTAAGTCCTAGATATTTTTTTACGGCGATTCTGGTTGTCTTGTCTTTTGAAATTGATTTGATTATTTCTTCTATATCGTCACTATTTCTAAAAAAATCATATTTTTTGTCAGAATATGATGTGATTTTTCCTGAACTGTTTATTTTTAAAATATCTTGTCCGTTAATGCCGTACCAAAAATCTTTCTGTTTTGTCCAAAGAAAAACTTGTCCGCTATTAATCGTATTTTCTAAGTTAATTTTATTGTACTCTATCATTTCAGATAGATACTACTTCATTTATTTCTGGAGCGTGAGCCTCAAGACCAAATTTTTCATGAATTTCTTGGGCAAACTTTTCACATGATTCAGTATCACCATGAACCGTTAGAACTTTGGGATTGCCGTTTATTTTTTTAATTACCTCAAAAAGCTCATTTCTATCTGCATGTCCTGAAAATTCAAACTGTTTTACTTCAGCAGCAACACTTAGCTCTTTTCCCCTGGTGGATACCTTTCCTGTGTCTAGTAATTTTCTTCCAGGTGTGCCTTCTCCCTGATATGATACAAGTGCTATTCCATTTTTTTTGTTAAATGAAAGCTCTTGTAAATAATATGTTGCATTTCCTCCTACCAACATACCTGCTGGAGAAATCACTACACAAGGTTCCTCTATTGCATGTTTTCTTTTTTCATGATCTTTTACTGCAACTGCTTCATTGATGGCATCTGCAAACACTTTTGGATCCCTTAGATAATCTGGATGGTTAAACATTATCTCATTTACTTTTAGTGCCATTCCATCCATTATGATTTTGTGATCAAAGTTTGAGCTTCTTAAAATACATGCCATCTCTTGAGAACGTTCAACTGAAAACGATGGAATAAACAATACTCCTTTTCTGTCCATGACTTCATTTGCAAATTCAATCAATTCTCTTTCTGATTCTTTTCTTGGTTTTTGTTCTGTTTGTGAATATGTGCTCTCAATGATCAAAAGATCTATATCTCCTACATCCAAGTCTGCTTCACGCAACATTCTTGATCCATGTGTTTTGATATCACCAGTATAGAAAAGTCGTTTTTTCTGAGATTCTACTAGTACAGAGCCACCTCCAATCACATGTCCTGTTTCTCTTAGTTCAAAAGTTGCATTACCTTTGGTGACTTTTTCTCTAAATCCTATCTCCTTTGCATTTCTCATCATGTTGTTTAATTCTGGTAATCCAAATGGTTGAGCATCTTTTGTAATTTTTAGCATGTCTTCTATAAGTAATCTTGTCAAATCAAAAGTTGGTGGAGTTGCATAAACATCAGTATTCCCACTTACAAACAGAGATGGTACATTTCCAGAATGATCAAGATGTGCATGAGTAATAATAATGGCATCTAGATCTTTTGGCTTTACATGTAACGGATACTCTGGAGGGGTTCCACGTTTTCCAAACAATACTCCATAATCTAATAGTAGATTTGTCCCATCACAATTCACTAAAAAACCTGAACGGCCTACTTCGTTGGCAGCTCCTAAAACTTTAACCTCCAAGAAGTAAATTGAATTTCTCTCTATGTTAAAACCTTCTTAGCATCGATCCGATCATTATGCATATCATAGAATCTACAAAAGCTTTAATTAGTGTAAGCTAAGACTCGATCCTCATGGGAAGAAGCTTCCAAGAATGGTTAAAACAACAAGATCAAGCAGTAGTTGCTAAAACACGTGCAGGCGACGAAGCAAACAAACCACTTCTTAACCAACTTAATTGGATCTGGGTTAACAATCTCATGAAACAGAGAGCCGACCTAAATCCATCTTCAGCTGAATTACTTGACTGGGTAACATCTGGTCAAATTGATGCAATGAGAAAATAAACGTGCTAAACACGTTATCTTTTTGTTTTTTATTATATTCCTAGTTTTTCTTCATACACGATATTTTATCTTGTGATGAATTGTGTGGACGATCAATTTCATAACCCTGTTATGGATTTCGATTATGGTTTAAATAGGAACCTAGCATTGATGAAATTGTAATGCCAATAGCAATACTTCCAGACATTGATGAACAAAGATGTATCGGATGTGCACTATGTGTAGAAATCTGTACAACTCTTGGTCCTGATGTCCTTAGAGTAAAACCTGTTGAAGGCTGGAAGAGAGGTAAAGCATTTGTATTTTATCCAGAAAGATGTATTTCTGATGGTGCATGCATCGGTGTATGCCCAACAAAATCAATCTTTTGGATGAGACCAATGAATTACACAGCTGGACAACCAGTACCTCTTCACAAAAACGGTATCTTCATCAAAGGTTGGGCAGAAGACGCTGCACTATAAGCAGAATCTTTTAGCACACACTTTTTTCTTATTTTTAATTAAACAATAGATTTCTTCTTTATTTCTTTTGGAAGAATCTTCACAAAGTACTTCAAAAATTCATCTGTCTTATCAAAATAAACTTCTGAAAATTTATTGTTTTGAAAAAACTTTGCCCATGTATTTTCAAATGTTGGAAAGTCCTCCGGATCAAAATTCAATCTAGAAGTTTCATGGTGTGCTGCAGGAAAGACATCTGAAATTTCCAATGGTATTAATCCCAAGTGTGGACTGTACTGACAAACTTGGATGGATTCAATATCTTTGAATTTTCGTTTTAGTGATGAATATTCATGTGAGAGATATGCTGGTTTTGTATTGGATTCTTTGGTTATGATCAAAGTTTTTTTCTTTGACTTGAACTTTCTAACTATTTTATGATATGATTGAATTTCTGGACGATACTGATCCTCTTTTTCATAAAGAAAAATTGCCTTTTCTTTGAATTTTGGAGTAGACACTGCAAGATAATTGGAATTTTCTGTAAGGACTTCGATCATTTCAAATAATTTTGGATGTGCCCTTGCTTTTTTTAGGACATATTCCCATAGTCTTCCTTCATGAATTGCTTGTTTTACCTTGTCTACTTCGACTTTAATTGCGTGTAAGTTGTGCAGTGCAATCTCATTGATTTTTTCAGGTCCTTCCATTTGGCGCAATTCATCAGGGGTGTACTTTGAGCATATCTCACAATTGCATGGAAATACAGAGATATCTGAAAGATTTCTAGTGCCATCATCAGTGATGTATCTTTCTTGTTTAGCATATAGCATGTAAGAGGCTGAATCAAAAGTATCGCAACCAAGTGCAACTGCAAATGGTATCGTTAGTGGATGTCCTGCACCAAAAAGATGTAGTGGAACTGAATGTGGCATCTGTTTTTTTGCAGATATAATCATTTGTGCTAATAGTTTGTATTCATACGATTCCATAAATTCTACTGGACTTCCCAAGGCTAGCATCTTAAAGCCCATATCAATAAGGCTCTTTGTTGATTTTGCTACAAGATCAAAATGTTCTCCGCCTTGAATTGGTCCAATCCAGATCTGACCATTACTCTCACTGTCTTCAAGTGTTTTCTTTGATACTTTGAGGGTATGGTTAACATATGATTCAGCTTTTTTCCATGGAAGTCCATATCCTGTTGGTTTGTCCAACGGAATTGCAAAATCTGTGAGAATTTTTTTTTCAAAATCTGCCATCTCTTCTGGCAATACTTTGACATCTCCATATTCTAGAACTTGATATCCTCCAGAATCAGTCATTATCGCCCCATCAAAATCTATTATATTGTGAATTCCTTTTTTTTCAGCTTCATCACCGTAATTGTTTCTGGTGATGTATGCATTTGTAATTACTAAATCAAAACCCATCTCTTTGATCTTCTTTGATGAAATAGTCTGTTTTACAGGATGAATAACTGGCACATAAGCTGGAGTCTCAATTTTACCATGATTGGTGTGTATTACTCCTATTCTTCCAGCCAAGTCACTTTTTAAAATCTCAAACAAGTCGATTCTTCTCAATTACAGCGTTATTTAATCAATAAGCAAAAAATTTTTTCAAATCATTCTGTTTTGATACTAATTCCAGCCAATCCACTTCATCACTTACACTTTTCCCATTGATTATGCTCAATACTTTCTCTGTAACTTCCAAAATGCTTTTTTCTGTGACATCTACTTGGAATACTTTTGCCCCAAACTGATCTATTGCATCATGTGCTATAATTCCTAAAATCTCACTACCTGTATTTTCTCTAATCTTTTCTTCTGTGTATTCTCGTTTTTTATAAACTGAAATCAAATCATATGGATTTCTTCGTAAGACTATCACTTTCTTTACTTGATTTGGTGATAAAACATATGGTGCCAAGTGTCCAACAATTAAACTTGGACTGGAAATTTTTCTTTTGATTATCTTTTCTAATTTTGATATATCTACATCATTGGTATCTTCATTTTTCTCAAATAATCCAGCATCTTTGGCAATACTGTTTATGTCAATCATTGGTAATCCCAAGTCCTTTGAAATCTCCTTTGATATGGTATGCTTTCCTACGCCTGGATTTCCAGTAATTATTACTGACATATTATAAAATCAACATGAACTGAATTAAACAATTTCTGTAATACTAATAAGTACAATAGGATTTTTGTGGGTATTGCAAATTGGCTTGCTAGGAAAAGCAAATGTTGGAAAGTCTACATTCTTCTCAGCTGCAACTGAAACTCCTGTCCCAATAGGTAATTTTCCATTCACAACAATTCAGCCAAATATTGGTGTTGCATATGTAAAAGCTGATTGTGCATGCAAACATTTTGGAATAAAACATCAAAATCCATTATGTGTAAATGGAACTAGATTCATACCTGTAAAGCTAATCGATGTTGCAGGATTGGTGCCAGGCGCACATGAGGGAAAAGGCTTGGGAAATCAATTTCTTGATGATGCTAGACAAGCAGAAGTCCTGATACATGTTGTTGATATTGCTGGAACAACTGATATTCAAGGACATTCTGTTCCAATAGGTACGCATAACCCTCTTGAAGATGTTGAATTTGTAGAGTATGAATTTGATCAGTGGTTTATTGACATACTTAGAAGAGAATGGGATAAACTTACCAAAGAAATAGAACAAAAAAGAGCAAAACTAACTGACGGAATCGCAAAAAGATTTACTGGCTTGGGAATCAAAGATTATCAGGTACAAGATGTTTTACATAAACTAGAACTAGCTTCAAAAAATCCAAAGGAATGGAATGATTCTGATATCCAAACTTTTGTCAAGGAATTAAGAAAAAACACAAAACCAATAATAATTGCAGCAAACAAAGCAGATCTCTGCAAGGATCTTGATATAATCAAAAAAATTTCTGATACTATAGTGATTCCTTGTAGTGCTGAGACTGAATTACTATTACGAAAAGCTACCAAGGCTGGAATTATACATTATGAATCAGGGGACGAGAAATTTTCTATAATGGAAAACAAAGAAATATTGCCACAACAACAAAAAGCACTAGATTTGGTAAATACTGTTTTTTCAAAAATCCATTCAACCGGAATTCAAAAAATTTTAAACATTGCGGTATTTGATTTGTTAAAACTTATTGTTGTTTTTCCTGTAGAAGATGAGACAAAGCTAACAAACAAAAATGGCGATATTTTACCTGATGCAAAATTGTTACCGCAAGATTCCACTGCAAAAGATTTGGCAGGTCTGATTCATGCAGATATAGCCAAGGGATTCTTACATGCAATTGATTGTAAAACAAAACAAAGAATCGGCGGTGATCATAAACTAAAAAGTGGCGATGTGATCAAAATCATTTCAACATTAAGTAGAGGGTAAAATGATCGGTCTAGGTATTGAAAGCACAGCTCATACATTTTCTTGTGCGATATTGGAGAAAAAAGGAAAACAAGGCAAAATTTTATCTGATGTGAGAAAAATATACCGTCCTCCTGAAGGTGAGGGAATTCATCCTAGAGAGGCATCACGTCACCATGTTGAAAACAGTGCCATTGTGCTATCTGAGTGCCTTCAAGAGGCTGGAGTTACAATAAAAGATCTTGATATTGTCTCATATGCGGCAGGTCCAGGACTTGGTCCTTGTCTGAGAGTTGGAGCAGTGGTGGCACGTTCTCTTGCATCTTATTACAATATTCCAATCTATCCTGTAAATCATGCAATTGGACATATTGAATTAGGAAAATTACTTACTGGTGCAAAAAATCCGCTGGTTCTTCTGGTTTCTGGAGGACACACTATGTTACTTGCATTTTTAAATAAACAATGGCGAGTTTTTGGAGAAACTTTGGATATTACATTAGGTCAGCTACTTGATCAATTTGGAAGATCAATTGGATTTGCTTCACCATGTGGAAAAAATATTGAAGATTTAGCTTCATCTTCTTCTAATTACGTCCTACTACCATACTCTGTTAAAGGAAACGATGTATCTTTTTCTGGGTTGTTATCTGCAACAAAATCAATTGTACCAAAAAGTAAAGCAGATGCATGTTTTTCATTACAGGAAACAGCATTTGCAATGATTAGTGAAGCAGTGGAAAGAGCTCTCTCTTTTACTAGAAAAAAAGAATTGCTAATAGTTGGAGGTGTAGCTGCAAACAGGAGATTATCTGAAATGCTACAAGATGTTTGCAAAAGACATGGCTGCAAATTTTTTGTAGCTCCGCAAAAATATGCCGGCGATTGTGGTAGTCAGATATGTTGGACAGGATTATTAGAATCACAAGTAAAAAATGGTGTTTTACTGGAAGACACTTTTGTCACACAATCATGGCGATTGGATTCAGTTAAAGTAGATTATTGATTTTTATTTTCTTCTATTGCCTTTTCAATATTTTTTAACCAATCTTTAGTGTTAAACACTCCAAATTTGTATGTCTGTTCACCTTCTTTTGTTTTGGCTGTAAAACACACTTTTTTTATCAATCTTCCCTCTTTCCAAGATTTGATTACATCATTTAATGGAACATCTACAATTGTATCTCCAAAACGTTTTGAAAAATCCATCATTCTTGACTGTGTCTTATCAAATGCTAGTCTTCTATTTGTTAAAGTTAGAATGCCTGCACCGAGTTTATCCTCGTTACAATCTTCTTGTTTTAGTCTTTTTTCTCCTTCTTCCATGATTAGCTTTTAATCATATTCATTAGGTTATAATTTTAATGAAATTGCTAAAAAAGGGGGCAGAGGCCGATATCTATCTTACCAAATGGAATGATTCACGTGTAATACTAAAAATCAGAAAGGCAAAAAAATATCGTAATCCTATTCTTGACGAGAAGATTAGAAAACAAAGAACAATTCGAGAGTCTCAAACAATTTCAGAGGTAAAATCATTTGGAATTCCAACACCACTTGTTTACTATGTTGATTTAAAAAAATCATCTATTATAATGCAAGAAATTCCAGGTAGCCCTGTTCATGATTTACCTGATTCAAAGATAATTAAAGTATCAAAGGAAATTGGTAAACTAGTTGGAGTGATGCATAAAAATGGCATAATGCATGGTGACTTGACTACATCAAATTTCATCTTATACAAAAATAAAGTATATGTGATTGATTTTGGATTGTCACAAAAAACAATCAAATCTGAAGATCATGCAGTAGACTTGAGATTAATTAAAGAAATTCTAAACAGCGCACATGCAAAAATAATGGAATCTGCCTGGAAAAACTTCTTATCTGGTTACAAATCTGTGGTTGGTTCGACAAACTATGCCAAAATTATACACTTGGTATCTGTCATTGAAAGTAGGGGAAGATATGCAACAGTCGTTTGATCTTTTTTTTGTCTCTTCAAACTATCACAAATACCAAGAGGCAAAAAAAATTTTACAGTCTTTTGGAATTGTTCTTGGATTTTTCAAATATGACCTTGAAGAAATTCAATCATCATCACTAAAAGAAATTGCATTAAAAAAAGCAGTGCAGGCATTTCAAAAATGTAAAAAACCAATAATGATTGAAGATGATGGGCTTTTCATTGATTCACTTTTTGGATTTCCTGGACCGTACTCTTCGTATGTGTTCAAAACAATTGGTAATGAGGGAATTTTACGACTCTTAAAACTAAATAGAAAAGCAAAATTTGTTTCCATCATTTCTTTTTGTGATGAAAAAAATCATAAATCTTTTGAAGCAAAAATTGATGGACATATTTCTAAAACAGAAAATGGAAAAGGTTGGGGATATGATCCAATTTTCATACCAAAAAATATGAAAAAGACATTTGCAGAGTTGAATAACAAAAATGAACTATCTCACAGATACAAAGCATTAAAAAAATTTTCTAATTGGTATTTGCATAAGATGAAATCAGACGATCAATAGATCTCTGATTGTTTTGCAATATCACAATTCTTGAAACTAGACTTTCATCCATCACTGAAAATATTTGACTTTGTTTAGCTACTTCATCACTAAATTTTCTTACCTCATCCATCTCTAACATGTTTGAGTGTTCTAATCTGTTAGTTGAACGACCAATATGCATATACGATTTTATTTCAATAAAATGTGGACTAGCTTGTTTTAGCATTGATGCAAAAGCAGGGATCATCTCTTTTTGGTCGTTGTAATTTCTTATGAGTGTAATTCGAAGTACTGTTCTTGTTTCAAGATGCTTTAACATCCCTAGCGTTTTATTCCATCTTTGCCAAGAATCATCGTATTTTGGTTTGTTAATTTTTAAAAATGAATCATAATCTGCAGCATTTGTAGATAAATACAACTGTGTTGGTAGTGCATCTTCATCTTGTAATCTTTGAATCATATCCGGCTCTTGTCCGTTTGTTACAAGAAAAATTGATTTAGTTGCTTCTAAAGATTTGAGATATTTTATTAATTCTGGGAGCTTTGGATACATTGTTGGTTCTCCTGAAAGCGAAATTGCATAATGACTTGGCAATAATGATTCGTCTAATCGCTGTTTATCATTTCTAGAATCTCCATAATACCCCATGATCAATTTTTTTCGCTCTTCCATTAGTTTTGTCAATATCTCTTTTGGTTCTGCCACTTTTTCTGGTTCCATTTTTAATGAATCATAAAATTCCATTGGTCTCCAACAATACACACAACGATTTTCACAATGCATTCCAGCAGGTGAAAATTCCATACATCGATGTGTGGAAATTCCATAAAACTTGTGCTTGTAACAACTTCCTTCATGTTTGAATGATTTTTTTGTCCAGTGACAAAGTTCCACTGTAGAATGATCTGCAACTCCATACTTTGCTTTTTTTAATTGCTGTGAAATCCCCGGTTTGATCTGTATTAGTCTGTCTTCCTCTACTGTTTCACCAGAACAACTCATATGCAAAAATCTTGTTTTGGTTTACTTAAATTGATCGAGAACTTTGTGGAACATGAAAATCATTCTCAAAACTTTTCATATTTTTAGCCGATTTCAGAGTGAAGTTTAATAACTGGATCTTTAACGTAAATTTAAGATTTGAAAAAAATACATCTAGGATTCCTATTCTTACTTTTAGCTACATTGACCAGTATTCCAACTAGTCACACATTTGCGACTAGTGATTTAGATCGTGATGGTATCCCTGATGAAATTGATAGTTGCCCCAACCTTCAAGAAGATAACGAAGGCACAATTGATGGTTGTCCTTCTAACTTTGTTCCATGGTATGATGAGGACTTTGATGGAATAGAAGATGACATTGATCAATGTCCAAATGTAAGAGAAAATTACAATAAATTCCAAGATACTGATGGTTGTTCTGATTCACCACCTGGAACTGGCTCAGGAATGCCTGATTCAGATAACGATGGTTTTGTTGATGTATTAGATTTGTGTCCTACTCAGCCAGAAACTTTTAACGGTATATTTGATACAGACGGTTGCCCTGATACTTTTGGTTCTGGCTCAGACAGAGATAGAGATGGAGTTCCAGATCATCTGGATTCATGTCCACTAAGTGCTGAAACTTACAATAAATTCCAAGATACTGACGGTTGCCCTGACAGTGTTGTTGATTCTTCTTTTGTTGATACTGATAATGATGGCATAGAAGACAAAATTGATTTTTGTCCTACTCAGCCAGAAACTTTCAATGGTTATAGAGATGAAGATGGTTGCCATGATATTACATTAGA
>SXGS01183262.1_pt1 | contig 12893 bp, 11 predicted proteins | sample 3174681 | NCBI WGS metagenome assembly SXGS01 (sample SAMN11356861, study PRJNA531348) | freshwater metagenome | isolation source: freshwater sample F1-80 | place: China: Fuxian Lake, Yuxi | collected 2017-12-25
ACGCTCAAGTGCCGTCGGCTGGCCCACCGCAACGTGGTGCAGACCTACGATCTCTACGAGGCGCCCGGCGAGATGCCGTTCATCATCATGGAGCATGTGGATGGGCCGAGCCTCCACACGCTCCGGCTGGAGCAGCCCCAGCAAGTGCTCTCGTGGCATTTCCTCGAGCCGATTGTGAAGCAGCTCCTCGAAGCACTCGAGTACGCTCACGGCGATGGTTTGGTTCATCGCGATCTCAAGCCGGCCAACCTCATCCTCGACCAGCGCGGCCGTCTCAAGCTCGCCGACTTCGGCATCGCCGCGATGGTGGATGATTTCTACACACGCGTGCTGAACCTGCGCGACCCGAGCGGCACGGTCACCTTCATGAGCCCGCAGCAGATGGAAGGCGAGCCGCCCGCGCCGACGGATGACATTTACGCGCTCGGCGCCACGCTCTACGAACTGCTCACCGGCCAGCCGCCCTTTCATGCCGGCGACATCGCGCATCAAGTTCGCCACGTCGAACCGCAGTCGATCCTCGCTCGATTGCGCCAGCTCAAAATCGCCCACGACCTGCCGTCAGTGGCCGCGGGGTTGATCATGGCCTGTCTGAAGAAGGATCCGGCGCAACGCCCGCAAACGCCCCGCGCCGCCGCCAAGTGGATCGGCCTGCATCTGGGCGGCGAATATCTCGCGCCGCCGCACGCGCGGGACGGCGGGGTGCCCTCCTCGCGCTGGCGGTTGACGCGCGCCGGACGGATGATCAAGCTGCCGCTGAAGAGAGAGCCGGTGCCGTCGGAGCACTTCTGGTTCGTGCTTTCCATCGCGCTCACGCTGCTGTTGATCGCGGCCTTTCTCTACTGGTGGTTCCGCATCCGGCCTCTGCTTTGAGAAGGGAACCGCGTGGCGACGGACGCGGGGGTCACTTCGCGGTGAAGAACCGCTGGGCTTCTTCGAGCGTCTCCTTCGAACCGATGTCGAGCCAGAGGCCGGGGATGGCCCATGTGCGTACGGGCGTGCGTGGGTAAAGCCACTGCACGAGCCGGCCGGGCTGATCGGGATTGTTGCCCTCGGCGATGTATTGCCGGATGAGCGGGAGCGTAGCGCGCGGATAGTAATAGAGCGCGATACCGATGAGTGTGCTGGCGGGCTGCGCCGGTTTCTCCACGAAGCTAGTGATGTGGCCGCGCTCCACCGAAACCACCCCGTACTTTTTCGCGGCCTCGAAACTCTTCACGTCGTACACGCCGAGCACGGGCGTGGTTTGGGCGCGGCAGAATTCGCCCAGGCCCGCGAGCCGTTCGCTGAAAAGATTATCGCCGGCGATGACGAGCAGGTCATCGTCGAGCTGCTCCTGTGTCAGCACGAGATGCAGGTCGCCGATGGCGCCGAGCTTGTTGGTGTCGTCGGTCGTGCCGTCGTTGACGATGCGTAGAGTCTCCCGTGCCGGATGGGCCGCCGCCCATCGCTGGAAATGCGGAGTGAACTTCGCGTTGGTCACGACGTACACGCGGTCGAGACCGCCGACGGGCGCGAGCGCGTCGAGCACATGGTCGAGCATCGGGCGTCCGGCGACGGAGAGGAGCGGCTTGGGCTGGTCCAGCGTGAGCGGATGGAGCCGCGTGGCGTAACCGGCGGCGAGAACGATCGCTTTCATATCGGCTTCTGATCGAATAGATCCGGCGCGCACTGGCGCGCGAGGGCTTGGGTGCGGGCGAGAATCTCCGTGGCCGAATCGCAGCTCAGCGCGAATTCGGCGAGGGTTTTGGCCTCGCTCATCTTCAGCCGACGGATGAGGTGTTTCACCGGCGGCAGCATGATTGGCACGACGCTCAGTTCATCCACGCCGAGTCCGAGCAGCAGCGGCACGAGGGCGGGGTCACTGGCCATCTCGCCGCAGACGCCGGTCCAGATGCCGTGGCGACGGCCGGCCTCAACCGTCAGCTGGATGAGGCGGAGGATGGCGGGATGGGTCGGCTCGTAAAGCGGGGCGGTCTTCTCGTTCAACCGATCCACGGCGAGCGAGTACTGGATGAGGTCGTTGGTGCCGATGCTGAAGAACTTCACGCGTTTGGCGAGCGCGTCGGCGATCATCACGGCCGAGGGGATTTCGATCATCACACCGACCTCGAGCTGCTCGTCGAAGGGCGTGCCGCGCGTGCGCAGCTCAGCCTTGCACTCGTCGAGCAGGGCGTTGGCCGCGGCCAATTCCTCCACGCCGGAGATCATCGGGTACATCAGCTTCACGTTGCCCTCGGCGCTGGCGCGGAGGATGGCGCGAAGTTGGGCGCGGAACATGTCCGGCTGATGCAGGCAGAAGCGGATGGCGCGCCAACCGAGCGCGGGGTTCGACTCGGTCGGCGCATCGATGTAGGAAGCGAACTTGTCGCCGCCCAGATCGAGCGTGCGGATGATGACCGGATGCGGCTTGGCCGCCACGGCGACTTGACGGTACGAGTCGTACTGCTCGTCCTCGGTCGGCATCGTGTCGCGGTTGAGGAAGAGAAACTCGGTGCGGAAAAGCCCCACGCCTTCGGCACCGCATTCGCGCACCGAGCCGCCCTCGGCCGCGCGCTCGATGTTGGCGGAGAGAGTCACGCGCGCGCCATCGAGCGTGATGGCGGAATGGTCCTTGAGCGCGAAGAGTTGGACGGCCTTGTCCGCCTGCCGGCGTTCGAGTTGCCCGTATTCGAAGAGCGTCTGGTCGGTCGGATTGATGATGACGACCCCGTTGTAACCATCGAGCAACACGTGGTCGCCGGTGGCGAGCTCGCTGGTTGCGTTCTTCAGGCCGACCACGGCGGGGATGCGCAACGAGCGGGCCATGATGGCCGTGTGCGAGGTCTTGCTTCCGCCATCGGTCGCGAAACCGAGCACCTTGTTCCGGTCCAGTTGAGCGGTGGTGGAGGGGGTGATGTCGTGGCTGATGACGATGCACGGCTCCCGCAGATGGCGCAGATCGATATGGTCTGGTCGGCCGAGGAGATTGTTCAACAACCGGCCGGCCACGTCGCGTATATCAGTGGCGCGCTCGCGCAGATAATCGTCATTCACCCCGGCCAGCGCGTGTGCGAACTTCTCCGTCACCGTGTGGTAGGCGTGCTCCACGTTCACCCGCTCCTGCTGGATGAGTCGCGTCACTTCATCCAGCATGCTGGGATCCTCGAGCACCAGCAGATGGGCGTCGAAGATATCCGCATCCTTGGCGCCGAGGCCGGCGCGCACCTTTTCCTGCACCTCGAGGATCTGCTGGCGCGTCTGGATGAGCGCCTGCTGCAATCGCTGCAGTTCGCCCGGCAACTGCGCTTCCGTCAACGCGCGGTGTGGCGGTACCTCGTCGTGTGGCCGGCCCAGCACAAGGATCTTCCCCCGGCATACGCCCGCAGAGACGGGGATGCCGTGCAAAAACTTCTCGCCGGTTGGAATCTGGCTTGGCACGTCTGTTCGATTCTTTGGAATCACCTTGGCCTAAACAAGCAAATTGTTCGCGCGCAGAAAACTGCTGCTGCTGCGCCGCGTCTGCGCTATCAATAAAACGGTGAACGAGACGCGCGCTATTCGCAACCTCGCCCTCGCCGGTTTCATGGGCACGGGCAAGTCCGCCGTCGGCCGCCAGATCGCCGCCGAGCTGGGCTTCACGTTCGTGGACACCGACGAGCTGATCGAGGCCCGCGCCGGCAAGCGCATCGCTGATCTCTTCGCGCAGGACGGTGAGCCGGCCTTCCGAAAGTTCGAGAGCGAAGTCGTCGCCGATCTCGCGCAGCGTCGTGACACGATCATTTCCACCGGCGGCGGTCTCATCGTGGACCCTGCCAATCTTGCCAGTCTCAAAGCGCACGCCTTCGTCGTCTGCCTGTGGGCTTCGCCCGAAATGATCTTCGAGCGCACGAGCCGCACCAGCCATCGTCCGCTGCTCCAGACCGCCGATCCGTTGGCCCGCATCCGTGAGCTGCTCGCCGCGCGCGAGTCGGCCTATCGCCAGGCGGACGCGTTGGTGAACACCGAGTTTCGCTCCATCAAAGAAGCCGCGCAGCAGGTGATCCATCAGTTCCGCGAAGCCCGCCGCGCCTCCGCGCCGTGAAAGCTGCTCTCCTCCAGCGCGCCCACGAGCTGGGCTTTGACGATTGTCGTGTGACCTCTGCCGTGCCGCCGTCCCACGCGGCGGAGTTCGAGCAATGGATCGCGCAGCGGCACCACGGCGAGATGGAATACCTCGCCCGCAATGCCCACAAGCGCGTGGACCCGCAGCGTGTGCTGGCCGAGGCCAAATCGCTCATCACGCTCGCGGTGAGTTACGAACGCGCTGGTTCCGAAATGGGCGGCGCGGAAAAGGCCGCGAGCGGTTCGCCCCGCGGCGTCGTCGCCCGTTATGCCCGCTACGCCGATTACCACGACGTGATCGGCGAACGGCTGAAGCAGCTCACGGAATTCGTCAGCCAGTGTGGCGGCCCCGGCACGCGCTCGCTCTGGTATGTGGACACCGGGCCGTTCCTCGAGCGCGATCTCGCCCAGCGCGCCGGCCTCGGCTTCGTCGGCAAGCACACCAACCTCATCAGCCGGCGTCTCGGCAATTGGATCTTTCTTGCCGAGATCATCACCACGCTCGATCTGCCGCCAGATGAGCCGGAGAAAAACCGGTGCGGCACCTGCACGCGCTGCATCACCGCCTGCCCCACGCAGGCAATCACCGCGCCGTTCCAGCTCGATGCCCGCCGCTGTATTTCCTATCTCACCATCGAGTTGAAGGGCGCCATCCCGGTGGAAGTCCGCGCCGCGCGCGGTGACCGCATCTACGGTTGCGATGAGTGTCTCGCCGCCTGTCCGTGGAACAAGTTCGCGCGCGCCGGAAATCTGATGAAGGCACACGCTCGCGCCGACCTCGCGCAGCCGGATTTGCTCGAACTGCTCGCGCTCGACGACGTGGGGTTCAAGACGCGTTTTGCCGGCACGCCGATGTTGCGCACGAAACGGCGCGGGTTGCTGCGTAATGTTTGCGTCGCGCTCGGCAACGTGGGCGACGTCCGCGCATTGGGTGCGTTGGAAAAAGCCGCGGCTGATCCCGAACCACTCATCGTCGAGCACGCCCGCTGGGCGATCGCTCAGATCCACCAACGCGCGGGCGCGGCCGGTTAACGCAGGCCGAACATCTCCTCGTACACGGCGGCCATCGTCGCGAAGGAGAGCGGGATGGTGATCAGCAGGCCGAGGCCGCATGGAATCGCGCCGAGAATGTTCACGAGGTAGAGCACAACCAGCAGGAAGAAGAGCCGCCACCAATGCTTGCGCACCACGGCGCGGCTCGTGCCCATCGCGTGCCAGAAGTTCATCTTCCGATCCACACAGAGCGGTAATGTGAAGAACCAGCAGACCAAGAAGTAGGTGACAGGGACGACGATCAGCAGCACGCCGACGCACAGGCCGACCCAGCCGAGGGCGCTGAAGGTTAGACTTGATCCGCTGGCGGCGGCCGCGGCAGCCGCGCCCTTCATCCCGGCGGCCTTTGCTTTTGCGACGCTCAGCAAATGGCCGAACACCGCCGTGCCGGCCGAGAGCGTGATGATGACAACGCCGGGGATATACATTAGTACGCAGAAAATGGCTGGTACGAGATAGCCAAGCCAGAGGTGCAGAAAGTTCCGCTTAAAGCCACAAAAGGTGTCGCCGACGGTGCTCTCCCAGCCGCGGGCGTTCTTGATGAAGAAATACATCTGTCCACCGATCAACGGCCCCGGCACTGCGATACTCGCCAGCATCATGATCGGTCCGACGATGCAACCTAGGAACGGTATCGCGCTGAGCCCGGCGGCCACAAACCAGCAGATGGCCGGAATGAGGGCCACGAGGATGGAGGCGCCGAAGTTGCCTTTCAGTACACTCCAGCCGCGGCCGATGATGTCGCCGATGCCGTAATGATAATCGCGCGCGAGCAGGTCATCCGGCAACGGCACCTCGGCATCCGCGGCCGCGCCCGCGCGGTGTAACGGTCGGAAGCTCGGCGAGTGTGCTGGCCGTCCTGCGGTCGGCGCGGCGGTGCCGCCGAAGAGATCGGCGAACTCGGGGTAGTCACCGAGAGGTCTCCAATCGCCGCCGGCGAATTGCACGGGCGTCTGCCCATCCATACGGCCGTCTTGGAACCATTCGCGAACCGTGTCGGCGTTGATGGGGCCGTACACGTTGTTATCGGTGGCAACAATCTTGTACATAGGTTGGGCTATGAAACTGGTACGGAGCGTGCGCGAACCGCCGTGCTTTTTCAAGCCCGCTCAACTCGGAGCGAGCCAGCGGAAGGCGGGCAGGTTCCGCAAAATGCCGAAGAGTACGACCGCAACGGCCAGCATCCAGATCCACCAGACGGAGACGCGCCGCGGCGGCAGGGCGCGGCCGAGGAAGGTGCGCGCGGCCTCGCGCAGCAGCAACCACACGACGAACGGAGCGACGATGACCCAGAGCGGATTGAGGCGGAACGCCTCGGCCACGTTGCCGTGCAGAAGCTGATGCGTGGCGCGTAGGCCGCCGCAGCCGGGGCAATGCAGGCCGGTGAGTGTGTGCAACGCGCAGCGCGGATAGAAGCCGCCGTCGGTGGGATTGAACAGAAACATCACGGCTGCACCCGCGAGGACCGCGAAGCCAAGCGTCAACACCGCGACCGTTCTCCAGCGTTCGCTGCGCGGCTGGATGATCGGCGGCACGGCGTCCGGCGGGGCAGGCGGTGCGGCGTGGGCGAGTTCCGGGTTCATGGCTCAGTGTTTTCCAGCACTGGCGGCGGCCCAGCCCAGCAGGCTGAGTACGGCGGTGATGCCGATGGCGAGCACGAGGATGCGCAGGAGGAGCGCGACGATGGAGCAGACGAGTCCGGCCACGGCCATGGCTTTGCCTTGTTGCGTGGGGTCTTTCTTCAGCTGCGAGAGGGCGATGGAAGAAAAGATAATGCCCAGAATATCGAGCAATATCGCGCCGCTCATGATGAACACGCTCCACACGCCGCAACAGCAGCAGCCGAACGAAAGCATCGAGAGGATGCCGCTGATCATCCCGGCGAGGGCGAATTTGTTGGTCGGGGCGGACTGCGTGGAGCGTGTGGTGGCGATCGGCGGAGGGAGTGCTCCGGTGAATTCGGCTAGCGAAACGAGCGGCGTCCAGCCCGGCGCGCCTTCCTTCCAGATGAGCGTCTGGCTATTCACGCGGCCCTCAGTGATCCATGCGCGGACTTGCTCGGCGGTGAGCGGGCCGTACTGGCGTTGGTCTTGGCCGATGATCTTGTACATCGCGATCGGTACGGAGGTCACTAGATGAACTTGGTCAGAATCCCGAGCGCGGTGAAGCCAATGTCCATCACGAAAAGCAGCGGGCAGGCGACGAGCGTGAGGATGGAACAAATCAGCCCGGCGACGGCCAGCGGCTTGCCGGCTTCTCCGGTGCGGTTGATCTGCGTGAGCGCGATGGCGGAGAAGATGATGCCGAGCACGTTGAATGGAACGCCCGAGCAACAGCAAACGAGCACCACCGAAAGAAGGCCCATCACGAGGCCGGCGACGGCGAAGGGGTTTGTATCCGTGGTCGCCGCTGGCGTAGAGGTCGTGTCCGGCATGATGGCGGTCGGCGGTACGGCGGAGGCGAACTCAGCCATCGTACTCAGCGGCACCCAGTCGTTCGCGCCTTCGCGGTTCATGAGCGTCTGGCCGTTGGTGCGGCCTTCGGCAATCCAACGCCGCACTTGTTCGGCGGGCGCGGGGCCGTACTGACGGTCGTCTGCGCCGAGCATCCGATAACGCACGGCCGACTTTGCGCCGGCCTGCAACTCGGTGAGTTTTGCGTGGGCCTTGCCAGAATCGAGCGTCTCGGCGGCGAGCGTCCAACCGGCGTCGATGGATTTGCATTTGCCGGCGAGGAAGAGCGCGGCGGCGGCGTTGAGCAACACGGCGTCGCGTTTGGGCCCGCGTTCCTCCCCACGCAACAGGCGGCGGATGATTTCGGCGTTCGCCTTCGCGTCGCCACCGGCGAGGTCGGTCAACGTGGCGGGTTGCAACGCGAAGTGTCGCGGATCAAGTGTCGAGGTGGCCAACGCGCGGTCGTGATAAAACTCGGCCACGAAACTCTCGCCCAGTGTGGAAAGTTCATCGAGGTGCGCGTCCGGCCCATTCGCTGTCGCGGCGGTCTCGGGGCTCACCAACTTCCCGTGCGGGATGCGCCCGCACACCACCATTCCGCGCCGGATACCGAGCGATTGCAGCACCTTCGCCATCGGTTCGCACAGCTCGGGCCGCGGCACGCCGATGAGTTGCGCGGTCGGCCGCGCGGGGTTCAACAGCGGGCCGAGGAAGTTGAAAATGGTTTTTTGTCCGCGCTCGGCGCAGAGCTTCCGCGCGGGGGCGATGTGTTTGAACGCAGGATGAAACTTCGGCGCCCAGAGAAAAGCGAAGCCGTGCTCACGCAACGCGCGCGCGGCCTGCTCGGGCGAAAGTTCGACGGGGATGCCGAGCGCCTCCAGCACGTCCGCGCTGCCGGACTGCGAGGTGATGGCACGATTGCCGTGCTTGGCGACGGTGACGCCCGCGGCGGCGCAGAGAATCGCGGCGGTGGTGGAGATGTTGAACGTGTTCAGTCGGTCGCCGCCGGTGCCGCACACATCGAGGATCTCGCCGGCGCGCGTGGCGTCATCGAGCGGCACGGCCACGGCCATTGCGCGCAACGCGTGGGCGAAGGCGGCGATCTCCTCCGTCGTCTCGCCTTTGCGGGCGAGCGCGCTGAGAAAATCCGCCTTTACTTCGGGCGCGATGGATTCGGCGACAAGCTGCGCCACGGCGTCGCGCACCTGATCGTCGGTCAGGGCTGCGCCGCGCACGAGTTGGCTGGTCAATTCGCTGAGCACGGCGGCAGTTTAGATTCAAAGCGCAAAGTTCAAAGTTCAAAATGCGAACGGGTCTTCGAGATGAAATTGGCGTGACGCGCCGCGGTGGGCGCGGGCAGATTGCGGGCGATGGATGCGGAACGTCACATGGCCGAAGTGCTGCCGACGCACACGCCGGAGCTGTTCACGGCCGCCGTGCGGCGTGCGGCGGATCTGCTGCGCGCCGGTGAGGTGGTGGCGTTGCCGACCGAGACGGTGTACGGCCTCGCGGCGAACGCGCTGGATGCGCGGGCGGTGGCGAAGATCTACGAAGCCAAAGGCCGGCCGGCGCACAACCCGATCATCGTTCACGTGGCCGACCTCGAGATGGCGCGGCGCTGCGTGAGTGCGTGGCCGGAAGCGGCGGAGCGGCTCGCGAAGTCTTTCTGGCCGGGGCCGCTCACTCTCGTGCTGCCGCGCGCGGCGGAGATCCCCGAGATCGTCACGGCGGGTGGCGACACGGTGGGCGTGCGTTGGCCGAGCCATCCGTTGATGCAAGCGGTGATCCGCGAGTGCGGTTTTCCGTTGGCGGCGCCGAGCGCGAACCTTTCGAACCAGATTTCGCCGACGAATGCTGAGCATGTGCGGCAGGGACTCGGCGGCCGGATAGCGCTCATCGTGGACGGCGGGCAGTCGCAGGTGGGACTCGAATCCACGGTGGTGGACGTGACCGGCGCGGCGGTGCGTGTGCTGCGGCCGGGAATGATCCATGCGTCGGCGCTGGCGTCGGCGTTGGGTGATTCGCCAATGCTGCCCGACGGCGCGGATTTTTCAAAGAGTCCCGCCGCGGCCGTTGAGCCGTTGCGCAGTCCGGGATTGCTGGAAAGACATTATGCACCGACGGCGCGGTTGGTGGTCTGCTCGTGGCGGGACGAGGAGGATTTGCGGTCGCAACTGGCGATTTACCGCGCGCACGCAGCGCACACATTCGTGATCGCGCACACGCGGATTCCCAGCGGGACGAACTTCGGCGGCGTGAGTGTGATCCCGCACGATGCGGAGGCGTATGCGCGCGCGCTGTATGCCGGGCTGCATCGGTGCGATGCGGAAGGCGCGGAATTGATCGTGGCAGAGGCGCCGCCGGCGGGGTTGGAATGGGCGGCCATCGCGGACCGGTTGCGTCGCGCCTCGGCGTGAGGCGTTCGAGTGCTCGATGTTCTCTTCATACTGGTGTTGGGAACGGGATCGTGCAGCGGACCGCGTGCATCATCTCCGTGCTGGTGAAAGTGAAGAAGCAGGCGGGCCAACTCGGTCTAGGTATTCGCGATCGTTGGGCTACGACCAACCAGCCAAAGTGTCCTCGGATTTCAGCCCGCCGAGGTGGCGGATGACGCGCCCGGCGATTTCTGGGGTGAGACCGTTCCAATGGTCACAGCCGAAGACGGATTCAGCGGGCACGAAGTCCGAAATCGGCCCCACCTCATCGTCCAACACAGCGAACTTCCGCACCTTATGCACAGGGTTCAGTGTCGCGGTGTCTTCCAGCCATTTCTGAATCTCCTTCCCGCGAGGCGCGCCGTGCAATTCCGGAGTGCGGCTGATGACGCGATTGATGGGCAAGCCGTGCTGATGCCAAAGCCCGCCCAGCTTGAAGAACGATAATCCGATGCGCCAAGTGGTGGAGAACACCACCTGAGCTTGGGGATTATGCTCGAGGATTCGATGCATCTCGGCGACACACTCCGGCGCGAAGATGTGGGAATGATTGCCTTCGCTGGGGTTCAGCACACCGTCGATGTCGAGGAAGATAACGTCGATATCCATCGATGTGAGGCTACCCCACGTGTCAAGCGCCAAAGCTCCACGCACTGGGCAGTTTTGTAGCCGAGGATGGCAAATTTCTTTGTTCTTCGCAGAGTGGCCTTATCCGCGCTCGGATAAGCCTTTCTTGATCTCGCGAAAAGTGGTTCTGCGTGCGTAAAAGGAGTGGCGTGATGTGATTTCGCGGATTGGCGACCGCGTCGTCTTTCATCGTATCGGCGCGCCTCGGCGTGAGGCGAGCGAGTGTTTGACGCGTTCAGGACCTTCGCGCAAGCTCGTCCGCGCAATGCGACTCTTTACAACCATCGCCGCGGTGTTGCTTGCCTGCGCACTGTCCGCCGAAGCGCAGGCGCCGGCGGCGACGAACTGGTCGGTCACGCTCGACGAGTGTCTGCACTTGGCACTGCGGAATAATCTAAGCGTGCAGATCGAGCGGCGCGGGCCGGCGGTGGCGCGGCTCACGCTGGAGGGGGCGCGCGGCGCGTACGATCCTTCGCTGGTGCTCAGCAACAAGGTCAGTTACTTCGACAATCCCGGCCGCATTGATTCCTTCACCGGCTTCACCTCGGGCGCGAGTCAGAACTGGACGGAGAGCTACGGGCCGGGATTGAAAGGACTGCTGCCATGGGGCACGACGTACGACCTCTCCGCCAATTTCTATCGCGACAGCGGCACGTCGTACGCGTCCGGTTTCCAGTACCGCGACAGCCTCAGTTTCACGCTCATCCAGCCGCTGATGAAGAACGGCGCGGTGGATTCCTCCCGCTACACGTTGCAACTGGCGAAGAAGGATCTGAAGCTCTCCGAGTTGGCTTTTCTTTCGAAGGTGCACCAGGTCGTGGCCGCCGTGCAGATGGCCTATTACGAACTGGCCTATTCGCACGAGAACATCCGCGTGCAGCAGAAGTCGCTCGAGTTGGCCGAGCAGTTCCTTGCCGAGAGCCGGAAGAAGGTGGAGGTCGGCGTGCTGGCACCGCTGGATGAGAAGCTCGCCGAGTCGCAGGCCGCGACGCGCAAGGCCGAGTTGATCGCCGCGCAGCGCGATCTCGAGGCGAAGGACAATGCGCTGAAGAACCTGCTCACCGCCGATTTCGCCGTGCTGGCCGCGGCGCGGATGAAGCCCGCCGACGCGTTGGTGGCCGTGCCGGAGTTGCTCGACTCGCAGCCGAGCTGGGAACGCGGCCTCGCCAAGCGGCCGGAGCTGCTGCAGGCGCGGCTCGACGTGGAACGGCAGGATCTGAGCCTGCGCTACTTCAAAAACCAGCGGTTGCCGCAGCTCGATCTCGTCGGCACGTACGGCCACAGCGGTCTCGGCGGGAACTTCAGCAACAGCTTCGAGGATATTACGCACGGCCGGCATCCGTTCTATTCCTACGCGCTCGTGTTCACCTATCCGCTCGGCAACCGCGTTGCTAAGGCCAATCACGAGGCCATCAAGGTCGTCAAAGAAAAGAGTCTGCTCCAGCTCAAGAAGCTCGAGCAGGATGTGCTCGTGGAGATCGACGACGCGGTGAAGCTCGCGCGCTCCGACTTCGAGCGCGTGGACGCCACCCGCAAGGCGCGGCAGTTTTCTGAGGTCGCCCTTGAGGCCGAGCAGAAGAAGCTTGAGGTGGGCAAGAGCACTAGTTTCGTCGTGCTCCAACTTCAGCGCGACCTCACCACCGCGCGTTCGGCCGAGATGCGTTCCGTGGCCGATTATCACAAGGCCCTCGCGCGTCTCGCACTGAGCGAGGGCACCGTGCTCGAGCGGAACAAGCTCAGCGTGGAAATTAAATAACCCCGTTCCCCGTCTGTTTTCTGGCGTATGCAGCAGTATAAAGATCTTCTAAAACTCGTCCTCGACCAAGGCAAGTACAAGGCCGACCGCACCGGCACCGGCACCTACTCCGTCTTCGGCGCGCAGGCGCGGTTCCCGCTGCGCGATTCCTTCCCGCTGCTCACGACGAAGAAGCTGCACGTGAAGAGCATCCTCTACGAGTTGCTCTGGTTCCTGCGCGGTGAGACGAACGTGAAGTGGCTGCAGGAACGCGGCGTGACCATCTGGAACGAGTGGGCCGACGCCGATGGCAACCTCGGCCGCGTGTACGGCGCGCAGTGGTGCGACTGGCGCACGGCCGACGGCCGCTCCGTCAACCAGATCGACCGCGTCATCGAGCAGATCAAGAAAAGCCCCGATTCCCGCCGGCACATCGTCAGCGCGTGGAACGTCGGCGAGATTGAGCAGATGGCGCTGCCGCCGTGCCACACGATGTTCCAGTTCTTC
>SXGS01445850.1_pt1 | contig 12891 bp, 10 predicted proteins | sample 3174681 | NCBI WGS metagenome assembly SXGS01 (sample SAMN11356861, study PRJNA531348) | freshwater metagenome | isolation source: freshwater sample F1-80 | place: China: Fuxian Lake, Yuxi | collected 2017-12-25
AACGAGAACTTGAAAGTCGCGCAGGCCGCCCTCAAAGCCGCGGAAGAATTGCTGGCGACTAACCGCGCCAAATCGAAAGCCGGCATCATGTCCATTGTGGATGTGCTCCAAGCCGAAGCAGCTATGGCCTCGCGTGTCGAACAGGTGTTGGTGGCCGAGCGGACCATTCGCGACCAGGGCGACCAATTACGGAAGCTCCTCAACCCAGGCGAAGAGGACTTGCGCCAGGACATCGTGCTGATCCCCACCGATTCGCCCGCCACTGCCCTGGAGCCCATCAGTCTTCAGGAAACCATCGACATCGCCATCGACCAGCGCCCGGAAATCATCCAAGCGAAGAAAAACGTCGATTCGGGGGAACTCAACCAGCAATTTGCCCGCAACCAGATGCTGCCCACCCTGTCACTCCAAGGTACGATGGGCCTGGCCGGACTGGGCGGCGACTACGGTGAAGCCTTCACCAGAAATTTCAGCGGCGACTTTTACAACTACGGCGCGGGACTCGTCTTGAGCTATCCCCTCGGCAACCGTGCGGCCATCAGCACCTACAACAAACGCCAACTGGAAGCCCAGAATGCCGAGGTCGCGCTCGTTCGCGCCCGGCAACAAGTGATCATCGGCGTTCGTGAAGCAGTACGCCGGGTCCAAACCGATTTCAAGCGCATCGAGACGACCAGGTCGGCCAGGATCATGGCCGAGAAGCAGCTGCAGGCTGAGCAAGAACGGCTGAAAGTGGGCATGAGCACGACACGCTTTGTCCTCGACTTCCAGCGCGATCTCGCCACGGCCAGAGGAAACGAGCTGCGCGCCACCATCGATTACAACAAGTCGCTCTCGAATCTTGCGCGGCACAAAGCGACCACGCTGGACCGGTACAATCTTCAATTGGAGTAGCCACGGACGATGCCACCCGGGCCGGATCGGCTCGTTCACACTTCGGCGGCGGAATGGGGACCGGCGCTTGCACTCGTCCCCATTGCCGCAACACTTGCGTACTACGCCCTTCCCGCATCACTCCAAGCACACACCTCTGTTCAGTTTGCTCCGCAACTGCTCGCCTATGCCGCGCTATTCCTCTTGGCTTCCCGCAATTCAGCCGCTCAGGTTCGACTTGGGCTCGACCCGGCAAACATACGAACCGGCCTGCGCCATGGACTGGCAACCGGCCTCGCACTCGGCAGCCTGAATACCTGCGTGATCCTCGCACTCTTTCCCTTTCTCGGTTACGACATCACCTTCTTACGGCAAACCCCACATGGCCTGCTCCCCCTGTTTGTCATGATCCCTTGGATGATTGGGAGCATCGCGATCTTCGTAGAACTCAACTTCCGAGGTTTCATCTTGGGCAGACTTGCCGCGCTGGAGTCCCGTCTATCGAGATCCGACATAGATAGCCGCTTCTCGCCTCTGGCCCTGCTCACCACGTCGCTGCTCTTTGCATTCGATCCGTTTATGGTGCATACGTTTCAGCACCTCCACTGGATCGCCGTCTGGGACGGGCTGATCTGGGGGTGCTATCCGGTTGCGGGCGGGAAACCTTTACACCACGATCGTCGCGCATGCGGTCGAAGTCCTCATCATGTATAGTGCGGTGAAAATGGCGATCTAGGTTTCACAAAGAAGGAGGTCCTGTGAATGACGTGGTGAAGTATGCCCTGTACTTTTTACTGGGCGGAACGATCGTCAGCATTTCGACCTACCTTGGCTCGCAAGGCAAATCGTTTCTGGCCGCCCTTGCCAGCACCTTTCCCGCTATTACCGGCGCAACTTTTGTGCTGATGTATCTGAACGGAGGGAGCGACGCAATCGTCAGTTATGCCAAGAATCTGCTGTGGTTTGTCCCGCCCTGGATCGTCTATGTCCTGTCCATGATCGCCGGCGTCCCCCGCTTCGGCTTCTGGCCGGCGATGGCCGGCTCACTCGCGCTGTATATGGGCTGTGTCGGCGCCCTACGGCTCTGGCTACGCTGATACCGAGCGGCACACCCCACGACTTTCCCGCTTCTGCGTTGAAGCAGGGGAAAGAGCCTGCTAGGATCATCCATCTACCGAGTCTGGAGCTTGTCTCGTGAACTCTACCCCTCTGCCTCACAACCGGCCTTCGGACTTAATCATCGAGGGCGCGCGGCAGAATAATCTGAAAAACATCTCGTTCCGCATTCCCCATGATCGAGTGACGGCCATCACCGGCCTATCCGGGTCTGGAAAATCGTCATTGGCCTTCGACACGCTTTTTGCCGAAGGCCAGTGGCGCTATGTCGAGTCCCTCTCGACCTATGCCCGCATGTTTCTCGATAAGGTCGCCCGCCCCGATGTGGATCGCATCCAGAACGTGCGCCCAGCCATCGCAATCGAACAAAAAAACCAGGTTCGCACCGCCCGCTCGACCGTCGGCACCACAACAGAAATCGCCGATCTGCTGCGCCTCCTCTTTGCCAAGATCGGCAAACCCACATGCCACGAATGCCGCCAAGAAGCGCGCGCCTTTCAGCCGGACTCTGTCGCCGACGATCTCCTGCTTCGCTTTCCCAGCACGCGGGCCATGATCCTCTTTCCCATCGCAGCCCCCTCGCTGGAACAAACGCCTCTTTTCATGCAATCGCTCTTGACTCACGGCTTCACCAGGCTCAAGACAGCCGACGACATCCTAGATCTCCACGAGACCACACCGACGGCACTGCACGGACACTCGATCCTGTACGTCGTGCTCGACCGGCTGGTGATCGGTGCAGACAATCGATCACGCCTGGTGGAAGCCGTGGAAACCGCGTTCCGCGAAGGTGATGGGAGTTGCGCCGTCGATGTGATCGGCCAGGGACTTCAGAAATACAGCACGTCGTTCCTGTGCCAGCAGTGTGGCCGGACGTTTGAGCCCCTCAGGCCGGTGCTCTTTTCGTTCAACCATCCGCTCGGCGCCTGCCCCGACTGCAAGGGCTTCGGCAACGTACTGCACTACGACCCGGAACTGGTCATTCCCGACCACGACAAGTCACTTGCGCAGGGCGCCATCGAACCCTGGAGCAAACCCAGCGCGGACTGGTGGCAGAAACGGATGCTGCTGGCCATGAAGCGGCAAAGCGTAAACATCACAGCCCCGTTCAGGCTGCTGCCCAAGGAGACACAGCAATCGCTCTGGAAAGGTGACAAGTCGTTCAAGGGCATTGATGAGTTCTTCGAATACCTGGAAGGCAAACGGTACAAGCTGCATGTGCGCGTGATGCTCAGCCGCTACCGCACGCCGTTCGATTGTCCCGGCTGCCACGGAAGCCGTCTGAAGCCAGGCGCGCGCTTCGTGAAGATCGCCGGGAAAGACATTCATGACGTCACGGAATGGACGATCGAGGCCCTCGGCTCCTGGCTCGACTCCTTGACCATGCCGCCGTTCGAACGAACCATCGCCGCGGATATCTTACGTCAGCTGAAGACCAAACTGGGGTTTCTGCTGCGCGTCGGCCTGAGCTATCTCACACTCGCCAGGCAGACCAAAACGCTCTCGGGCGGCGAAGCGCAACGGGTATCGCTGGCGAACCAACTCGGCGCCAGGCTAGTCGGCGCCCTCTACGTGCTTGACGAACCCACGATCGGGCTCCACGCGCGGGACACGGACCTGCTCGCGGGGATTCTCAAAGAGCTGTCAGCCGTGGGCAACACGGTGGTCGTCGTCGAGCATGACCGGCGCATGATCGAATCGGCCGATCACATCATCGAAATGGGGCCACGCTCAGGCGAACAGGGCGGCCACATCGTCTGCGCCGCTCCCACTGAAACATTTCGCCACGATCCTCACGCAATCACGGCACGCTATCTCCGGGGAGAAGACTCGATTCCGTTGCCGGCAACACGCCGTTCCGGGTCAGGCAACTTTCTCGTCATCGCCGGCGCGGCGGAACATAATCTGAAAGATCTGCTCGTCCGCCTTCCCCTTGGCATGTTGATCTGCATCACCGGGGTCTCCGGTTCCGGCAAGAGCACCTTGGTCAAGGATACGCTGTATCGGGCGCTCGCCCGCGCCTTCCGTGTGGAATCGCTCCCGATGGGCCGCTTCACCGCCATCAAAGGGATCGAACATGTACAGGGCGTGCGCCTGATCGACCAGCAACCGATCGGACGCACCCCTCGATCGAACCCGATCACCTACCTGAAAGCCTTCGACGACATCAGGAAGCTCTTCGCATCGGAGCGTCAGGCGATCCGGCAGGGCTTCACGGCAGGCCATTTTTCTTTTAACGCAACCGGCGGGCGATGCGAACGGTGCGAGGGCAGCGGTGTGGAAAAACTGGAGATGTATTTCTTCGAAGATATCTACGCCCCCTGTGAGATCTGTGACGGCAAACGGTTCAAGCCTGAGGTCCTGGCCATCCGCTATCGAGGCAAAACAATCTCCGACGTGCTTGCCATGACCGTGGACGACGCGCTGGCCTTCTTTCCCGGGACACCGAAACTCCAGGAACGGCTGCATGTCCTGTCCTCCATCGGCCTCGGCTATCTGCGTCTCGGCCAATCGGCCACGACCCTGTCAGGCGGCGAGGCCCAGCGCTTGAAAGTGGCGGCCGAGCTCAAAGACTCTTCTGCGAAAAACATCCTCTACATCATGGATGAACCCACTACCGGCCTGCACTTCGACGACGTCAAGAAACTCCTCACCGTGCTCCACAAACTCGTCAATGCCGGCAATACATTGGTCGTCGTCGAGCACAATCTGGATGTCATCAAATCGGCGGACTGGGTGATTGACTTAGGACCAGAAGGCGGAGCAGCAGGTGGCCAGATTATCGCAGAAGGTCGCCCGGAACAAATCGTGAAAGTGCCAGCCTCTCACACGGGGCGGTTCTTAGCCCACGCGCTCGCCGGATAGCGCACCCGCTCAATTAATCATGGCGATCGGGGATCGGACCTCGTAAGATGCGTCGAGACCTTCATCGCGTCTTCAATGACTATGCGCTCAACAACCGTTCGCGCGGCCCTGCTTCTCTTGTTGTCTTTCCCATTCACGGGCTTCGCCGACGTGCCAACCCCCTCCATCGACGTCTTGCCTCACTGGACCAAAGGAGATCAGTTCGACCTTGAGATCACACGGACTCGAGAAAAGTCCGTCAATGGCAAATCGACGGTCATGGGCACTACCCGCACTCCCTTTACCATCGAAGTCCTCAGCGCCGGCACGAAGGGATATCTCGTTGGTTGGACGGCAGGTGAAACCACCTACGGATCACCGGCGCCTGGCGCACCGTCCGTTCTTCGGCAGGTTGCCGACGTGATGAAGGGACAGCAGGTCATCCTTGAGCTCGATTCGCGCGGAGCGATCACGGGAGTACGGAACTGGCGGGAACTCAAGACCGCGACGCTGAAAACAATGGACACCCTTCTTGCCCCGACCCAGGATTCAAGAAACAGAAACACCGATCAAGTCCTGCTCTCCAAACTGCGGGCACAATGGGAATCGATGTTCGCAACCAAGCAGCAAATCGAGCACCTGTGCACACGTGACGCGACGCTCTATTTCATGGTGCTCGGTCGAGGCTACACCCAGCATGAGCCCTACGAATACGGAAGTGTGTTGCCGAATCCCCTCGATGGAGAGGCGTTGCCGAGCCGGACCAGCATGGCTCTGAAATCCTACGACGACGCGTCCGGCCACGCCGTGATTACGTGGCGCCAGACGGCCGATCCTCATGAGTCTGCGCGAATTCTGGAATCAACGCTGAACGCGATGACGGCGCGCCTCGGACGGAACCGGCCCGAAGAGGAATTCCCTAAAGCGATGGCCATGCACGACAACGCCGAAGCCGTAGTTGATCGGAGGACAGGATGGGTTGAATCGCTCACGCTTGTGCGATCAATGAAACTCGGTTCACGCGCCCAAGTGGATACGACTGCAATCGTCCGGACGAGGAAATAACGGCCGCAGCAACCCCGTCGCCGTTCATTCTTCCGGCTTGTCCACTTTCGGTACCGGCTGCTCGCCGATCAGCTTTTTATGCAGGAACTTCTTGCTCACTATCGTAATGGCAACGGCGAGGCCGATGGCGATGGGAACAAATATCGCCGATGCAATATTCGCATTATGCAGCCATCCCACTTCTGACAACCCCTTGAAGACATACCCTGCCAGGCCGGCAAGGTAGTAGGCGATCACGATCACCGACAGTCCCTCGACGGTATGCTGGAGGATCACTTGGCTCTTCGTCGTCTTGTCGACGCTTTGGAGGAGGGCGAGATTCTGCGCTTCTACAATCAGATCAACGCGCGTGCGGATGATGGCGATGATTCCCTCAAATCCGTTCCGCAACGTATCGATTCGCTTCAATAATTGTTGATATCCCTCGGCCACCCCGGTGATGCCGCTCAGCACATAGTCGGAGAGCGGCCGATAGGACTCCAACGGCTTCTCCGCCAATGACGCCAGCGTCGCATGGACAATCTTGTCGTAGGGCGTCGATGAGGACAGCTCGAAGTGCAGCTTGCCGGCCATGCGGTTCGTTTTCAGCAGATCTTGCGTCAGGCTATTCATCCAGCGCTGGAGCGTCTGAGAGTCAGCGTGGCCGATATGGCCCGTGATGATTTCACGTTGTTGCAAATGCACCTGCTCGAACTTGTAGACCTGATCGATCGCGGCAGAGAACAACGGCTTCTGCATCAGCAACAGATGATAGTAGGTCTCGATCCGCACAATGGCATCGACTATGTCTTTCAGATGCGAAGGATTGGACTGCGACAGCCCGGCCGTCACCCAATAGCGTTCCCTCCCCTGCGCATCCGGTGTAAAGCTGGTGATGACGGCCGTATGCACATTCAGAATCCGGCTCCCATAGAGCACAGGACCTGGAAACAGCGAGCGCATCTCTTCGCGAGACAACGGCGCCTCTGCCGATAAGAGGATATCCAATCGGCACACCTCCGTTCCCAAAGCCGTGCTTGGAAACTGATAGGCCGGAAAGGTCAGGGGACCAAACGCAAGATCGTGATTCCCCGGCGGGGGCAGATGCCAGAGCTGGTAGTTATAATACTCGGTATGGGCTTGCCAGACGACAATAAGCCGGTCTCCGGCCGCTTCCCCCTTGACACCATAGCCGAATGTTTCCCGCAACAGCACGTTCTCTTGGGTAATCTTGAGTGTTCCCAGCAACGATTGGAATTCCTGCCGGCTCGCAGGTCGTTGCACCGGCGGGTCAGCCATGCGAAAGGCCTTGTAATGCACATGCGCCGGAGCCCGGAGCCAGTGGGTCAACGGAATCTGCGGCTGCTCATGCAATTTCCGCAACAAGGCATCGGTTCCCGACGGCACTCCGGGCGATTGATCCACGATGGTCCCTCCTACAGTCCCGGCCTCTTTTCAGCAATCACCTGCACGTCGAGGAATTGCTCCTCCCGCCTGACGTCGAGCTGCAACATCCGTCCTGACTCGACTTGGCAGATCCTCTTGGCATCGCGCTCTGTTTTCGCGTCGGTCAGCGCAGACCCGTTACACCCGATCACACGATCGCCGACTCTCAGACCGGCCTTCTCAGCCGGCAAGCCGCTTCGCAGTTCTCTCACAAGATAGAATCGGTCTCCCCGTTCTTCCTGCAACTCCCAATAGACCCCGATGCGCCCAGACCCCAACAGACCGGTCTGAGATCCGAACAGAGTGAGAATCCGGTGAACGATCACGCGCGCCGAGCTTTCCGGATTATCGGTCGTGGGATCGGTCAAATGCCCTTGTCCGCTGAAAAGCAGCAGGCCCGTTTCGACATCGATCATCCGCAGCGCCAGCGACACACTATGGCTATGTTCTTGTTGACGCCGTTCCCATTGCTGTACTTCCCCGACGATAATTGCTTCCGCGCCGACCAGTTTGCCGACCTTGAGAACATTCGCATCATCGGCGTGAGTCAGCTGAATGACCTGCTCCTGCAGCACTTCATCCAGTTTCGCCCGTTCAACCATCCGCACATCGAGATCCAGCATGAGCGTCGTGACGATGCCCGCCACACGGGACCCGGTACCAGGCATACCAGCCAGGTCTTCGAAGAGCATGACTGCCATCGTCCGATATTGATCGATCGATTCGCGATTGATCGGGCCCCTCCCCGACACCACCGGCTCCGGCCTCGACGCCGAACCATCAAGAGAAGCAGGCGCCCCAACCGTGACGCAGGTACGCCGCCTCTGCATAATGGCGGCCGGTGGACCCCAGGCACAGAGTTCATTGTCGATAAGAATGACATGCTGCGGATACTCACGCTGATCGGACGCGATATTGGTAAAGGGATAGAAGAGACAGCCTCCGATCACCACAGACAGCGGGCAATACAGCAACTCGTATGCCCACTGTTTTCTCGCCGTCAGCGAATACTCCCAGATCAACATGCGCCCATCATCCCTCAACACGCGATCGGGATATCCGATATTCTCGAGTACCTGCGCTTTGGTCATGGGAGCGGTCAGCCGATCCAGCTTGGCCTCTGATTTGATGATGGTGTAGCCGAGGCCACAGCCGGATAACAGCGCCGACAACAGGGCTATCGTCGTAAGACGTAATGCGGCATGCGCGCGCGATTGGCTCCTGCCGAACGGCAACATGCGATGAGCCTAACACCATGCACAGAAGGCTGCAACGGAGATCTCGTGGAAAGACGGATGCAGATTGAGGCGATCAGCTAATTGCAGGACGGATCGAACGGCATCTCCGCATATGGACGGTAGGTATCACCGAGGGTGAGCACCAGGTCACGCCAGACCAAGGACGGATCTTTTCCAAAGAGTAAGTTGGGATCGGCAGGCATTAAAATCCAGGAACCGGTTTTCATCTCGTTTTCCAATTGACCAGGCCCCCATCCAGAATATCCCAGATACGCGCGGAAGGCTTCCTGACTGCCGGCATCAGTAAGAATCCGTTCCACCATCCCCATGTCACCGCCCAGAGAAACTCCGTCGAATACATGATGTGCGTTCTCAGGAAACTCCCTCCCGTGATAGAGCAACATCACCTGGTTAGTCTGTACGGGACCACCGGCATAGAGGACATGGCCGGCCCCTTCGATAATCGGCACCTGCGGCAACGCTTCTGAAATGGACATAGCCGTGGGACGGTTGACGACGACGCCTAAGGCGCCCTCCGGCCCATGTTCGCACAACAGCACCACGGTCTGGCGAAAGTTCGGATCGCGGAGGCTGGGCGCGGCAATGAGAAATATACCTTTACCGAGTGTGAGATCCATGCGCAAATCCTACTGCGCTTGCCGGTCTTGTGCAAGCGTGAAGCCCAAACGACGAAACATAGAATAGCCGATCGATGATGACAGCAGAGGCGCTCATGAATCATGCCGGCTATGCCCGGTACAGCGATGTCCGGCGATCACGAAGTAAGTCGTTATAGCGGTTCAAGCTTTTGTTGCGCGCTTCGGTTGGATCGATCTCGAGTACGGCAAGATCTTCGCTGTCACGCGAAGCCCGATACTGGATGACGCCCTTGGGCGTGACGATCTCACTGTTCCCAATGTAGGTCAACCGATCCTTTCCTCCACGGGCTTCGCTGCCGATGCGATTGCAGGTAATGGCAAACACTCGATTCTCCAGACACCGCACCGGCATAGAATCCGGACAGTTCGGCAATACGAGGTTGGACGGATGGCAGATAATGTCGGCACCCTGCACCGCCAACGAACGGGCCGCTTCCGGATAATACCAATCGAAACAAATCATCACCCCGATTTTTGCCGACCCGATATCCCACACCTGAAATCCGGAATCGCCCGGCGTGAAGAAGAGTGTCTCTTCATAAAAGAGATGCGTCTTGCGATAGCAGCCGATGAGCCCCGTCGGCCCCACGACCACGGCGGAGTTATAGCACGTCGAGCCGGCCCGTTCCGGAAGCCCGGCGACAATGTGCATCCGGCGCCGTTTGGCGACCTCCATCAAACGACGCGTAGTCGGACCGTCAGGCACCGGCTCAGCCAGCAGTTTGGCCTCGTCCTGCGAGACAAATTGATACCCCGACGCAAACAGTTCAGGCAATACGATGAGATCCGCGTCAACTCGATCCAACATGGCCGTCACCGCATCAAGATTCGTGGCGACTTCGCCGAACGATGGATTGTATTGATAAAACCCAACTCGCACCGATGCACCCCTCTTCATACAAAAACGGACAGGGCTGCTGCTCCCTGTCCGTTCCCTAAATCAACACGCGCCACGTTCAACCGTATAGGTCTGTCGCTTACTTCACTTCGGCTAAGTGCGTGGCACCACCTTCAGCGTGATCCTTGCACGCATCGGCGTGTCCAGCCTTGCCATGTTGAACCGCTTCCTTCAGGTGCTTCACACCCTCATCCAGATGCGGGTTTTTCACACCAGCACCCTGCGCATGCTTGAACGCTTCTTCAGCATGTTGAACACAGGCATCGGCATGTCCTTCTTTGCCGTGCGACGCAGCGCCCCTGGCATGTTCAACTGCCTCATCGATATGCTTATTGCCGGCGAGCGCCATGCCGTTCAGCATTGGTATGCCGACAAGCGCCCCTACTGCGGCTATTACCAGCGTAATTCGATGCATCTTAGTCGCCATGGTTGCCTCCTCCCTGGTTAGATTGCCACTCTCCTGCAGAACGGATCAATCGTGCATGCACATTACACAGTGTTCCAAATCTTGTCAAGAAGGCTTCCCCGAATGGCCAGCCGCCTGATCGAATCCGAGAATCCGTTGAAGCATGTGTATATCTTTCTCGACCGGGCAGGCGAAATCACGGCTCCACTCCCACCAGGACCCAGGATAATTTCTGATCGTACGATACCCCGCCAGCTTGAGAATGACATACAGCCATGCCGATCGAACACCGCCGGTGCAGTAGCAGATCACTTCCTGATCGCTCCGGATGCCCTTGTCTTCCAGCATCTCTCTGATCACATCGAGATCCTTAATCGTTGCATCCTTGTTGAGAAATCCGTTCCAGGCCATGTGAATTGCCGACGGAATATGGCCGGGCCGCGGGATGCCGGAGACTTCTTTTCCCAGATACTCTTCGAGGCTCCTGGCATCCACAATCGCCGTCTGCTCATGCGGCGTTCGCACGAGCAGTTTTAGATCCTCTTTCACAATCGCCAGCGCCTTTACCGGCTGCGCCTTGAAGTTTCCTGCGGCAGGCGACGCCAGGCCGTGCTCGAACGGCCGCTTTTCCGCCGTCCATTTCACCCATCCACCATCCAGAATACGCAGATTTTTGTGACCGAAATATTCGAGCATCCAGAACATCCGGCCTTCGTCGCCCCAATTATCGAACGGATTGGAGTAGATAACGACGTCGCTCTCCTGATTGATTCCAAGCCGCCGAAGCGTCTGCTCGATCGCGCTGAGATCAGGATTCAACAACCCCTTCGGCACAACATTCGGATCACTATACTCATGCCAGGTAGTATGCACGGCGCCGGGGATATGCCCGCCGAACTCATACGCCGACCTACCGCGCACATCGAGTACAACCAAGCCCGGCTGACCCAATCGGTTCTGCAATGTGTCGGTATCAATCAATAACGGATGATTCATGATATTCCTTTGACAGTGCCTCGATGTGCCGGCAACGATTTCCCCTCTGTATCGGCCTTGCAGCTGACGCGATCTGGACTGCCACTGACACTCACTGATCGACCTTCTGCGCGTAACGCCGCTGCCAACTCGCCGGAGAGGGGAAACTCCCGCTCGTCAATGACAAACCGATAGGGATCGGTTCCCGTCAGCCCATACTTGTTCTGCAGCATCTCGTGCTGCCCATCGGTCAGAATGTGGTACTGCACCTTGGTTTTCAGAATCAAGCCCTTGGCATCCGACGGAAGTCGATAGGCGAATTGATAGTCGCGGCTCGCCAATGGCAGCAACCGGTTCTCGTACAGCTCCACAATCGCCGGCTGCCAGAGAATCCAGCGGCCCATCGTAGATGATTGCCGCTCCAGAACCTTCCCTTGCCCATCCTCCACCGTAAACTCTACCGTAAAGAACCGATCAGGATCTCCGGTGGGAATCTTATGCCCGGCGCCGGCGTTGACCAGAGTCAGCGTAACGCCCACCCGATCGCCCGGTTTAGGAGCCTCCGGATCAGCCTTCACCTGAATCTCCACCGCCCGCTTGATCATATTGGGGTCATGTCCGCCCCGCCACAGGTGTTGCCGGCCCCGGCGAATGGGGCCTCCCACGGCTACCGGCCGTTCGATCTCCGGCATGTGGCAACTCTGACAGATGAAACCGCGTTCCTTCATCCAGTACTGGCCCTCATACTCCGCATAGGTCCCGCAAGGCCCCACATTGTAGAACTGGGCCGGACCAGACACGACATTGTGGCAACGTTCGCACATTTGGGTCGAGCGGAACTTCGGATCGAATTTTGTGGGATGCGGTGCGATGGAATCCTCGAACGGTCCCAAAATCACTCCATCCCGCACGTGACAGGCGGCGCAGGTGACTGATTCCTTCCGATACTCTGGGTCGAAATTTGGATTCGGCTTCTGCTCGGCCCGTTCGACTCGACCATGAGGGATAGCACCGATCAATGTCGGCTGCTGATTCTCCAGCGGAGTATGGCAATTGAGACATACCCAGATGTTCTTGTCCTTCTTCCAATAGGCCTGAAAGAACGGATCTTCATACGCATGGGCGTGAATGCTGGTTTTCCATTCTTCATAGATCTCACGGTGACATTGCCCACAAGATTCTGCCTTCAAGCTCGCAAGCCCGTCGGGGATTTTTTGAAATGGAATCGCATGGGCATAGTCATCACGTAGCCCAAAGATCACGACCGGTTTGATCTCGGTGTAGTAGAGATACAGCAGCCCGGCCGCAACCAGCACACCCAAGCCGATCGTGAGTCCGCGAGTCATGCGTGCAACAGCGCCGTCATGTGAGCATCTACCGATGCGGCCAATG
>SXGS01591291.1_pt1 | contig 12890 bp, 9 predicted proteins | sample 3174681 | NCBI WGS metagenome assembly SXGS01 (sample SAMN11356861, study PRJNA531348) | freshwater metagenome | isolation source: freshwater sample F1-80 | place: China: Fuxian Lake, Yuxi | collected 2017-12-25
GGTGGTGGTGTTGGTGTTGGTGGAGGTGGAGGATCAATTGGCTGCCCCCCTGTTGAACCCGGCAGCTCGGCTTATCCCGGCTTCACGTACAACCTTCCGCTGACGCGGCCGTTCATTTCGCTCGCGTCCTACACGCAGGCTGATCAGACATCTACGGCCTACACCCGCTTCCGCAACGCGGCTGATCAGGCCGTGGCTGGAAATCCACCGTACGCCTACTCAGCCGTCTCTTCGGTGACGATGTATCGCATCACGGGCAATCTGGTGTACATCGACGACGCGATTGGGCGTGTGGAGGCCTTCGTGACGGAGGCTGAAGCATCGATCGCCCTAGGAGAAAGGCCGGCCATCGCCGGTGACTCGTATTTGGAGATCGGTTGGTATCTCGAGCAATTGGCGCTCACGTACGACTCCGGCTTCGGCCGGCTCACGACCGTCCAGCAAGGACGTTGGGCCGCGTTTGCCAATCAATCGTTGTACAACTTATGGCATCCTTCCGAAGCGACTTGGGGCGGAGTGGCGCATCCATGGACCGGCTGGTCCATTTGCGATCCAGGCAACAACTACCACTTTCACTTTCTGCGTGCGACGATGTTGTGGGCGTTGGCGACACAAAGCACCCCGTTGCTCGAGTTTCTGCAGAGCACGAAGTTCCCTCGTCTCATCGACTACTATGCGGACCTGCCGGGTGGTGGCTCGCGCGAAGGCACGGGTTACGGCACCGCGCAGAAGGACCTATTCGAGAACTTCCTCTTATGGAAGGACTCAACCGGTGAAGATCTGTCGGCCCTGACAGGGCACCCCCGTCAAACGATCGACTACTGGGTGCACGCCACGGTGCCGACCCTCGACCGGTTCGCGCCGATCGGCGATCAGTCCCGGTCGTCGATACCCGCTCTCTACGACTACCAAGAGAACCTGGTGCACACGGCGGTGGCGCTCAATCCCGGCACTCCCGAAGCCCGCCGCGGCACTTGGTGGCTGCGCAGCAACTCGGTGAACGGTGTGAGCTCCGCGTTCAATCTGAATGGTGATCTGCTGCCGTTGCCCGATGCGCCGGTCTTGCCGGTCGAGCGGGTGTATCACGCCACGGGCGCCGGAGTGCTCTTTGCGCGATCCAGTTGGGACACCGGCGCCTCTTGGCTGTCATTCATGGCCGGCAAGTATGACCAGTCGCACGCCCATCAGGATCAGGGCGCATTCACGTTCTTCAAGGGTGATTGGCTAGCCGTCACTGCGAATATCTGGTCACACAGTGGCATCCACCAGGAGACCGAGTTCCACAACACGGTCCGGTTTGATCGCGCGGACGGCGCGGTGATCCCTCAGAACCACGACGACACGGTGCAGTCTTCGATGACCTACACGACCACTGGCGGGCAGTTGTCGGTGACGGCTGACCTCAGGAACGCCTTCAGCGCCAACGCAAGTCTGGTGCAGCAGTGGACACGCAACCTTGTTTATGTCGGTGACACGCTGCGTGTGATGGACACTTGGACCGTGGCGTCGGGTGTGCGTCCGGTGTTCCAGCTTCACGTGCCGACGCTGCCGGTGGCTCAGCCAGACGGATCTCTTGTGGCGGGCAATCTCCGCATCGTCCGGCTCCAAGGCGCCACTTTCACCATCAACGCGATGCCGTCCGAGTTCAGCCAAGGCCACCGGATCGACTTCACTTCAACCGCGGGTAACTCGTTCGCGATCGAACTGAGTGGGCAGTAGGCACCCGATCAGGAATGTGCCTCAACAATGGATCCACTTCGGGCGCCGGCTTTGCCGGCGTCCGACATCATGGCCGGCACGGCCAAGCCGCAAGCGACGTGGGCGAGTAAGGACTGGCTTGCGTCATCCCGGATCCCTGTGAAAACAGAACGCAAGAAGCTTAGGAGCCGTCAGGTGCTCGATCGCGAATGCGCCGGGGGTGCAAGCAAGGGCGGAGAAAATGAGGCGATTGAGGAACCACTTCGCAGATGACCTCAACGATTTATAAAAAGCCGCCGAACGATTACGGCTGCGAGACAATCTGGAAAAATGAGAGGAGCGCACGAGCGACGGGTTGAGGGGAGATACTGGTTGGAAAAATGTCAGCCAAAGATAACTTAGCGCCATGGCATTTCCCGAAACGTGTTGGTCCATGCTGGCGCTAGCCACAATCCACGGGGACCAAGCTGCCGGGCAGGCGTTGGACGAGCTGTGCAGGCGTTACTGGCAGCCCGTCTATGCCGTCATCCGCAGCCAGGGATCCGGGGATGACGAAGCACGCGATCGTACTCAATCCTTTTTTTTGTATCTCCTTGAGAATGCCACGTTGCGAAAAGCCGACAGGTCTCGCGGACGGTTCCGCACCTTCCTGCTGACGGTGCTATGGCGCTTCCTGCGCGACGAACGGAGGCGGGACAACGCGGAGAAGCGCGGCGGTAATCTGGACGAACTGTCCTTGGACGAGCTGGAGACCGAACTGCCTTCCCAGCCGGGCCTGCTCAACGAGACCCTCGACCGGGAATGGGCTTTGACGACGATGGAGAGGGCCATCGAAGTGGTGAGGCACGAATTCGTCGCCACACGCGGCGAGGCGGCGTGGAGCGTGTGGCGCGGCTTCCTGCCCGGCAGTGCGGGAGTGCCGTCGATGTCATTGGCCGCGAAGACGCTCGGAGTGGGTGAGGGCGGCGCTCGGTCGGAGGTCCACCGCCTCCGGAACCGCTGCCGCGAAGCGCTGCGGCGCGATTTGATTGGAACCGTGTCGTCACCGGAAGACCTGGACGACGAGATCGCCTACCTCGGCCGAGCCTTGCAGGGCGCGGCCGCGGATGGGCACGGACGCAACCCGGTCGTGCCAATGTCTAAGCAATCAGCCGAGAGATGACAGAACTTTGTCCAGAATGCCGGACTCCCCGGCCTGTCGGCCGGCTCGACGGCTTGTGCCCGGCGTGTTTCTTCGCAGCGGCGGGTGAATTATCTTCAGCGCGCGAGCAGGCGCGGTTGCAGGTGCCCGGGTTCCTGGTTGGCGAGGAACTCGCTCGGGGCGGGATGGGGATTGTTTACATGGCGGAACAGGAGGAGCCGCGACGGCCGGTGGCGATGAAGATTCTGCAGCCTCGGTGGGTGGAGAACACAGGGGTGCGCGAACGCTTCCGACGGGAGGCGCAAGCAATGGCAGGCATGGAGCATGGCGCGATCTTGCCGGTGTATGCGGTTGGCGAGATGGATGGGCTGCCGTGGTTCACGATGAAACTCGCAACCGGCGGCTCGCTGGCCCAGCGCGGGCCCGAGTTCTTCTTTCAGTGGAACAAGGCAGCGGATCTGGTGATGCGGTTGGCGGGTGCCCTAGCCCATGCCCACGAGCGAGGCGTGCTGCACCGCGACGTGAAGCCGGGGAACATCCTTTTCGACTCGGAAGGCCTCGTCTATCTCGCGGACTTCGGCCTGGCGAAGAACCAGACCACCGGAAACCCGGCCCTCACGTTACACGCCGATGTCCTCGGCACGCCGAATTATCTCGCTCCGGAAGTAGCGTCCGGACGCGCGCGAGCCGCGACGACTGCGAGCGATATCTACAGCCTCGGCGTCGTGTTCTACGAGCTGTTAGCCGGCCAGCCTCCGCACCGCGACGAGAACCTGCCCGCGCTGCTGCGGCAGGTGGCCGACGAACCACCGCGTCCGCTCGGAGACTTCACACCGGCGCCGCCGCGAGACCTTCGCGCGATCTGTGAGAAGGCGATGGCGCGCGAGCCTGAGCACCGCTATGCAACCGCTCGCGGATTGGCCGACGACCTCGGTCGGTTCCTCCGCGGTGAGGCCGTGCAGGCGCGGGAAGCCGGCCCGGCAGAGCTGGTGGCGGGTTGGTGCCGGCGGCATCCGGCCGTGGCGTCGCTGCTGGGGCTCGTCTTTGTTCTGATCATCACTCTGACGGCTGGCTCCACGGTCGCGGCGCTGAGGATAAAACGGGCGGAGCAGATCACCGTTGCCGCGCGCGATCGCGCGGAGGCCAGTCTTCGCAAGAGCCTGCTCGCCGAAGCGGAAGGCTTGCGCCGGGCGCGGCAGCCGCGTTTCCGCGAGCACGCGCTGGAGCGGGTGTTGGCCGCAGGAGCGCCGGATGAGAGCGCGGAGATGCGAGTGGACCGGCGTTCGGAGGCCATCGCCGCGTTGGCTCTTCCCGCGATGCAGCAGTCACCGTTGCCGACAGCACCGGATGGCTGCACTTTGGCGGCCCTGGCTCCGGGCCACGGCTTCATTGCATGGCGCGCGCCGGGGGGTGCCGGCTGGCGCGTGACGCGCGCCCGCGACGGTGCGGTCATCTCCGCGACAACGGTCCGCGGCATTCCCACGCGGTTGAGCCGCAACGGTCGCTGGCTCGCCGCCCGGGTGGAGAACGCTGACCGCTGGCAGCTCTGGGATCTTGCGGGGCCGACGGCGCGCCTGGAGACCGAGCAGCCGGGCGCGGCCGAAGACCTGAGCGAAGACGGGACACTCGTCGCGTGCGGTTTCCAACCAACCCCCGCAGAGATGGTGGCGGAGGTGCGCGAGATCGTCGGTGGGCGGGTGCGTTTCCAGCTCAGATTCCCCAACGTCTCGTTGAAGTTGCGCTTCAGTGGTGACGGCACGCGGTGCGCGGTCGCGCCGAGCTCGTACCTCAACGACCAGGCGTTCCCGTATTCGGTCCGAATTCATCGTTGCGCGGATGGCGTGATGGAGCGCGAGCTCTCGGCGGGCATGGCGAACTGCGTCTGGGCGATGGCGTTCAGCCGCGATGGGGAACTGCTCGCGGCCAGCGAGCGCGGTGGCGCGACGGTCGTCTGGGACGCGCGCACGGGGAACGCAAGGCACGTTCTGCGCGGCCCAGGCGGAGACCTATGGCAACTTGCTTTCAGCGACGACGGCCGGTATCTCGCGACCGTGAACGAAGGCCGGTTGCTGAGCGTCTTCGACACGGTTGGCGGGCAGTCGGTGGCGCGTGGCGGAGAGGTTTGGATGGCGGAGGGCGGCCCTCTCTTGTCGTGGTCGGCCGCCGACCCGTGGCTCTTCGGCCCGCTGGCGGTGGACGATAAAAACACGCTCATCGGGCTGCGCCCCGGCGCGTTCGCGGCGTTCACCGCGCCGGATTCGCATGGCAGCGCGCTCGGCATCGCCCTCTCTCCCAGCGGGCGCTGGCTGGCGGTCGGCGATTCGCGGCATGCGCGCTTGTGGGATCTCCGCCATCCTCCCCGGCGGCAAGTGTTTGCCAACGGGCTTTGGAACTCGTTCGTTTTCTCGCCCGACGGACAATGGCTCTATGGCGCTGGCGAGCCGGGAGTGGTGCGCTGGCGGATGATCGAGAAAGGGGCCGAAGAGGGGATCGTGGAAGGCAGCCGGAGAGAGCTGTTGCCGGCCGGCTGGCACAACGCCGTCGCGCTCGATGCCGCGGGTGAGCGACTGGCTGCGGAGTCGGGGATAGAGGGCCGGGTGCGCCTGTTCTCCCGGCCCGGATCGAGTGCTGCTCCTCACCGGGATTTTGCCGCCGGCGACAATGATTCTTGGATCGATCTCAGCTCGGACGGCAGTCTGCTGGCCGTGGCAAACTTGGATGGGTTGACCGTTTGGCGCACTGCGGACGGCAGCAGGTTGGTATCACAGCCGAGCCCCGCGCACTGGGCGTCGTTTAGCCCTGACGGGCGGTGGCTGGTCGTGGGGCGCCCGCGCTACGAGGTTTGGCGCACGAGCGATTTGAGTCTCGCGCAGACGCTCGTCACCCGCACAATCGGTTCCGGTCAGGCCCGAGCGGCCTTCACCACCGATGGGCGTTGGCTCGCCACCGGGCATCCCTTCGGCAAGCTCGCGCTCTGGTCTTGGTCTGCCTCTCGGTCCGCATGGCAACGCTTCGCGGTGCTGGAGAGCCCCGGCAATCAACCCGTGGGCCGCTTCGTCTTTGACCGCGCCGGCAATCGACTCTTCAACGCCAGCACCGGCGGCGTGGTGGAGGCATGGGATCTGAAGCTGCTGGACCTCGAGCTGAAAAAAATTGGCCTCGACTGGTGAAGTTGCAGAGGAAAATTCCCGGGCAATTCCCGCATCTTTTTCTTCCGCCGCGCTGTGAGCCGTTGGCTTGTGTGGTTCTTGGAGCTGCCGAAAGCAAGCTGGCTGCCGGACAGAAGGTGCTTGTGATCGGCTCGGGGTCAATTGGACTGATTTCGTGCGACTGGCCTCCTTTCTGGGGTGGGACGTCACGTTCGCTATTGGGGGGAGCTGTGTCATCGTTTTCCCAGCGTTCCTTCTTGCTCCAATCCATCTTCAAGATCTATCGTGGATGGACGATCCGAATCCAAATTTTTATCCGTAAACCATGCTCACCACGATCGTATCCACCAGAACCACAACATGAAAATCCGACTCATTCTCGCCTCACTCATCCTTCTCGCCGCCACTTCGTTTGCAGCGCAAGCGCAGAAAAAATACCGCGTCTACATCGGCACCTACACCGGCGAGGAGAGCAAGGGCATCTACCAGTGCGAGCTGAACCTGGAGGACGGCTCGCTCTCCACCGCGACCTTGGCGGGCGAGACGAGCAGCCCATCGTTCGTCGCGTTCCATCCGAACATGAAGTTCCTTTATGCCGTCAACGAAAATAAGGAGACGATCAGCGCATTCTCCATCGACTCCGTGACCGGCAAACTGACATTTCTCAACTCTCAACCCTCGCAGGGTGGCTCGCCTTGCCACCTGATCGTCGATCCGACGGGCAAAAACGTTCTCGCCGCCAACTACTCAGGTGGGAGTTGCCTGAGCATCCCGATCGATACGGAAAGTGGCAAGCTCGGCAGCAAATCCTCCTTCCAGCAGCACCGCGGTGATCGCACGCGCGGCCACTCGATCCACGTCGATAAGGGCAACAAGTTCGCCCTCTGCTGCGACCTGGGCCTGGACAAGGTGATCATCTATGCCTTTGATGCCGCTGCGGGAACGCTGACTCCGCATGGTGCGTTCGACACCCCGAAGGGCGCCGGCCCTCGCCACTTCGCATGGAGCCCGGACGGCAAGAGCGCCTACATCAATGGCGAATCGGATCTGACCATCATCGCCTGCGACTACGACGCAGAAAAAGGCGCGCTGACCCAGAGGCAGGTGCTGTCCACTTTGCCCGGCAACGTGGAGCGCAAGGGCGGCAGCACCGCCGAGACTGTCGTGCACCCGTCGGGAAAATTCGTCTACGTCTCGAACCGCGACCCTTACCATTCGATCGCGATTTTCGCGATCGACCCGGTGACGCGCAAGCTGACGGCGGCCGGCCACCAGGGCTCCGGCATCAAGACACCACGCAATTTCGCCATCGAACCGACCGGCAAGTATATGCTTGTCGCGAACCAGTCGGGCGGCAACGTTATCGTGTTCCGCATCGATCAAGCGACCGGAGCGTTGACGCCTACCAAGGCCAGCGTGAAGGTTCCCAGCCCGGTGTGCGTGCGCTTCATGCCCCTGCGCTAATTGATTCCGTTCACTTTTTCCCCGATCCGTGGCAGATGGCGCACGCTCGAATGAGTGCGTGCCGATCCAGTAGTTCTGCGTTGAGCGCCATCGGCGATGATTCGCGATGGCACTGGGCGCAATCGAGGTTTCGTTCCAATACGACCGCATGCGCTTTCTCGAAATGCAGATAGCCCGGACGCGGTTCCGTCACCAGTTGCCGCAGCACTTCGCGCCAGGCGCGAAGCGACTCGGGATCGGTGGTTTGCGCGGCGGGAGGTTTCTCGGGCAGTGCCGGTGACACACCGGCGCTCCCCTTCGAACTCGCGGGCTTGGCCGCAGGCAATTTCCCCCCGGACTTCTTTTGAGCCACGGCCTCGCGCGCGGCGATGCGGCCCATCAACAGGCCCGGCCCGAGCATCGTGCCTTCGAGCGCGGCGCGGCCGTTGATGCCACCGACGCCAGCCAGTTCACCCACGGCGTAGAGGTTGGGAATCGGTTGACCGCGGCGATCAAGAACGCGGCAGGAGAGATCGACCGCCACGCCGCCCATGCTTTTGCGGGAGAGCGGAAAATACTGGATGGCATAGAACGGCGGGTGGGTGATGGCTTGCGGCTGATTCGTTTCTCCCCATCCAAAACGCTTGAACTCGGTGTCCTTGCCCGCTTTGATCATTTCATTCCAACGCTGAACGGATTGCACGAGCGCGTCTGTTGGCAGGCCCGTGATCCGGGCGAGACCATCGATGCTGTTGGTCTGCTTGACCCAAGGACTCATCTTTGGGTTGGCGAAGATCTCGCGCTGAACGTTGTTGGTATCGTCCCAACCGGAACCGGAGACGAAGAATTTGGCGCGACCCCGGGCATCAAAGATGGACCAATACATTGCCTGGGGCTGCCGCAGCACCGCCGGGACCGAGCCGCCGAAATCCGGGACGTCTCCTACGATTTCCCGCACGAAGCGCCGGCCCTGCGCGTTCACCCAGATGGACTCCCGATTAAAGCTGTTCAGGCCGCGTCTCCCGGAGGGATCACGCGGGTCCACCAAGCCGGTGGAGTAAAAAAGCTGGTGGTCCAGGTTGGTCAGGGCCGCGCCGCCAGTGGTTGCCACGTCGAAACCGCTGCCGAGCGAATTGATCCCGGAGCCGAGGAGCACTTTCGCCCCGCCCGCGAGAGCGGGCAGGACCGTCGGCCAGTGCTGCCGCACCAGTTCGAGGTTGCTCTCAAATCCACCGGTGGCGAGGACGACGGACGTGGCGCGAAAGTCGTTCGTCGATCCGTCGCGCAGGCCGGCGCCGCGCACGCCCCGGACCTGGCCGTTCTCGATCAGCAGCGACGTGACCTTGGTGTTCCAAACGAAGTGAATGTTCGTCCAACGCAGACACTGCTCGTAGATGGGGCTGATAAGTCCAATCCCGCGCCCCTTCGCCACGTGCTGACGCTGGCGGCTGTTGCCCGGCACGAGCGGAAAAAGATTGGCCCAACCAACGCCCAGCTCATTCAGCCAGTCATAAACCTCGCGCTTGGAATTCCGCGCATAGAGACGGACCCAATCCGGATTCGCGTCCTGGCCGTGCTTGAGAAAGTCCCGAATAGCCCGGCGCGGGGAGTCGAAGACGTTGGTCGCCCGCTGGAACGGAGTGTCCACCAGGCAGACTAGGCCGCTTGACATAACCGCATGGCCGCCAAACACCGACCACATGTCGATGACCATGACGTTCGCGCCCGCCCGTCCCGCATCCAACGCCGCCGCCAAACCGGAAATCCCGGCGCCGACGATGACGAGGTCCGCCTTTGGTGGTGGCGAGGCGGAAGCCAGGGCTTCCGCACCCAGCGATCGCGGCTCGATTCCGCCCATGGTCAGACACAATAGAAGCAAGGTGGTTCTCATAATCCTGGGAGCGCCGGCGTCTCGCCGGCATTTTGGTGAATCGTTTGCGTCGTTCATTTTGTTCAACTCGCCGGCGGGACGCCGGCGCTCCCAAGATGGCGGCATCGCGCACTGCTCCAAGGCCACTCAGTTTTGACTTTGGCCAATCCGGCTTTCACAGGGTTCTCTTCGATGTAGGCGACCACCGCCCGGTAATGCTCTGCGTTGCGCACGTAGCGGTCCAAATACTCGCGTTGCCAGAACTCGCCACTGCGTCCGACCAGTTTGCTAACCTTCCGGCTCGTGAAGGATTTCCACGAGTGCAATACATCGGCCAGGGGAAAGCCTTCGCAGGTTTCTATCAGCGCATGGACATGATTCGGCCTCACGCACCACGCGAGCAACCGGTAACGTTCCCCATCGAAGTGACGCAACGCACCTTCCACGAGCGCGGCCACCTCCGGTTGCCGCAGCCAGCAGGCACCGTGTCCGGCATCGAGAAACTCCTCGACCCGGCCGCGTAATTCGATTTGCCGCTGTTGCTTACCGGGAACGCCGGCGTCTCGCCGGCTTGTTCGTCCGGGGGCGCCGGCGTCTCGCCGGCGTGTGGGGGAAGCTGCCGGCGGGACGCCGGCGCTCCCAGCGGGGTTCGCCAGGCTCAATTCATTCTTCCAGCGGTCGAGCACTTCCAGCGGGATGGCATCGCCGAGCCGGAAGTTGAGTGACTGAATCATGCCTGGGTGATCCCAGTGCGGCAGATAACCCCGGGAGTGCCAACCGAGATGCGGCTCCGGCGAAACGACGCTGGTGACGACGCGCCCGGTTCCTTTCGACGCCAGCGGGAAGCTCGGCGTCAGCGATGGCGGAGGTGGTTGGCGCGGATTCACGGCGGGATGGTGCCTGGCGACTGGGCCTGGGAGTGCTGGCGTCTTGCTGTTTCTCGTTCGCTGCGCTCATTTTCATTCAGCTCGCCGACGGGGAGCGCCGGCGTCTCGCCGGCGTGTTCCTCGATCCTCTCCCCACCTTCACCCAGCGGCCGGCGGGACGCCGGCGCTCCCAGGGTCATCCCCGCGTCCAACACCTTGGCGATGTTCGGATGATCCATCATCGCCAGCGCCTGCCGTTCCGCCTCAAACCTGGCGACCACTTGCTTGGTGTCCATGCCCAGCTTGATGACTTTGAGCGCCACTCGCCGCCGCACCGGTTCGGTCTGCTCCGCCACATAGACCACGCCGCACCCGCCTTCGCCGACGCGCTCGAGCCACTTGTAGCGCCCGAGCGTCTGGCCCACCGCTTCATCAGGCGCATCGGACAGATCGATATTGATCGTAGGACGCGCGGCTGCGGCCTGCGTAGCCAGCAGGGTTTCGGATTGCTCGTGCGCGGCGAGCAGGGCTTCGAGACGTTGGCGCCTGGCCGTGTCGCCGTCGCATTCGGCGTCGAGCCATGCGGCGCGTTTCGCGGCGGGCTTGCTCAGCGCCAGTTGAAACAGAGCGGCTTCATGATCTTGAGAGGATGGCATCGGCATCTAGTTTTGATTCATCTCCTAATAAATGCGCATTTGTTCGGTCGAAAGTATGTGTCCGTGTTCAAAATCGTCTTCCCTGAGGGATGGCCCCGTGCCAGAGCGCGGTCGGCAACCCGCCCAGGGTCTGGAATCGGGACTTTGAATCGTTGCTCCCGCACATGGATACGTCGTTGAAGCTGCCAGAGGAATCATTTTTTGGCCACCGCCAAAACATCCTATCCACGACGGCTGACTACCCTGGAGCAGTCGCCCGTGAGACAGAACAACTGGATTGCTACGCGATCGCTCAATCCACCGTTCAGGCGCATCGTATCAACCTTAAAACGGCAGTTGCCCCAGTTGAATTTTCGCAAGATCCTGGCGATTAAATTTTTCCGAATCGCTCACCAGATCCCCAAAGGATATGCCTCCCTTCCGCGCGTCTGGTCCTGGTCTTGAATTCACTGAGGACATCCAATGAAAACGGGGAAGAACCTATCGTTGGCGTGTCAGGTTCTGTCCAAAAGGAATCTGCGCAACGGTTGGCCGCCTGCGGCCAGCGGTTTTTCCGTGCCGTCAAAACCTCATTTGCTTTTGCTGATCAGACTCCGGGCAGGGTACGGTTTCTTCACCACGCAGCGGCGAGCTTGGGGCATCACGCCCGATCAAGTCGGTTCGACAATGATTTCAAATCCTGTTCTATTGGCGGCATGAACAAAACCTGGCTCACCTGCTCGAATTTCGTTCTCTGCGGCTTGCTCCAAGCCTCCGATGCCGGCAAGGACTGGGGAGTGGAGCGTCAATCCTATATTGATCCGGTGACCAATGTTCGCGTTTGGGAACTGACCAAAAGCCCGGCGGCCAGCGACAATCTCTACTATCATTTCTCCAACTTCACCGCAGACAATCGCCATTTGATATTTGCCTCTGAACGCACCGGATCAAGCCAGTTGTTTCGCGCAGAAATTGAAACCGGCCGCCTCGTCCAACTCACCGATGGCCCGTCCGTCAGCGCGCGGAGCGCTTGTCCGGATCACACCAACCCCCGCCGACTTTACTATGTGCGCGGAGGGGAAGTGGTTGCATTGGACATCATCGATTTCAAAGAACGCAAAGTCGGAGAAGTGCCCAACCCTCGCATCGGCGGAGTCCAGCAACCCACCTTGAACGGCGATGGCAAATGGATGACGTTGTCCAGGCAACGGGACGAGGCCAATTGGGAAATCGGCTTGATGAACACGGAAACGGGCGATTACCGCACCGTCATCACTCAGGGGTTTCGTATCGGTCACGTCCAACACAGTCCGACTGACCCCATCATTTTTTACGTTTGGGAAACCGGTGGATATGCGCCGCAACGCTCCTGGCTCGTCAACGTGGACGGCACAGGCAACCGACCGTTTTACGCCCGAACCGATCCCAAGACCTGGTTCACCCCCTTGAAGGAATGGGTCACTCACGAGGCATGGGTGAAAGACACCGGCGAAATGACGATGATCAACGACAAACTGGGCGTCATGCTGGTCAAGAAAGATGGCACCGCGCGCCTGGTGCGTGAAGGCCATTACTGGCACACTGCCGCCCGGCCCGATGGAAAATTTCTCGTGCTCGACGACATGCAGGGCCGGCTCTGGCTGATGGAAACCGCCACCGGCAACACCCGCCTGCTGGCGACCGGCATTCGTGATAGCGTTCGCACCGTTCATGCTCACGCTTCCTTCGACCGGCTTGGACGCTACGTGCAATTCCATACTGGTCGAACCCATGAAACGGTCGCGATCATTGACCTGAACGATCTGCCGCCCTTCAACTGGACGAAGTAATTTTGTCTGCTGGTGTCTGGGGCGTGCCCCGGTCGGGTTGGCAGTTGCCTTTTGCGAACTGACGGAACCCGTGACATCAGGATGCCTGCTTACCATGCGCAAGATCATGGGCATCCTTGTTGGTGCATCCGCGAGTTGTCGGTGGAGCGCGACTGTGCTGAAAGCCAGTCGCAGCAGCATCTCAGGCTCGCTATCACGCCAAACCTGCTGCGGCTGGTGCTTCGCACACAACCGCGCTCCGGGCTGCCAGCCAAATTCA
>SXGS01702890.1_pt1 | contig 12888 bp, 8 predicted proteins | sample 3174681 | NCBI WGS metagenome assembly SXGS01 (sample SAMN11356861, study PRJNA531348) | freshwater metagenome | isolation source: freshwater sample F1-80 | place: China: Fuxian Lake, Yuxi | collected 2017-12-25
AATTCCTCCCGTTTGGATTCAACGGACTTCGTCATCGCCATCTCATGTCCCTCCTTGACGTTGCTCAACTCGCGAACATCCATTTCCGCAGCGGCAGACTACTCAAGACACAACAAACAGGGAATTCCTGTTATGCACCCTTAAGCGACGTCGGTGAAGCCTTCGGCTCGTCACGCGGAGCGGTGACGGCTACGTATCACCGCTGCGAATTTCGCGAAAGGTTCGTTCGCAGCCTTTGATCATGTACTCGAAGTCGTTGCCTGCCTGCATCCATTGGACTCCGCATTCAATCAGAGTCTTCGCGAACTGCGGATTCGCTCCTAGCCCTGAGCCGAGAAACTTGCCCGCCGCCTTCGCCTTGGTCGCGATGGTTCGGATCGCGTTCAGGACGTCTGGATGCGTCGTCTCGCCCAGGCGTCCCATCGAACCGGATAGGTCTTGTGGTCCCATCACCAGCGAATCGAGTCCTTCGATCTTGAGCACCTCGTCGATTTCGGCCAGCAGTTCGACGGTCTCGACTTGAGCCGTGACGAAGACATCGCGATTGGCCTGAGCCAGATAGGCCTGTTGCTCCAGGCGGCCGTACTGCATGGGGCGTCGCGGCCCAAAACCGCGCGTGCCCAGCGGCGGATACCGGCAGGCGGACACGAATTCGGCCACTTCTTTCGCGGAGTACGAACGCGGAAGAATGATCCCCTCGGCGCCGGAGTCCAGCACGCGCTTGATCCATGCGACATCGTTGTTCGGCACGCGAACGAGTGAAGCAACACCACCCGCACGAGCGGCGATTAAGTGACCGAGCATTGACTCAGTCGTCATCGCGTTGTGCTCGAGGTCGATCCAAATGAAATCGACGCTACCCGCGATCGCCTCGGTGATGGTCGGATCGGTCATCGTGATCCCGGCACCGAGCACGATCTCACCGGCCCGCAGCTTGTTCCGCATTTTTTGGATGTGTGTGCTGATCATGATGTCCTTTGCAAAGTTGATTGTTCGTAGTGACCCGATTCATCGGGTCAAGGTCGCACGTTTGACCCGATCAATGGGGTCACTACAAGCGCAGATGGCGGCATTGAAGCGTGGCACGACCTCGGTGGCGAACAACTCCAAGCTGCGGAGCCAGCGCTGACGATCGTCCCAATCGTGGGCGACCAGCACGAGCGAGCCGAACGGACCGATTCGCTCGCGAAGCTGCAACAACCTTAAAGCCACATGATCGGGATCGCCGGCGATGATGACCTCATCCAGGAAGTAATCGAGATTGCAGTCGGTGTCGCGTTGCGAAGCGTCGCGTTTCCACATCGAGACGCCGTTGGGAGCCGTCGCCTGTGTCAGATCGAGGATGTATTGAATGCACGAGCCGAGCGAGTTGGTTCGGACGATGCGCCGCGCCTCGTCCGCCGAATCCGCGACGAAGACATTGCGAGAGACGGCCCAATCGGATGGCTGAGCAACACGGCCAGCGGTCGCGGCGGCTTGCGTGTACGTCTTCCATTGTTCGGCCAAACTGTCCGCGTGGAGCATGTGGTGACTGATGAAGCGGAAGCCACGTTCGGCCGCCTTCTGCAATCCGACCGACGAGCGGCTAATGCTCGGAACGTAGATCGGCGGATGTGGCTGCTGGAACGGCTTGTGGAGACGTCCGACTCCAAACTTCGGATGCAGATGGTCTTTCATCCGGACGTTTCAAAACTGTCCCTCGATGTCGATGGGGACATCCCCTTGCCACAACTTCAGAATCATGTCGATCGCTTTGGAAACGCGAGTGGCCGTGTTTTTGGGATGCGTTCCGAAGATCTCCATGTCCGTCCGGATGGCTCCTGGCGCGAAGCAGGGTTGAGTCGCCCGTGCGATAAGTGATCGAGAAACGCCAGGCGGCCGGCGACATGCACCGGATGGTGATACTGCAAACAAACGGCAGCCGGTCCGATTCGAATGCGTTTCGTCAGGTCGAGCACCTTCGCCAGAAAGATCTCCGGCATGACGATGTTTTCAACGCTTGACGAATAGTGCTCGCCGACCCAGAAGTCGTCGAAGCCGAGTTCCTCGCACTTGACCGCCAGTTCGAAGTTTTCGTCGAGGCACTTAGCCAACGGCTTCGTGGGATCGTGAATCGGCATCAGGAACATCCCGAGACGCAGCGGTTAAGCGTTGGTCATAGGTTCTTCTAGAAGCGAGTTCGAGCCCAACCCGCTGTCGATCGACGGTTGGTTCTCCAAGCCGGTGCGCATCGACGCGCTGCTGCAAGCGGTGCGAGCCGAACACGACACGCCTGCCGCTGTCACGGTTTAATCCCGTCAAGTACAACCCACAGCGTGAATCGACGATGCGCAAAAACTGGCCGACTACTTTGTCACAGCTTGGATTTGCAGTAGCCACGCTCGCCAGAGCGTGGAAACCGTTCAACGATTTCCCCACGTTCTGGCGAACGTGGCTACCTAGAGAACTCAAATCCATGAGTTCGACACAGCGCTACAGCTTCACTTCCTTCAGCTTCTGAATCTCTTGCTGCAAGGCGGTTACGGGTTGCAACGCCTGATCGGCCGCTTGCTTGGCCGAGGCGAATTTGTCTTCGATCGGCTTCATTGCGGCGGTGAGCTCGGCAAATTTGGCATTCGAGGCCGTGAGCACGACCACAGCGGCAGCGGCTCTCTTTTCCATTTCGGCGACGACGACTTTGGCTTTCTCAACAGCGCCCGCCTTCTCGGCCAAAACGGTTTTCATGGCGGTCAGGCTGGCCGTTTGCTTTTCGAGCACCGTCTTGAGCATCTCGGCCGCGGCGGCGAGTTCTTTATCGGTCGGAGCTTTGGCCGCAGCTTCGGCTCCCTTCGCTTGAGCTTCCTTGAGCGCCGGCAACGCGGCTTCGAGACCAGCGATGGTCGTGGTAATTGCGGCGTGCTCGGCAGTCGCGGCCGTCAGCACTTGCTTGGCGGCGGCGACGGCGGCGTTTTCGTCATCAACCGCTTTCTGCGAAGCGACGACCACTTGCTGGGCGGCGGCGATGTCGGACTTCATCTTGTTGACGGCTCCCAGTGCTTCTTCCGACGCGGCGACCAGCGGTGCGGCGAGAGCTTGTTTCTCGCTGAGGATTCGCAACTTCGTGGCGAATTCGATCTCGGCAGTCCAACGGACGACTTGCTGCTGCGAGGCGGCGAGCTTGGCGTTTGCGGCATCAGCCACGGCTTTCGCGGCAACCGCTTTTTCGGTCATCGCTTTATCGGCAGCAGTCAAATCGGGAATCGTCTTCTTGACCGCTTCGAGCGCGACGTTGCTGTCGGTGATGAGTTTCTCCTGTGCGGCGAGTTGCTCCTTGCCCTTGGTCAGTTCGACCAATTTGTCGGCGACGACCTTCTTGTTGTTGGTGAGCGTGGCGGCGCGATTTTCGAGCAGTGCTTTCAGCGCGGTGACGGCGGCGGCGATCTCTTTGTCTTCGGCGTTCTTCGTGGCGGCTTCGGTTCCCTTCGCGACCGAATCCGTCAACGCCGGGACGACTGGATCGAGCGTCGCGATGACCTTGGCAGCGGCATCGTGAGCGGCTTGCGCGGCGGCGATGGCAGCCTTACTCGTCACGGTGGCGGCGGTCGTGTCGGTGACGACCTTTGTCAGCTCAACCATCTTGGTGTTGGCCGTGTTGAGGTCAGTCGTGGCTTTCACTGCTGCGGCTTGAGCAGCGGTGTAGCCGTCAGTCGCGGCCTTTGCCTCGGTGGCCGTCGCTTGCACGGCCGCGTTCGCGGCGGCGAGTCGTTCTTCCAGCGTCGGCGGATTCGGCGTCAGGTCGCCAATCTTTGCGCCGTCAACGGCGTTCCAAACTCGAATCGCTCCGGTCCAGTCGGCTCCAATGACGCGGTTGGTTTCGTTGCAGATCGCACAGGCTAGCGAGATGTCACCCATGGCTTCGAAGGCTCGAACCGCGGTGCCGTTCTGGTCCCATATCTTCACGACGCGGTCGCGGCCAGCGGAAATGATCCGACCATCGCGAGCGAAATCGACCGAGGAGGCTCCAGCTCCGTGTGCTCCCCAGCCTTTGACGTTGCCGCCGTTTTCCATTTCCCAGAGTCGGACGGTCGTGTCTTCGCTGCATGACGCGAGGATGTTCGAATCCAGCCGCCACGAGAAGCCGGTGATCATCGCGTTGTGGGCTTTAAGTGTGTGGAACTCACGGCCGGTCTCGGCCTCCCATACGAAGACGCCACCGTTACGGTCGCCGGTCGCCAGCAGCACACTGTCAGGAGCGAACGCCAGCGAGGTGACCCAGTCAGTGTGCTTCTTAGACTCCCACAGTTTCGAGCCATCGGCGATTGAGTACACACGAATCATCTTCGCGGAGCCACCGAGCGCGATCAACGATTGATCGGGCGAGATGTCGGCCGCCAACACGGTATCGAGTTCATCACCAACTTCGGTGACTCGTTCGCCGGTTCTGACGTTGAAAATCACAACTTTGCCTTGAGCGGCGGCGTGTCCGCCGGCGGCCATCAATAGACTGCCGCTGCGACTGAACTTGAGAACCTGCGGAATCCCTTCCGGGTACGGCAGCACGCCCACCAATTCGAGCGTTGCCGTGTTGTAGAGCAGCACTTGTTTTTGCCCCGGCACGGCCGCGAGTGGTGACCAGGGATTGACCGCGAGGCTGGTGATTGCGGTTGTTGTGCGCGTCTTGATAACCGGAGCGAGGCTCATGCGTCCCGGCATCGGCGGCGGACCTTCCGGACGCACAGTCGGGGCAGCGGAGAGCTTCAAATCTACTTTCGGTTTCTTGCTGGTGAGCGCCTTGCTGCCGGTCGTTTCGAGGGCACCGCCGTCGATCCAGCTTTTGATGACCGCCAGCATGTCCGCCGGCAGCTTGTCGCTGTTGGGGGGCATCTTCGGCTCTTCTTCGTGGTTGATGACTTTCCACAAAATGCTCGCACCGGAGTTTCCCGGATCGAAAATCTCGCCCGATCCGCCGCCCGTCTTCACCGCCGTGAAGTTCGACAGATCGAGGCCGCCGCTCTTCTTGTCCGTGTTGTGACAGCTCAAGCACTTGGCTCGCAGAATTGGCAGGACGTGGTCAACGTAGGTGACCTTCGGCGCGTCGGCCGCCACGACGGTGGATGCTGAAGTCGCCAACAGACCGCAGGCCAGACCCGCGACACCAAACCAAGAGAAAAACTTTGCTGCCATGACTGGAACTCCCAACAAATTAGGTTGGCTCTCCGAGCCGACCGTTCTGAACTGACTCTTTCGAACCACAGGGTCGGGTCAGAGACTCAACCTACGAAACTCGTCACATTCCAAAAACTCTTCGCCACTTCGTCTATCGGTCTCGACCGGCAGATTTTGCAGGTTGGCCCCGTGAGCTTGCCCGACTGCTCTGTTTGGCCCGATCCGACGAACCGGACGAAACCAATCGACTCTCATAATCCACAACGATCCACTTCTTTCCCTTGGGGACGACTCGATGCCCTTCGGCTTCGAGCCGTACCTTTAAGACTTCGACGCCGCCGGGAAACTTCGGATTGAGTTCGCCACCTGTCTTCAAAGTTCGCCAGTAAGGCGTAATCCGCTTAGCCCCTGCGGCCTCCGCCTCGTCGGCCGCGTGCGCCGCGATCCAGGCGAAGATGCCGCAACACATCGGGCAGGCCATCGTCGTGTAATGCCTCTGGGCGACCTTTGTCTGAATCTCCCTGGTGGTGATGAGCCGTCCCTTCGGGACCGACTTCATGATCTCGTCCACTTCGACCGGAGCCGGAATCGCACACGTCCCCTCGCCCCAGCGTTTTGACATCTTCCTCTCGATCACCGAGACCTTTGGCAGGCCCTTGCTGTCGTGGAGCTTCTCTCGCCAAGTTTTGCGTGGCTTTGCCATGCGGGCGCTACCTCGCGATCAGTGATTGAACACGAACTCTCGCGAGTTCAGCAGCGACCAGAACACATCTTCGAGAACGGGCTTCGGATCTTTCTCGTTCACGAGCACTCCGTTGAGGGCGGCCAACTCCTTTTCAGTTGGCCTGCGAGTCAGCGTGCGGAGGTACATTTCTTCGATGATCTGTGGCGGGGTCTTCCCCTCCTTCAAGCGGACGTCGATAAGGCCCCCTTGTTGGATTTTGCTGTTGACCGTGTCGCCGTTGAGCAGGTGCAGGGCCTGCGACAGGTTCGGTTCCATCTTCACTTCGCACGAGCACACGCTGTCGCGAGTGGCTCGGCCGAAGGTCGTCAGGAAGTACGTCGAGGTGTTTCCGTCGGCGATCTGAACGGCTCGCGAGCCGAGCGGCAGGCCGCCGAATTTGTCTTTGGTTTGCGTCGACAGCGTGATGCAATCCAGCAGCACTTCCGAGCGAATGCGCCGCAGCGTCGCGTGCGAGAAGTTGCGATCGTCCAGCGCGTTCGTCTCGTTGGTCTTGGTCGAAAGCTGATAGATGCGGCTAGTGCAGATGTCGCGGACCAGCTTCTTGAAGTCGTAGTTGTACTCGGTGAATTTCTTACCGAGTTCGTCGATCAGTTCGGCATTCGACGGTGGGTTGCTGACTCGCACGTCGTCGACCTGATCAATGATCCCTTGGCCGAAAAAGTGCGACCAAACGATGTTGGCCAGGTTCTTGGCGAAGTATGGATTCTCCTTCGAGGCGAGCCAAGTGGCCATGACTTCGCGGCGGTCCTTGCCGGCGACATCGGGCACTTCGGCACCGAGGAATTTCGGTTTCATCTGCCGTCCGCCGACTGGATGAGCCACCTCTCCGCCACCCGCGTTGAAGATGATGATCTCTCGCGGGTCTTCGCCTTGCTTGCGACCAATCTGCGAGAAGAAGGCGGCGAAACTGTAGTAATCGTCCATCGTCCAACGGTCAAACGGATGGTTGTGGCATTGAGCACATTGAAGCCGCATCCCCATAAAAACCTGAGCGACATTTTCGGAGGTCTTCAGTGTGTCTCGTTCGATCTGGTAGTAGTTGGTCGCGGCGTTCGCGAACGTGCCTCCCTTTGCCGAGAGCAGCTCGCGAACCATTTGGTCCATCGGCATGTTCTTGGCGACTCGCTCTTGCAGCCATTCGTAGTAGCGAAGCATCGGCTTCGTGGTGATCTGCTGGTTCGTGCGGATTTGCAGCAACTCAGCCCACTTCATCACCCACATTTCGACGAACTCTTTGCGGCCGAGCAGTTCATCAACGAGCGCGTCCCGCTTTTTTGGGTCGGCGTTTGCCATGAATTTGGAGTACTCCTCGACGGTGGGCAGGACGCCGACGATGTCGAGGAAAGCGCGGCGAACGAATTCCTCGTCAGTGCAAAGCTCGCTGGGGTTGATCCGCAGCCGCTTGAGCTTCTCGTAGACGAGATGATCGACATAGTTGTTCTCCGGCAGTTGCGGAGTGTTGTATTGAAAGCCCTTGGGCAACGTGATGAAGTGCGAGCCGACGGTGTGCGTCTCGAAGCGAGCCATCAGGAACGCCTCGCCGCGCTTGCCGGCCGTGACGAGACCTTGCTGCGAAACGGCGGCCGACGTTTCATTATTCGTCATGAAGAACGCCAGCGAGGTGACGTCTCGATCGGTACCGTCGGAATACTTCGCTCGGACGGTGATCTGCTGCGTCGAACCTTCGCCATCAAGCACCGCATTCGGCGGATATAGCTCGACGGCCAGCACCTTCGGCACTTCTCCCACATCGTTTGGAGCACCCGCTTCCAGCCAACGGATCGTTGTTTGATTCAGTTCGCTGGTAGGCTCGTATCGCTTGCCGCCGGTGTGGGGCACGACGCCAGTGTTTTTCTCGACCATCAAACTTTCAGCAGGCAAGGCGAGATTGATGCGGCGGCCGCTCATTTCGCGAGTCAGGCGATAGTGATCTCCATCCGGATCGAAGCCGAACAGCGAGAGTCGAAAGCCGTCTTTGCCACGAGCGGCTCCGTGACATGATCCGGTGTTGCAACCGGCCTTCATGAACACCGGCATGACATCCAGCTTGAACGAGATCGGACGATCGGCCGTCGCTTGTGCGACCTCGACCGGAACAACGACCGACTTGCCGCCGAAGTCCACTTTCAGTTCGGTCTTCCCATCGGCGACCGGGTACATCGTGTGATTCTCAAACTTCACGAACGCCGGATTGGCGAACGCGAACGTGGCGGTCTTGGTGACGTCGCGAGTGATCCCATCCGCATACGTCGCCTGCACGACGATCGACTGCCGATCCCGAATCGTGTTGATATGCGCATTCGGCGGATACACGGCGATGGAAACCGGCACCGGCTCTTGAGCGATGGCACTCGACGCAGCCAAGCCGCCGGTCAAAAGGAACGCCGCCAAACTTGAAAAAGTCTTGGGAAATTGCATTTCATCACCCTTCAAACGCGTGTCGATTCGAATGTTTTCGGGAACGATCAACTCCGCTGATTGACGCTAATCAATGAGACTCTTCCTAGCGAAAATCAGTGCCAATGAGTATTCCGAATTGTGGTCACTTTGCAGCAGGTTGTCCGGCCTTCGCTTTCGCATCCTCACGCAGTTGTTCCAGCCGGCTGAGTCGCTTTGGCGGAGCAGTGGCAACGGGCATTGGTGCAGGAGCCGCAGCGGCGACTGCTGGTGCTGGCATTGGTGCTGGTGTGTTTGGCTTAGGAGGCAGAGGCACGTCGATGCGGAGTTCGGCTCCGCCGACGTTGTGCGTGACCGGTTCGCCGTTGGCCGTGATTGTCACAACGCCGAAGATCCCGTGCTTGCCGGCGGGGCTGTCTTTCTCAGTCGTGACCTTGAAGACCAGTTCCTTCGTGTCCTTTGTGAACTGCAACGGAGCAGAGACGACTTTGTTTGGCAGAGCGACGAGTTGCACGTTCGCGTTCCCCTCGAACGGCGTCGCGACTTCAACCTTGCAGACCACCTCGGTCGGTTGGCCTTGTTCGACGGCCGCTCGCTGCATGGCGAAGGTGACCCACGGGGCGGTCACTTCGAGGTTGCCGAGTTGCGTTGAAGAATAGGCCGCTCCACCGATTTCAGCAGAGCCTAGAACGAAGACTCGCCACTTGCCGACCTGTGCGTTGCCCGCCGCGTTGAGAGGGTACAGCACTTCGTTCTGTCCTTCGGGGATTGTGACCGACGGGGCGGCTCCGATGCCGGGCGGGGCGAATGGGAACTGAAGGGTGATCGGAGCCTTGAAACCCTCTTTGCGAGTGGCCACGACCTTGAGTTGCATTGAGCCGTTTTGGGTAAGCGGAACTTTCGGCTCGACCAAGTCGATCTTGAAAGGCAATTCATCAACGACCGCGACGGCCAAGCGATCAACGTCGCGCCACGAATACATCGACTGGCCGGGGGCCGCGATGATGAACTCGGCACGATTGAAGAACCCGCCGCGAATGGCTGGGTTGTCGGCATGTCGGCCGATGAAATCGACCAGCTTGCCGTCGAGCGGTGCGTCGGCGGTCGCCTCAAAGACAACGGGCATCGACGCGAGGTTTTCAGCCATCGGCTCGGTGACGATCGAGATGCCGGCCGGCATCCCCTGCGGTTCGAGCAACAGTTTGCCTCCGAAGTTCGCTCGGCTGGCGTTAATGATCGTGCCGAAGCGGTTCCCCTTCGCGACATAAACTTGGCGACGGTATTGGCCGTAGCGCTCGACCTGCGGAATACTCAGTTGCAGCGACGGCACAACGCCTGTGAATTCGACGCGGTAGACGAAACCCGGTCCGCCACGTTGCAAGTGATCGGTGACGCTCAGCAGGTATTCGCCGTCGGCGGGGATTGTCACTCGGAAGTAACTGTCCGGGCCGCGCGAGTCATCGTTGCTGACAATCCCGCCTCCTTGCGCGTTGTAGAGAACCATCACCGGATCGACCGCTGAGCGGATGCGGCGACCATAGCATTCCACCTCAAAAACTTGCCCTTTGGTCGCGGTGAACTTGAAGAAGTCGATGTCCCCCGGCTCCTGCAAGATGCCGTTGAAGGCGTTCGGAAGGGTGGCTGGCGTTGCTTGAGCGACCACATTGTTCGGTTCGACTTCGAGTGAATTGCCTTGTTCAAACAAGCGGAACGGATTCGGTGACGGAGAGATCTCGGCACCGGCAGTCGCGAACAGGCCAGTGAACTCATTGCTGGGTGCCGTCGGCAATTTGAACTTCTGCACGAACTCGCCGGCCGGATCGCCGAGGAATTTGGCGTCGACCTCTTCGCCCAGCTTTCCGCCAGCGGGATAAACCGCCAATGGACGAGGGAACGTGCCGATGTGCAGACGATAGTTGCTGCCTCCTCCGTAAGCGGTCTCACGGATTTGGACGACGTACTTGCCATCCTCTGGCGCGACGATCGAGGCGACGGAATCTTGATTGACCAGCGGCGTGTCATCGGCGGCCGACAACTCGAACCGCTTCATGTCGAGAATCGCGACATACGGATCGAACAGCGCTGAACCCAGTCGCATCGCTTCGACCTCGGCGCAAATGCGTTGTCCCTTCTTGGCGTCGACGATGTAGTAATCGACATCCTCGCCGCCGATGGTCCCGACGACCGTTTGATTCAGCGTGATTGGCTGCGGCTGATCGAAGAAGTTGTTGGGTTCCTTCTCGTCGACCTGCGGCAAAGCACCGACGTAAAACGTCCGGTAATCCGAGATTCCGGTCTTCGTTCGCACCTGAGCGACATGCTCGCCGAGCCGACAGTCGGGCGCGATCTTGACGGTCGCCTTGCAGTTGTTGGCGTCGACGGTCTCGACCTTCACGACCTCAAAGCCAGGCGAGTAGAAGAGGATCTGCTGGCCGTCACCAAGCTGCGACCCACTGAAGGTCATCACCGCTTCGGTGCCACGCTGAGAGCCGCGCGGACTGATGATGCTCAGTCGAGGCGAAGCAGCGAAGAGGGACGTCGCACTGCAAACAAGAGCGAACGCGGCGATGAACGCACGTCGGAACATGGAATTCCTCCGACCAAGCAAGAGAAATCAAAGAGACCCAGGCGAGCGGGTGCTTCGGGTCACGGGCAGGATTGTAACCGGTGGGTATAGCCGCAGAGGACGCGGAGTTGAAAAATCTCTGCGTCCTCTGCGTGTTCGTTTTCAATACAAAAACTAAGCGAGCAATTCCTTGCGGACCTTGCCTCCATCGACGATTTCGATCGGGCGATCGCCGGGAGCCATCAGCTCCTTGTCGGCGACGATTCCCAGGCAGTGGTAAATCGTCGTGGCCCAATCTTCGACACCGAGAGCGTCTTCTTCCGGTTCGCTGGCGGTCGAGTTCGACGAGCCGTAAACGATTCCCGGCTTCATGCCGCCGCCGGCGAAGACGACGCTGAAAACTTTCGGCCAGTGATCGCGGCCAGCAGTCGCGTTGATCTTCGGCGTGCGGCCGAATTCCGAGGCGATGCAGACCAGCGTGTCCTTCAGCAGACCACGACCATCAAGGTCAGAAATGAGCTGCGCGTAGGCCTGATCGAATGCTGGCAACTGGCTGCGGATACTGCCATTGATGTTGTCGTGCATGTCCCAGCCGCCGTAGGTCAGCGTCACGAACCGCACACCCGACTCAACCAATCGGCGAGCCATCAGCATGCGCTGGCCGGCGGTGTTGCGACCGTAAGCGTCGCGAATCGGCGACGGCTCGGCGTCAATGTTGAACGCCTCGCGAGCATCGACCGACGACACGAGTCCGTAGGCTCGTTGATAGAACGTGTCGACCGCGTCGAGTGAGTCGGATTTCTCCTTCGTTTTGAAGTGATCGTTGACCGTGTCGAGGATCGTGCGTCGCCGAGTAAAGCGGGTGTCGTCGACACCGCCCGGCAGTTTCAGGTCGCGGACGGTGAAGCCGTTCGCGGCCGGATCGGAGCCGAGGCTAAACGGGGCGAACGACGAACTGAGGTAGCCGGTGCCGGCGAACTCATTCGGTTGCCCAGGAATGCAGACGTACGGCGGCAGATTCTTGCGTGGGCCAAACTCGTGCGAGACCACGCTCCCCATGCTGGGAAACTGCAACGCTGGGCTGGGTCGATAGCCGGTAAACATGTTGTGAGTGCCACGCTCGTGGGCCGCCTCGCCGTGCGTCATTGAGCGGCAAATCGTCAGCTTGCTGGCGATTTGCGCCGTCTTCGGCATCATCTCGTTGACGAACGTGCCGGAGACGTTTGTCTGGATCGAGTTCATCGGGCCGCGGTACTCAATCGGAGCATACGGTTTTGGGTCCCAGGTCTCCTGGTGAGCCGCGCCGCCGGGCAAATAGATGAAAATGACGGACTTGGCCGTCCCCTCTTTGCTCTCGTATTTCTTGATGTCGGCCTTGGCCTTCAAGGCGAAGTACTCGGCAAGCGTCAGGCCGATGCCTCCGCAGAAGCCCACTTGCAGAAAGTCACGGCGTGAAGGACGCATTCCCATGAACGAAACTCCTTGGTCTGTTGGCTCTGCGGGTTGCAGAGCCGGTAGGTCTTCAAAGGATACAAGCCCGATGAGCACCGGCAGGTCTGAAGTTATCAGAGCGTTGTAGGCAGGTTGTGTAGAGGCCGGCACTCTGGAGGGAACTCACTGGCAGATACCGGTCATATCGGCGAGCCCCCATGAGTCGGGCAATAGGGGAACGTCTCCACCCCCAAAGTGTCAAGGGGGAGCCCTTAAACTTCCACCAAGTTCCGTCGTTCGGCCAAGAACTCGGAGCGATTCGAGGACTTTGATCAGCCGGTCGAAGTTTTTGCCGTCACGAACGGTATCACCGCCACTTCCGCCTGTGGCGATCACGGTACCGTTGGGACCGAAGGCAGGGCCGCTCAAGAGCTTCGACACACCTGTGGGATTGCGCCCCCAGTCCTACTTCTACTGTCCGTTGGTCTTTATCGAATCTAAGTTTTTGTGGGACAGTCTCTTCAGGGTTTTATTGAACCAGGAGGGGAGTTTGCCATGGACGGGCGTTTTGAGGTTCGGCGTGCGGAGTTGTTGGCACAGGCAC
>SXGS01522049.1_pt1 | contig 12885 bp, 12 predicted proteins | sample 3174681 | NCBI WGS metagenome assembly SXGS01 (sample SAMN11356861, study PRJNA531348) | freshwater metagenome | isolation source: freshwater sample F1-80 | place: China: Fuxian Lake, Yuxi | collected 2017-12-25
CGAGGTCAGTTGCATCTTGCTGGATTGCTTGATTTTAAAGTGGGCCATAGTCGGATGGGTGAAGACAGTAAAACCGATATTATCTCATTAAGTCAGTGACTTATGGCGAACATGAGGGGTCGGGAACACGGATTCAGGATTGAGTAAGCTGAAACGGCCTATCCCGGCTCCATTTGTCGACCAGGAAATCTCGAAGACCAGCGGCTGTTTTGGCAAGGCACTGGTGCGAAATGACTGGCTATCCTTGAAATTTGTATGCTGGATAAGATTGGCCGTATCGTATGGCTTGAATACCGTTTCCCTGAGTGCATCAAGCCAGTTGAGCGAACCTGCATACTTAAGCAGCTTCAGGTATTGACTGAGCTCCGCACCCGCATTCTGGCTACCTACCTGCTTTATGAAGGAGTTCACCACTGGATTGTCTGTCACAGCCAGTTTTTTGACATAGGCCTTATAGCTGGCTGACAGGATTCCCATGTATCCACCGGTAGTGGCATCAAAAAAACCATCTACCTTTTCCAGACCGGATACAAACTCCGGTGAATAGGCCAGACAGGTTGAAAACCAGGTTCCGCCGGAGTTACCGGAGATGACGCCGACATTGGCTAGCAGATCACCCGCTGACATTTGTTTGCCTTTGAGTGCAGCACCGATGATCCCGGCATCTGCCGTCATCGCCCGAAATCCACCGCCCTCGAATGACAGCAGATCGGTTCCACCGGCTATCGCTGTACCCGAAGTGGATAACGCAAATGATGCAAGAACCAACCACGATCCAACTGCGCGATTATTCATAATAAAGCGATCCTCATAAATAAAATGGGCTTGAACAAGCAAATCTGAAGTGCGACACCTGAAATCGAGTAAGGCAGTCAGCGCCATGAAATCTGCGTCGGTTTTACTGGCCGCCACAGTCAATAGCAAGCACAAACCTGCGGCAAATACCGATAGGAATCCGACAAGACGGGCGGGTAGATGGGAGCGGGGAGGGTCCCCACGGCAAGGTGAGCTAATGCGCCCGAGGGAATTCGAGCAGAAAGGCGGTGCCTCGACCGGTTACGGACTGCACCCGAATGCCTGCGCCGCAGCGACCGAGCAACTCCTTTACAAGATAGAGACCGATCCCTGTGCTCATAGGCGGGGTAGTGGGCTTCGACAGGGTGACATGTTTGAGAAAGATCCGAGTCTGCTCTTCCACGGAGAGGCCCGGGCCATAATCACGGATGCGGACCGTCACGGTGTTCTGCTGAACCCGAAACTGGATGAGAATCCCCAGAGCGCTGCCAGCATGGCGGAAGGCGTTTTCCAGAACATTCTGGATAGCCAGGACCAATACCCGCCGCTCCATGAGCACCGGCGGGATGTGGCCTCCCGCCATCCTGATGGTTACACCCGGGTGATGCAGAATGAAATTGTCGACGATTTCGCGTATCACCGGCCCCGGCAGAAGGCGATAGTCCATCGCCCCTTGACGCGGACTGGCGGTGGCTATTCGATCCCCTTCGATCCATTCACGAATGATATGGGCTGAGTCGGTACTGACCTTGACGATACGTGCTGCGACCGTGCGTATGGGTTCGGGGTCGTTCAGCCGCAGGATCAGCTCGCCCTGGGCCGCGATATTGGCCAGAGGGTGGCGGAGTTCGTGGGTCAACAGATCCAGAACCTCCGACTGCTGTCGCTGCAACTGTTCTACCAGCGCGAGTTGACGACCCCGGCGACGCTCTGAAGCAAACAGATGGCGCTCCCGGGTATGGCGCTGTCGTGCCAGCAGGGCTCCCAATATATTTGCGCAGGGGTAACTGGGTATGAGCCGGTAAAAGTCGGTGGTGTATTCAATCCGGTACTCCCACATGGCGAGGCATGCAAGACTGAACAGTCCGGCATAGGCGAGCTGGCGCAACCAGCTGAAGGGACAGATCAGATAGATGACCAGAATATAGAAAAACTGGATGATCATGCCGACCGCGAAATAGTCCGGTTCGCTGTAGGCGCGGAGCAAGGTGACGATCATGAGCATGATCAGAATGACCTCGAAAAGCCCGATAACCCAGCGATCGTTCAGGTTGCGCAGCGGAAACCCCAGCCCGATGCCGGTACACGTCAGAATCGCCAGCCGGAGTGAGTAAATGGCCGATGCCAGAGCGGTGCTGGCGCTCTGGTGATCGAGGTAAAGATTATTGAGCGTAACCAGCATGAGCATGACGAGCACTGGTTTGAAACTGTCCTGCAATGTCGCCAGCTGCCAGGACTGGAAGGCGGACTCCAGACCCGGGTCTGCAAATCGCAGGGTCCGCGCCAGAATGGCGTCCGTCTCGACCGGAGGGTCAACAGCCTGGTTCATAACTTTCGCAACGGCAGGGTAAAGTTGAACCCCAGCCCGTAAACGGTGGTGAGCGGTAGTTGCTTTCCAGTGGCCTGCTCGACTTTGTGACGCAGGCGACGAACCCGTATTTCCAGGCGGCGCGGGTCGTAGGTTTCGTATTGCTCGCCCAAACCAGCCGCCAGTGACTGACGTGAGATCACCTGCCCTTGCTGGTCAACAAACAGCTCCAGCAGTGCCAGTTCGCGGCGAGTCAGCGGAATCTCGATGCCGTCGGGGGACTCAAGGCACCACCGGGCCGGATGAATTGTCCAGGGATGCTCATCGGCCATCCGCAGGCGCCGTCGCAGTCTGCGCAACAGGGCAATGAACTCGTCCATCGCTACCGGTTTTACCAGGTAGTAGTCGGCATCGGCGTCCATGCCGGCGATGCGTTCCGGCAAATGGCCGAGCGCCGTCAGCACAATCGCCGGGGTATCGGCGACTTGCCGGTAGCTCGCCAGAGCCTGGAGCCCGTCGCCATCGGGTAACTGCCGGTCAACAATCAGCACATCCAGCTGATGCGTGTTTCGCCAGGCTTCAAAGGCGGCAATGCTGCCCACGCCATCTGCGCTGAATCCTTCCAGATTGAAAATGTGGCACAAGGCATCACGATAGTCGGCGTCATCCTCGACAATGAGGATACGCAGCGTCATGGCGGCAACTGGGTCTGGGGGTATGGCGGGCCGGGTCGATCAGGCTGGATTGCCAACATGTGCTTCCTTCATTATTTTGGTTCGGTGATGGGCTGCTGCCCGTCGTTCAGGCCTGGGGAAGAACTTGAGCGTCCCGAATCCTGCGGGCGGGCGTGAAGCCGAGGTTTATAGCGGTTCCTGCGCCAGTCCTTGCGCGGTGACGCACAACAGCCATTCCTGGCCGTTCCATTCCGGCAGCACCACGCGCCGGACTTCCAGGCCATTAACCATCAGGGTGTGAATAGCAGGACGGTGGGTGTGTCCGTGTATGAGCAGGTCGACCTTGTGCTCGTGCATTACGGTGGCAACGGTTGCCGCATTGACGTCCATGATTTCCCGGGTTTTCGCGCCTTTGTCCCGGCCGCTTTGATAGCGGTACCAGCGGGCATACAGTTTTCGCATCCACAGGGGTTTGCCCAGCGCATTGGCTTTCCATCCGGCAGCGCGTACCCGTATGCGTGCCGTCTGGTACTGGGTGTCATCGGTACATAACAGATCGCCGTGGGTCAGTAGCGCGGTGGAACCGAATAAATCAATGACTTCGTAATCTTCTAGTAGCCTGGCTCCGGTCTGTTCAGCAAAACGGTCACCGATCAGAAAATCGCGATTACCGTGTTGCAGAAAAACGCTGGTCCCCTGATCCGTCAGCCGCTTCAGGCTGGCTTTGATGGCATTGAATGGCCACGCCTGGTTATCGTCGCCGATATAGGCATCAAACAGGTCGCCCAGGATGTAAAGCCGCTCAGCGCCGGTAGCCCGCTGATCGCAGAAATGCAGGAACCGCTCGACGACTTCAGGCCGACTGGCCGTCAGGTGGAGGTCAGAGATGAAGAGCGATTCCTGCCGCATGTCAGGTGATTTGGACGATTACTTGGCTTCAACCACGGTGGCTTTCGTGATCACAATCGGCGTTTGCGGGACGTCGGTGGGCATGGGGCCACCCCGGCCAGTGGGTACGGCGGCCATCTTGTCGACAATGTCCATGCCTGCAACGACTTCACCGAATACGGCATAACCCCAGCCCTGTGGCGTCGCGCTCTTGTAATCGAGGAAAGCGTTATCGGCATAGTTGATGAAGAATTGTGCGGTTGCAGACTGTGGTTCGGACGTCCGGGCCATGGCCAGGGTGCCGCGTTTGTTCAGAAGCCCATTGTCAGCTTCGTTCTTGATCGGTGCCTTGGTCGGCTTTTGCTCCCATTTTTCGGTGAAACCGCCGCCCTGGGCCATAAAACCCGGAATTACACGGTGGAAGATGGTGCCGTCATAGTGGCCGTCTTTCACATAAGCCAGAAAATTTTGAACAGAAACCGGGGCTTTGGCTGCATCCAGCTTGATGACGATGTCGCCAAGTGTGGTTTGCAGTTTGACTTGGGGGGCGGAATTACTCACAGCTTGTTTCTCCGTTTTTTTGGGTTTTCCCGCAGCATGACCAGTGAATGACAGGCTGAGGGCACATAGGAAAGTGATAAAGGCTAAGGATTTTCTCATGGATGTCTCACGAAAAAGTGGGTGGAAGAAATGGGGTCATGCCGGGAATCTTGCTGTGCAGGGGTAATTACAGGGCGGTTGGCGCGGGAAGCTCCGAGGGCGGGCTGATGCTGATTTCGTTGATGTTCTTGATTTCAATGCGTACCTGCGTTTCAGCGGCGCTCGCAATGAAGGCTTCCAGGGTTTCAATGATGTCCCGATCGATGAATTTTGCCCGGGTCCCGTCGATGATTACATAACTGCCGGGTTCTATCTGGGCAAGTGCCTGCCGTAATGGGGCCTTGTTGAGGAACGAGACGTCCTTTTGCAGGCGCAAAAGATAATGCCGGCCATCCTGCGTGAGTGAAATGGCAGAGTGGAAGTTGCTCTGGATGACATAAAACAGACCAAACAGCATGCCGATAGCCATGCCTTGCAGGAGATCGGTGAAGAGTATGGCGAGAATGGTAATCACGAAAGGCACAATCTGGCTGGCACCCTTCGAGTACATTTCCTTGAAAAAAGCCGGTTTGCACAGGTTATAGCCGGTCAGCAGAAGAATGGCAGCGAGGCAAGCCAGCGGAATTTCATTCAAATAGTTCGTTAGGTAAACCGCGCTGATTATCAGCAGGAGGCCATGAACGAAAGAAGCCATCTTGGATCTGGCACCCGCATTGATACTGGCTGAACTGCGGACAATGACCGCCGTCATCGGCAGGCCACCCAGTAACCCGCTCAGCAGGTTGCCGAGTCCCTGGGCCTTCAGCTCATGATTGGTGGGGGCGATCCTTTTTAGCGGGTCGAGCTTGTCGACCGCCTCCAGACTTAACAGGGTTTCCAGGCTGGCGATCAGTGCCAGTGTGACCGCCGTTTGGTAGATTTCCGGGTTTGCCCACTGGCTGAAGTCAGGCCAGACCAGCTGCTGGAGAAATTCGCCGGGACCGTTGACCAGGGGCACGTTGACCATGTGCGATTGCGCCAGCGCCAGATCGGGCAGATAAGAGAGGCTGAAAACATTCCAGCCGACGCCCCAAAGTACCGCAAGCAAGGGCGCCGGGATCAATGAGAGCCAGCGATTGCCCTGCACTCTCTGTGTTTTCCATAGCAGCATTATGGCTATGGCCACGACACTGACGATGACAGCTCCGGGCGAGATTGCCTCCCAGGAATACAGCAGTTCTGTCAGCGTCGTATGGTCGTCGGTCTGAAAAAAAGCCTCGTCGCCTTCAAAGTCGGCGTCATAACCCAGCGCATGAGGAATCTGTTTGAGAATCAGGATGAGGCCAATCGCCGCCAGCATTCCCTTGATGACGGCGCTGGGAAAGTAGGCTCCGATCACCCCGGCCTTGAGGAATCCCAGAATCAGCTGAATCAGGCCCGCCATGACCACTGCGGAGAGAAATAGGGGATAGCTTCCCAGCGACTGAATGGCCTGCGCAACGATCACCGTTAATCCCGCCGCCGGACCACTGACACTCAGTTGAGAACCACTCAGCCAGGAGACGGCCACGCCACCGACGATGCCAGTGATGACCCCCGACATCAGCGGTGCGCCGGAAGCCAGGGCGATGCCGAGACACAGCGGCAGCGCGACCAGAAAGACGACGATGCCGGCGGGGATGTCTCCGGCAAGATGCCGGAAGTAATAATTCGGCTGTTGGCTGCGCATGGTCACGAAAAGAGCCGGGGCAGGGGCTTACTTTCTGCCTTTGCCCGGGATGGCCATCCAGTTGCCATCGTCTTCCCTGCAAAAGGCAATACCCGTGACCCGGCGTAACCCGCCAGCGCTGGCGATGATCTTGACTTCACGGCAATCCCGATCACTGCGCCTGACGGACTTGAGTACCGTGAATTCGCCCGAGGCTTTGGAGGCTGGATTGGACCAGGCCTTGGCCTGACCATCGGCGGACCCATCCAGAGTGTTGTGCAGGGTTTCTTCAAACAGCTGCCAGTCATCCGTCGTGAAGTATTCCGATGGGGTATTCCACAATATGGCCGAGTAGGTGCCCCAATTGCCAACGGCCTGTGCGGTTTGGTTCAGGCTCAGCGCGGCAAGGGACAGGCCGAACAGGGAGGCTTTCATGAAGGCTTTTGAATTGATCACATCAATCTCCAGGATTTTCAGGGATAAAAGAAGTCAGGGTCGCATATTTAACGAATAAAGCCGTTATAAATAAGCCGGTTGGTTTCAGGTTCTAACCAGATCGGTGTACTGGTAAATCGGCTCAATCGGATGTTGCGGCGTTAGTGTAACGAGTTCCTTGATGACGCCATCCTCCAGGCCATAGACCCAGCCATGCAAGGTCGGTGCATTCTGGCTTTTCCATGCCTGCTGGATGATCGGGGTATGCGCCAGCTTGTAAATCTGCTCGATGATGTTGAACTCGACCAGACGGTTGATGCGTGCTTCCTGAGTAGGAAGCGTCTCGATATTTTCCTGATGCAGCCGGTAGATGTCCTTGATATGCATCAGCCAATTATTGACCAGCGTCATATCCGACCGTTGCTTGTCGAGCGCCGCCTTGATGCCGCCGCACTCGTAATGTCCGCAGACAATAACATGCTTGACCTGCAAAACCTGGACCGCAAACTGGACAACACTCAGGCTGTTAAAGTCGGTTGTGATGATCTGGTTGGCTATGTTGCGGTGAACAAATATCTCGCCTGGGGTGGCATTAACGACGATTTCGGCAGGTACCCGGCTATCCGAACAGCCGATCCATAAAAACTCGGGTGTTTGTGCCTTGATCTGTTTCTTGAAGAAATCGGGATCATGCGCAACTTTTTCCCCGGCCCAGGCCTTGTTTTCCAGAAGCAGTTTTTCGAAGGGTTGCATGGAGCAATCGGCTTGTAATCGAAAGGTTTCAAAAACCGCGATGCGGTGCCAGCGGGAGGTTCGTGCTATCCCCGAATAGGGGCTGCTGGCGCGAAGGCGTGCTATCAGGGCCTTGTTCGCCCCCGCATTCCCCCACTGCCTGAATTTGCAACGGGTCAGGATTGCATCAAACCTCGCGAGACCAGAGGCCCGCCTGTTAATATCCTACCAGCTTAGTTATGGCCGAACACTTTCCAGGGGGCAGTGAGACGATGTTGCGACTACCGATCAACGAGCAGGGCTGGGGGCTCTTTACACGGCTGGTTCTCAACTTCCGGCGTTCCGAGTTGGGCCTGCCTGCAACGTATCTGTTTGTTTCCCTGATTATTTTACTGATAGCCGTTAACGGACTGAACATAGTCAACAGCTATGTTGGCCGTGATTTCATGAGTGCCCTGGCCGATCGCAACGCAGACGCCTTCATCCGCCAGGCTTGTTTGTATGTTCTCGTTTTTGCTGGCTCTACGATAGTGGCGGTCGTTCTTCGTTTTTGTGAAGAGCGCCTGGGCTTGCTGTGGCGTGATTATATGACCACACAGTTTGTCGGGCTCTATGTGAGTCCGCCGACCTACTACCGCATGAATGACGAATTGATTCGTCAGAGTGGCGTAGAGCATCCGGATCAGCGTATCGCGGATGACGTCAAAACCTTTACCACCGTCACCCTGTCTTTCATTTTGATGGTGATGAACGGGGTGTTTACCGTCGTGGCTTTTTCCGGGGTGCTCTGGATGATCAGCCCATGGCTGTTTGGAGCCGCCCTGCTGTACGCCGTGATCGGTTCCCATATCACTGTTCGGGTTGGCGGGCGTCTGGTTGATCTCAACTATAAGCAGCTGGATAAGGAAGCCGCCTTCCGGTCTGGTTTGATCCATGTGCGTGAGCGGGCGGAGTCGATCGCGCTGCTCCATCACGAGGCGGGCCTGCGGCCGCGTTTGTTTCGCCAGTTCAGGGAACTGGCGGAAAACTTTCGGGTAATCATCGGCGTCAACCGGAATCTTGGTTTTTTCACCACGGGCTACAATTACCTGATTCAGATTATCCCGATCCTGCTCGTGGCTCCCTTGTTCATGCAGGGGCGGGTGGAGTTCGGTGTCGTGACGCAGTCGGCCATGGCCTTTGCCATGCTGGTGGGCGCGTTCTCCTTGATCGTCACCCAGTTTCAGTCGATCTCATCGTTTGCCGCTGTCATTCAGCGCCTCATCAATCTCTGGTATGTCATTGAGCTGGCGCAGACGCAAACTGTTTCCGGGCTTGATGTGCGGGAGGAAGATGATGAAGTCGTCTTTCAGGATCTCACTCTGTTTTCTCCCAGTGACAAACGTGTACTGGTGAAGGATCTGTCCCTGACCATCCCTCATGGCATGCGGGTGCTGGTGACCGGCGAGGATACTGCCAGAGATGCCTTGTTCAAGGCCACAGCGGGCATCAATGATGCCGGTACGGGGCTCGTCAAGCGCCCCCCGCTCGATCGCATCCTGTTTTTGCCGGAGCGTCCTTATCTGCCCCCGGGGACTCTCCGCCAATCCCTGGAACCCATCCACCAGAACCGGATACATACGGATGCGGAAATTCTGGAGTCCCTGGAAATGCTGGGAGTGAGCAATGTGGTGGCGCGCGCTGGAGGTCTCGATATTGAGCATGACTGGGATACGCTGTTGTCCGCCCATGAACAGCGGTTTGTGTCCTTTGCCCGGATTTTACTGGCCAATCCCCGCTTCGCCGTGATGGCGAATCCTGGCCGCGATTTGGACTCCGTGACACGTGCCAAAATTTTCAAGCTGCTCAAGGACCGTGGCATTACCCTCATTACCATGGGCCATCTGGGCAAACGTGAACGGGATGATCACGCTTCCAACTACGATGGGGTTCTGGAGTTGCGTGAAGGCGGGGAATGGCATTGGCATAAGACATGACCGAATACGTTCCTGCTGCCCCTCAGAACGATGGGCTTGCCGTAACGGTTGCCCGCCAATCCATGGAATTGATACATTTCACCGCCAATCCATCCGTCAAAAATCCTGATGACCGTCTCTAAAACCCGTTTTGCGCCCAGTCCAACCGGGCTCATTCATATCGGCAATGCGCGTACCGCCCTGTTTAGCGCCCTGGCCGGACAGTCTTTTCTGTTGCGCATCGAAGACACCGACGCAGAGCGCAGCCGCCGCGAGTTTGTTGATGAACTGCTCGGCGATCTCCGCTGGCTGGGGTTGGCGTGGCAGGAGGGGCCGGACAATAGCGAGCCTGATTCCGCCTGGTATCAATCGCAGCGGAATGCAATTTACCAGCAGTATTACGATCAGCTGGTCACACACGGCAACGCATATCCCTGTTTTTGTTCGGCCACCGAGCTGGAAGTTTCGCGGAAAGTCCAGCTCAGTGCTGGCAAACCCCCGAGATATAGTGGCCGGTGCGCGAATTTATCCGGGGATGAAACCCGGCAGCGCGTGGACGAGGGCAGGCAACCCACCTTGCGGTTCCGGGTGCCCAAGGGTGAGTTTGTCACCTTTGAAGATGGGGTCAGGGGGGCGCAGAAATTTCTCAGTGATGACATCGGTGATTTCATCATTCGACGCGCCGATGGCAGCGCGGCCTTTTTCTTCTGCAATGCCATAGATGATGCCCTCATGGGGGTCACCGACGTGGTGCGGGGTGAGGATCATCTGGCCAACACGCCACGGCAAATCATGCTGCTGCAAGCGCTGGGCCTGCCGGTTCCCCGCTATGCACATACCGCGCTGATTTTGGGCGATGACGGGGCACCGCTCTCCAAACGGAATGGCAGCCGGAGCATCAATCAGCTGCGCGAGGAGGGCTATTTTCCGGTCGCACTGCTGAACATGATGGCCAGGCTTGGGCATCACTACGAATGCGAGGAACTGATGCCGCTTGGCGAGCTTAAGTCCCGCTTTTCGATGCAGCATCTGGGGCGATCGCCAGCGCGCTTTGACCCCACGCACCTGAATCACTGGCAGTCTCTGGCGATTCGCTCCGTGACCGACGCCGCGTTGCAGCACTGGCTGCGGCCAGAAACCACCGCCATTGTCCCGGAAGCCCAGCGTTCGATCTTTCTGGATGTGGTTCGCAGCAACTGTCTTTTCCCTGACGAAGCCGACCAGTGGGCACGCATTCTCTTTACCGATGAACCATTGCCGGTTGAGGAAGCCTCCTCCCTGGCCGCAGATCAGGCAGGGGAGTCATTCTTTCTTGCCGCTATCGATGCCGCCAATGCCGCCGGTGCCGACTTCGATGGTTTTCTTTCCACACTGAAGGCCGCTACCGGTGCAAAGGGCAAGGGACTGTTCATGCCGTTGCGGGCGGCGTTCACCGGCCGCCATGATGGCCCGGAACTTGGCCTGCTTTACCGTGTGATTGAGTCACAGCGCCTGCACCGCCGTCTGGCCGAATTTACCTACGCCTCCAACTGATGCTTCAGATCTACAACACACTGACCCGCAGAAAAGAAATTTTTACCCCCATCGAGCCGGGTAAAGTCAGGATGTATGTGTGCGGAATGACTGTTTATGACTACTGTCATCTGGGCCATGCGCGGGTTATGGTCGCTTTTGATGTGGTGGCCCGTTACCTCCGGCACGTGGGTTTCGAGGTCACCTATGTGCGCAATGTCACCGACATCGACGACAAGATTATCCAGCGGGCCAATGAAAATGGTGAGCCGATTGCGGCATTGACTGCCCGCTTTATCGACGCCATGCACGAGGATGAGCGTGCGCTGGGCGTGCTGCCTCCCGACATCGAGCCGCAGGCCACCCACTCGGTCAATGACATCGTGGCCATGATTCAGACACTCATCAACAACGGCCTGGCCTACGTTGGCGGCAGTGGCGATGTGTTCTACGCCGTGGCCGATTTTCCAAACTATGGCGCTCTGTCGGGCAAGCAGATCGAGGACTTGCGCGCTGGCGAGCGGGTCGATGTCGATGGAGCCAAACGCGACCCCCTGGATTTCGTCTTGTGGAAAATGGCCAAGCCGGGTGAACCTTGCTGGGAGTCGCCTTGGGGCAAAGGGCGGCCCGGCTGGCATATCGAGTGTTCAGCGATGTCTACCCGCTGTCTGGGCCACCATTTTGATATTCATGGTGGCGGGATGGACTTGCAGTTCCCCCATCATGAAAATGAAATTGCGCAGTCCGAAGGAGCTACCGGAGAGACCTTCGTCAATGTCTGGATGCACAATGGGTTCGTGCGGGTCAACGAGGAGAAAATGTCCAAATCGCTGGGCAATTTTTTCACGGTACGCGAAATCCTCAATCGTTATCAGCCGGAAGTCGTGCGGTTTTTCATTCTCAACAGCCACTACCGGAGTCCTCTGAATTATTGCGACGAGAATCTGGACGAGGCTTTGGCAGCACTGACCCGCCTTTACACGGCGCTGCGGGGTTTTGCCAGAGGGACGGCAACGGACGTTGCCACGGAGACTCTGCTCCCTTCGTTCCAGGCTCTGGGCCAGCGTTTTCGGGCGGCGATGGATGACGACTTCAATACCGCCGAGGCCATCTCCGTGCTGTTTGAAGGTGCCCGTGAAGTCAACCGCATGAAGCTCGAACAGCCAGCGCTGGCGGTGGCCGCAGCGGGTCACTTGAAGGCGATGGCCGGAGTGTTGGGGCTGCTGCAGATGGAACCTGAAGCCTTTCTCAAGGCCGGTCCTGGAAACCGTGAAAGTTCACTGGATGAATCAGCGATAGAAACGCTGATACAGCAACGGCTGGATGCACGGCTCAACCGGGATTGGGCGGAAGCGGACCGGATTCGGGATGTGCTGAACGAACAGGGGGTTGTGCTGGAGGATGCCGCAGGAAAAACCAGCTGGCGGCGTAGCTAAACGCAAGCAACGGGGCCCGCGCCTGATTTCCGTCCCGTCCATCGGGAACCACGGGAAGAAGTCCGGTCTAAAATTTTTCTTTCAAATTGATTATCAAGAGGTGGATTGTGTTGCAGTTAATGTTGGTTCTTGTGGCCTTGTCGCCGGTGGTCTTGCTTGTCGGTCTGGTCAAACCGGGCTGGATTCTGTTCTGGATGAAAGAGCCTGACCGGCTATGGGCCTCCAGCGTGGGACTTATCATGTTCATGCTGACCTTTACCGTCTACTCGGAAATGCGGGTCAAACACAAATTAGGGGTCGAGGCAACCGATCATCGGCGCGGACCGCCAGAACATCAGAACGAACTACAGCTTGATCGTCTGCGTTAATCCGGCGCTCGCGTTCCTGGGGTGCCGTTTCATGTCAGGAGTTCGTACCGATGAGATGCCCGCCTCCGGTCATAGACATGATGGATGACCTGCCCACGCTGTCGAACGTGGGTTAAGTTGATGGGAGAGATTCCTTTATCAACCCAGAGCCAAAAGACAGGAGACAGGTCATGAGCAAGTTTAACGACATTTATGTAGGACTGGATGTCCACAAGGCGACGATAGCGGTAGCCATTGTCCGTGGCACTCGCAGTGCTGCGCATTTTTATGGGGAG
>SXGS01347853.1_pt1 | contig 12883 bp, 11 predicted proteins | sample 3174681 | NCBI WGS metagenome assembly SXGS01 (sample SAMN11356861, study PRJNA531348) | freshwater metagenome | isolation source: freshwater sample F1-80 | place: China: Fuxian Lake, Yuxi | collected 2017-12-25
ACTTTGGTATTGCCCGTATCTTTTCAGCGCAAGGAAAAGCGACGCTCATTGGCACGCCCGGCTTTGCCCCGCCCGAGCAATACACTGGCAAGGTGGATGAGCGTTCGGATCTCTATGGTTTGGCGGCCACCTTGCATTATTTGCTGACTGGGCGCGATCCAGAGAAGCAGCCGCCGTTTTCGTTTCCTCCCGTACATTCGCTCAAGCCCGAGGCGTCGCCGTTTCTCGCGCATGCCATTGATAAAGCCCTGCAATACAAACCGGAAGATCGTCCGGCCAGTGTCGTGGCTTTCAAGGAAATGTTTCTCTACGGCTACGGCGTGGAAATGACCGCAGAGCCGACGTTCGGCACTGCCGCAGCGACGCGACGGCTCGACCCGTTCGATCCATTGGATGTGCATTTTACGACTTCGCTCGGGGAACCAGAGGCCTCACCTCCGCCTCGTCGCCGTACACGTTGGCAATCTCGACTTGCTACGCTGCTGGTGATTGGTGGCCTGTTGTGGGGTGGGATGCAATTGGCCACACATCCGCACTGGTTCACGGCGGCAACCTGGAGTCGCTGGGGAGAGCAGCTCCCGTGGGCGCAACTCGAAGCCTGGCTGCCAGAAAGCGGGCAAACTTGGCTGCGTGCGTTTGTGGCAGACCTGCCCTGGGAACGCGCGAAACGCTTGCAGGCCTTGCGCGATGACCCGGCAGAACTCCTCACGCTCAAAATCGTCAACTCGACGCGCGACGGCACCCCGCTGCCTGAGCAGAAAGCTGCGTATGCCGAGTCCGAAGTGAAGTATCTGGCTTGGGAAGCGACGCTGAAGAACCGATTAGCCGGAGTCGAGGGCTATACCTATCGCCTGGAAGGGCAGTTTGTTGATCCCGAAGGTGGCGTGGCTGGCAAGAGCGAGGCCGGGCGCTTTGTCCTGCCGGAGGAAGCCGAAGTCTCGCTTCGCGGCATCACCTTGCTGGAGGGAGTGAAAGAACGCGCCAAAGGCGAGTATCGGCTGGAGTTGTTTCTCGGCGGTAAAAAGCTGGGCATGCAAACCGTACGCATCGACGCTGAGCTGAAGAAGAACGAGGTGGCCGCGTCTCCAGTGGAGACAGCAAAAGCTACCGCACTCGTGCCAACCGTCGCTAAGCCAGGGCCGACACCGGCAGAGCTAGCTGCGATTGAGGAACAGAAACGTCTTGCTGAAGAAAGGAAGCGTCTTGCTCTCGCTGAAAAAGTGCGCGAGAAGCCACTCGATCTGCTATCGCTGGGATTTGCGAATACCGACCGTGATGGACGCCGCCTCCAAGAACAAATGGCCTCGGTGTTTACCCGCTCGCAGGTGCGCTTCATTGCCTGGGAAGCGGTGTTTCGCAATCGTTTGTTCAACCTCGAATCTGCGTATCATCGCCTCGAAGGCACCTACCGTGGCCCGCGTGGGCAGATTCTCGGCACGGTGGAGGACCAGAAAGAGGTCAGTCAGAGCGCGAGGCAAGCGACCTTCACTGCGCGGCTGGGGAACTCTACTGGCGATGCATTTGTTCCCGGCATGTATCGAGTCGATTTCTTTCTCAATGGTCACCCCCTCTTTTCCCGAGACTTTGAAGTGCGGGATGATGGCGAGCGTGCGAGCCAGCCGCCACCCGACCTAGCCAGTCCTGCGTCTCCTCCTTCCGTGCCTTCTTCTTCCGCGCCGCCGCCCTCCGCTGCACCACTTCCCTCGCATGAGCTGCGGGGTTCCATCTTGGGATTTGCTGCGGGCGGCGAGGCGGAGATGACCATCTCGTTCCAAGACGAAGGTGGCGGACGAATCAGTGGCGAGGTCGTGATCCAATCGTCCAGTGCCACCACCGGGCTTTTGGCTGGCCGCATCCGTGGAGATCAGATTGAGTTTCACAGTACTATCGGAGAAGACACGTACCATTTCGAGGGCTTTAGGGATGGTGAGCGATTCACTGGCTCCTATCGGTCAGCGACTTCAGGGAAGCGCGGACGTTGGTCCGTGACCTCGGGAGGCGGGTAAATTTGAGCGGGCAGATTTGCACCGAAAGAAGAGCAGCTACGTCATTCCCGCGCAAGCGGGAACCCAGAGTGTTCGCCCTGGATTCCGGGTTTCGCGTTGCTCGCCCGGAATGACGAAGAAAAGAATCCACTCTATATTTCGTGCGCGGTGCATTCAGGACATACTACCTTCTTCTTGCCCCTGAATTTCCTTCAACCACAGACGTTTCACACACCATGGAATTATCACAAGAACGATTAGCCTTATTCGTCGGTGCCGGCGCACTTGGTGGCCTTGCCGGATGGGCAGCGGCAGAGCCGCTTGCCGCCATCCTGAATGTCTATCTGCGAGCGGCGTTTCTTGGCGCGGTGAGCGGCGTGCTGGTTGGCGCTTTTCTTGGTGTCATCGAAGGACTGAGCGCCGGTCATCAACAACAGATGCGCCAAGGAGCGCAACTCGGTGCAGTAGCTGGCTTAGTTGGCGGTGCGTGCGGGCTGCTCGCAGGTGAGGTCGCGTTCACTTTGCTGGGTGGCTTGGGTGGGCGAATTATTGGTTGGGGGCTCTTCGGACTAGCCGTAGGATTAGGTGCAAGTTGGGTGGGGCGCTCGTCCGTACGCCTGCGTAACGGTGGCATCGGCGGGTGTGTTGGCGGTGCCGTTGGCGGCTTGCTCTACGAAGTGATGACTGCACTCCTACCGCAGTCTTTGGGCCGAGGGCTGGCGCTTGCGTTCCTAGGCGCAGCCATTGGTTTAGGCATTGGACTGGTAAGCGAGATCCTCAAGCGCAATTGGCTCATGGTCGTGCGCTCCAAGAGTCGCAACGCACGCGAGGGCAAAGAATATCCGCTGACAAAACCTCGCACCATCATTGGCCGTGCAGAAGAAAGCGACGTCGGGTTGTTTGGCGACCAAGCCGTGGCTCATCTCCACGCCTTCATCGAACGTAAGCAGGATGCTTTCGTCCTTGCGCGTGGTGAAGGTATAGTGCGAGTGAATCAAGCGCCGGTGACGCAGCCTGTGCCGTTGAAAAACGGAGACCGCGTCGAAGTCGGTGGGACCTTGTTCCTGTTCCGCGAGCGCGTGGCGGCGCTGCTCGCCGCATTGTTGCTGGCTGGTTCCGCTTCAGTGTGGGCGGCGGAGACGGCAGTCGTGACCCTGTCACCTCCACGGTTGGATAAATTTGCCAACGGTGGTGCGGTTGAACTCACCTTCGGTGTGACTGATCCTAACAGGCAACCAATCAGCGGAGTGAATCCTGACAGTCTCGAAATCCGTGAGGATGGACGAGCGGCGCAGATTCTCGACTTTCATGATGAATCGCAAGGCAGGAGGCCGGTCGATATTGTCGTCGTGTTCGACATTACTGAGAGCATGCAATCGTTCATCGATGCTATGCGAGAAGTCACGGATGCGTTTGCTGATCGGCTGGGAAAGTCGCAGCGCGATTTTCGTCTTGGGCTGGTGACGTTCGAGGATTATGTCGTGCGTGAAGACCCCATCTTTACGCGCAGCACTCGTGAATTTAAGAGTTGGGTCGGTGCGCTCCAGGCTACTGGCGGGGGCGACATCCCTGAAAATTCGCTTGATGCGCTCAGCGTTGCCAGCCGGTTTCTTTTTCGTCCCGAAGCCCAGGGCGTGCTCATCTTGATTACCGATGCGCCTAATCATTTCAAGGGCGATGGTTCGGATAAAACCTACACTCGTGAAGTTACGCAGAAGACGGTTGATAGTCTTCTCGCCGAATTGAAACCTCTCAATCTGATGACATTTGTTGTCGGCCCTTCACCGCTGCAAGCTCCCGATTTATTGCGCATCGCTAAGGAAACCGGAGGTCGCCATTACAATATCTCTGCCGAGCGGCAGCAATTTCCCGAAGTCATCAATGAGATCGGTCGTTCGTTGGCGTCGCTGTACTTCGTGACCTACACCAGCCCCCATCCAATAGAAGACGGCACTACACGCGAGGTCACGCTCAAGGTGGCGCACCAGGGGCGGGAAGGCGAGGCTCGGGTGTCCTACCGGCTGCGTGGTATTGGTGGGGCACGCCTGACAGGAGCCATGCCGAAACCAGGAGAAGAAGCTCCGCCGGTGTCTATCGACTATGCCTGGTGGAATATCGTGATTCCCCTGCTTGCTGCGGGCTTATTGCCGTTACTGGCGCGGGCGCGGGTGGGTGCGCTCTCGGCAGAGGTCGTCCAGAATCTTGCCTCGCGATTTACTGGACCTGCAACGACACCCAATCAGACTGGAGAGAAACCGTCGCCTTATGCGCGGCTGCTTCGTCAGAACCTGATCGACAGCATCCCGCGTGAAATCGCGTTCGTGCGCGACGAGATGGTGTTCGGGCGCGGCGAGCGTTGCGATGTGGTGCTGCCGCACGATTCGGTGTCTTCTGAACATGTGCGTATCAAAAAGCTCAGGCCGGGGTATGTGATCTTCGATCTCAAGAGCCGCAACGGTACGTACGTGGACGGTCGCCCGATTGTCGAGAACCTGCTCAAAGACGGCATGTCCGTGCGCATCGGCGAAATCGACTTCATCTTTCGCGCGGCGAGTCCGACGGCTTAGGGTTGACAAACGCTTGTCATTCAATAGCAATGCAAAGGAGGAGGAAGCATCATGGTCAAAGGTATCGATAACATTGGCGTGGCGGTGACCGATCTGGCGCGGTCGGTGGCCTTTTACGAACAACTCGGGTTTGCCAAAGGCTACGATTACGAGGGCGACGTGCTGGGATGTACGATGAACGCTGGCAGCGCCGTGTTATTTCTCTTTCAGACCAAGCTGGCTGGTGCGCAGTCGGTGCAGCGCGATCCCTCGCTAGCGCAGAATCCCACCGGGCTCGACCACATCAGCTTTGTGGTCGAGGACGTAGACGCTATTTACAACGCGCTCAAAGCCAAAGGAGTCGTTTTCAATGGTGAGCCCGCCGACCAGGACTGGGGTGCACGGCTGGTCGGCCTCAAAGACCCCGACGGTAATAATCTCTATTTTCTGAAGTATTTGGAGTGAAGACGAGCAGGACCATGGCTGACAAAGAAGCAGAACGCCTGAAGTTTGAGACCGAAGTGCTCAAGTTCACTTCCTAGCTTATGGTAGGTATGTGAGGCGGGTCCAGCTCGCTCATCCTTGGAGAGCCGACCTGGCTGCGTCTCGCCTTGGCAGGGGCTGGTTTCTGTCTTACGCTAGCGCTGGGCATTGTGAGTTGGAAACAATATCGGCGACTGCAACAGCTCATCGAGCAATTGCTCATCGAGCAATTGGAGAAATAGCAATGACCGGGATGGAATGGATCGCTTTCGTTATTGGTGTTGGTATTATGTCGGTGATCGGTTGGTACGCCTGGGCAATCACCAAACATTAGGAATTGAAGCTTGACTGATATGGACTGGATTGCCTTTGGGCTAAATCAGACCACATAACATTCGTACACTTTACGATAGAACTGCCCAGCATTGTCATTCCGAGCGCAGCGAGGAATCTCGCTGCGAGACCCTTCGCGGAGTTTATCCCGAGCGTCCTTCGACTTCGCTGCGCTCCGCTCAGGATGAGCGGAAGCGAAGGGCTCGCAATGACAACCAAGCTGACTTCATCGCCGCGCTCCCTCACGGCCGCGGCTCGGATTCCTTTCCGGCCTGTTCATCATATTTCTTCACCATCTCTTTGAGTTGATCCTTTTCGTCCTGGGATAGCTCGCGAAGTCCCTTGCAGTCCGGTTGGTCCGCCTTGGCGAGCAAGGCAGCAGCGAGGTTGCGATGAAATGCCGACGGAGAATGTCCCAATAGCGACAAAGAATCTCCAACGATTTTGAACGAAATCCTTAAATCTCTAAGTCGGGATCGTATGATTCCCTCAGCGATAGAGACATCTTCGCAACTCAGGGCGGCGAGGCGCGAGACCAAGCGATCTTCGTAGGCGGGACGCTCGGTGGCCGCCAGACAGCCTTTGACCTTGAGATGTAGCTCTTCATCACACAGCGTATCTTCCAGATTCGCACCTTCTATGTTTGCTGGTTGCCCGACACGATTTGCTACGTCTGCTCGCAAAGGCTCCGGAATCTTGTCCTTCCAGGCGTTGAAATCTTCCTGCGCAAGCTTTCCGACAGTCCGACCGCCGCGCGGTGCAACCACGTAATCGGCTCGCTGTGATAGGGAAGAAATCTCGTTTGGGCGGCAGCCAGCAATGCCAACGGCAAGAGGACGACGGTCACGTAGATGGCCAGTTTGAGCAGCCAGTGCGCCAGCCGTCCATGATGATAGCCGACGAGCATGTGACTGAAGATGAAGGGAAACAGATGCTCGCGGAATTCGTCTTGTTTTGTCGCTGGTGTGATGCTTCCGAGAGCAGAATCGAACAGGTGCAACTTACTGGCCAGAAGATAGAGTTGTAGCAGCAGGTTGAAGTGCAACAGCACGACGATCCACGGCGTGAGGATGTAGAACGCGAGGATGGGAATACCGACATCAAGCAAGGGCAGGGAGACGCGACTCACGCGTAGCAACTGCTCGTCGGTAGTGGAGCCGATAATGATAAAGACGTAGGCGCAAATCAGCAGGAAGACCAGATACACGCGGAGGGCATGTCGCGCCGCCTCGTTGGCGTTTTGCAATAAGCGCTCGCAACGTTCTTCTAGGGTCGGCCTCTCCATCGGTGTCTACTGTAGGGGCGAAGCGTTTGTCTGTGCAAGAGCAAGGCTGCACGGCTTGTTCTCCGCCCCTCATGTAGGATAGAAGAAGGCCATAGAGTTTTTAGTTGTTGGTTTTTAGTGATTAGTCAGACAAGGTATTACGACTGCGGAAAGAGCCTGAATTTCCTGCTCTCATCACTGTTCGTCTGAAAACTAAGGACTACCAACTCAAAACTACTAACTAATCACTACCAACTCAAAAAGGAGCACTATGCCAACTGTTAATTCTGTCCTGGGACCGTGTGAACCGAAGGATCTCGGTTTCACCCTGATTCATGAACATCTGACCGCTGGGTTCCCCGGCTTTGAGTTCGATAACACTGGCTTTCACCGCAAGGAAGAGGTCGTGAAAGCGGTCGATAAGCTGAAAGAACTGAAGACGCTCGGCGTTTCGACCTTTGTCGATCCTTGTCCTATGGAACTTGGCCGCGACGTTGAGTTTGCCGCCGAAGTGTCGGACAAGTCCGGCGTGCGCGTGGTGATGGCCACCGGCCTGTATAACGAAGCTCTCGGCATTCCGCCGCATTTTCGCGGCATGCCGGTCGATGATATCGCCGAAGTCTACACTCGTGAGATTCAGGACGGTATCGGCAAGACTGGCATTAAAGCCGGCATCATCAAGACCGCCACCGGCGGCATCCCCGGTATGACGGAAACCACGAGCGCGATGAGCAAGAACGAGGAGCGCTGCTTACGCGCCGCTGCTCGCACGCAAAAAGTGACCGGTGCCCCGATCCTTTGCCACAATGACGAGATGGGTCCGTTCGGGCGTGAGACGCTGGACATTTTTGCGGACGAAGGCGTGGACTTTAACCGCGTGCTGATCGGCCATGCCTGCGGTGTGGGCGATATGCGCTACTATTTCGACATCCTCGAACGCGGCGCGTGGATTGGCTTTGATCGCTTTGGCGTTGAAACGATTGCGTCGGATAAAATGCGTCTAGCCTCATTGATTGGCCTCCTAGCAGTTGGGTATGATCGCATCATGCTGTCGCAAGACCATGTGGGGTGCTGGCTCGGGCGCGTGAGCGAGAACTGGCAAGCGTTCATGGACAAGTGCCCAAACTGGAGCTACTCGCACGTGTGCCGCAACATCATTCCGACCCTGAACAAGGCTGGCGTCAGCGAAGGCACGATTCGCACCATGATGGTGGATAATCCGCGCAGTTATTTTGGTGGATGAGCTGAAAGGCTGAACCCGACACGAGCAATTTCCCAGCTCCCTCTGCTGGAAACGAGGGAGCTGGTTGTTTAAGGAGAACACCATGACGAAGACGACCTCACGTAGGAGTTGGTCAACTTGGTTGGCGCTGGGAACATGCGCAGCGTTTGTGTTCTGTCCAAGCGTTTTTACTCCGGCCTATGCCGAGCCCGACCGCAGCTATCAAGCCGTGCGCAAATGGCTGGAAGAGTACCGCGACACCAAGCCGAATTTCACACCCGGCGAGCATCTGACCATCAAAGATATCGAGCGGATCAAGCCGTTCCTCCCGCAACCGGCATGGGAATACTACTTCTTTAACGACATGGATATGGAGATCTCCGCTACCGGCACGTATCCTGCCCCGGCTGACTGGGGCAAGAGCATGAAATCCGACTATTACTTGGATGAGTGGGGAGCCCTCATTGGGTTCAATGGTGGCGGGTATCCTTTTTCTGAGATTAAGGAGGACGATCCGCTTGCTGCTCTTAAGGTCTATTGGAACACCTACTGGCATCCTGGTCATGGCGATTTCTTCATGCCGATGGTGGCGTGGGGGCGTAGCGAGAACGGGAAGCTGGATCGCGAGTTCGAGTTCGTTTCGACCAATGCGGAATACGCCAAAGGTGATTCCTGCCTTGTCCCAGGGTATGAAGGGGTGAAGTCGAAATCTATCATGGAGTTTCGCAGCCCGCGTGATCTTGCGGGGACGCGGAATTTGCAGATCGAATATACCGACCCCTACAAAGAAAACGATGCGTGGATATACTCGCCCACACAACGCAAACCCCGCCGAGTGCTTTCCTCCGAGCGGACAAGTGAGACCCAAGGCATGGACTTCATTCGCGAAGACGCCATGGGGTTTGGCGGCAAGGTGCACGAACAGAAGTGGGCTTATCTCGGCAAGAAGTGGATCTTGGCAACGATGAATGTCGCCACCCATCCGACAGCTGGAGGCCCACATTTATGGGTGCCTAATAAAACTCGTTGGGAGCCGCGTCTCGTCCATGTCTTGGAACTGATACCACGCAAAGAAAATCACCCCTACGGACACAAACTGATTTACATTGATGTCGAAACGTACTGGAATGTTTGGCTTACGGCATACGATAAGCAGGGACAACTCCTGCGTGTCGGGCAAGACTTTCTCAAGTATTCGGAGAGCTATGCTAAAGAAGAGGCCATGCAGGCACCTTACGTACAGAATGACTACTCCAAGAACTTGGGCGAGAATCTCTTCCTCCACGTCGGTAACAATGTGATTAACGCCCAGAAGCCGCACGGCACCTACACTCATTGCTACGTGGTGCGCAAAGAAATGTCGTCGGGACGCGCGAAGCAGTTCTACTCGGTGCGCAATATGGTTAGTGGGCGCAGGTAAGCGTTGCGACACTGACCGAGAAGGAACATAGGGCGTGCATGCACGCCTTTGGCAATATGAGGCGAGCAATGCTCGCCTCATTGTTTTTGCGAGGCACCCTTGGCTCATTCCGTTCTTAATCCTACCTCTGTGTTTCAGCAGGGCGAGCGCGCCCGCCAAAAAAGTCGCTTCTCTGAAGCCCTCACGTTCTACCAACAAGCCAGGACAGCATATGAAGAGCTGGGCGACGCTGATGGCTGTCGTGATGCACTGGTCGGCATCGGTGACTGTCTGCGCATGTTGGGGAAATTCTCGCAAGCGCAACGTGCCTACGAGAGTGCAGTCCAACTCTCGCAAGCCTTGGAAGATCCCGAGGGGGCGGCTGAGAGCCTCGCCGGGGTCGGATTGAGTTTGCGTGCGCAGGGCAACCCTGAACGTGCGCTTCCGTACCTCAATGCTGCGCGTGGGTTGTACCGCAAAGCCCAGGCGAGTGAAGGCGAAGGGTTTAGCCTGTGGGCACTTGGCAGCACGTACCGCTTCTGTGGCGACTTACGCAAAGCCGTGGCGCATTTTCATAAAGCGTTGGCCTTGGCGGAGCAGCGGGAGGATCTCCCGGGAAAAGGCTATGCCTTATGTGGCTTGGGCGGTGCGTCGCGATTGATGGGCCGGTTTCCTGATACGCAGCGCTATTACCAAGAAGCCAATGCGCTGTTCGAAAACGAGGGCGATGTCTATGGTCGCGCCTACTCGTACTGCGGTCTCGGCAATGCTGCTCGCATGCGGCTGGATTACGACCCGGCCATGCGTTTCTTTGCCAAGGCAGAAAAACTGTACGCACGTATTGGCGACAAAGCGAGTTTCGCCTATACCGTGTGGTCGATGGCGACGGTGCATAAGATGCGTGGCGATTACCGACGCAGTACCGAAGCCTTTGCTCGCTCGCAGGCGCTGTTCCGCGAGACCAAGGATCATCGTGGTTTGATTTACTGCCGATTGGGAGTCGGGGAACTTGCACTCCTGCAAGGGAAGCCGAAGATCGCGCATCGTGCCTTTGCTGGCTGTGTAGAGAAAGCACAGCAGTACGGCTATGCAGCCGAGGCCTGTCACGCTCTTGCGGGGCTAGCGTTGGTGGATGAGGACCCGGATTGGGCGACGGTCAAGCGGGCATATCGCAAATGCGGACTCTATTTCACACCGCCGCCGCCGCCGCTGAACTTGCCTTAGTCGGGGTTGGTGGCGAGACGCCAGAACATGAAGAGAATGGCTGCGAAGATGATCACCACAGAGACGATTCTAAAAATTTCCAAAGTTTCCATAAGAACCCTCTACACGTTTTTGAGATCTTTGATTAAACCTCGAATCTTTCTATCTAGTGTGAGTATGTAGGCGACTAAGACGACAATACTTCCAATGCCGCATGTGACAGGAAGTACCTTAATCGTGCTCAACTCTCCGAGCAATAAGCTCATCGTTCCCCCACCAATAGCGATGAGAAATACACAGGCGAGCTTCAACGAATCGCTCAGATACTTGATCCGCTCTGTCAGGTAGTCTTTGTCTGCCATGATGCTTCCCGCCAAAGCGTTATGCCGTTCGTGCTAATAGCCTGTCGCGCACTTTCGCATCCGTCGCGAGGTCGATTGCTGTCCATGCCATAGCCAGTCCGCCGTCGAGCACGGCTTTGTCTGCCGCTGGGGTAGCGCAATGCGCAGTGAACTCGGGCTGATGATTTACCGCTGGGGATGAGTCGATCCCAATGGCTGGATGAATAGACGGAATGGCCAGCGAGATATTGCCCATATCCGTCGAACCGGCGGCGCGCGCGAGCGACGAGCCATTGATCCGAATGACTCGCCCGAGGGCTTCGGCATTACGCTGATACGCCAGAGCTAAATCCGCGTCGTGCAACATCTCAGCATACGGTTTGGTGCCTCCGAGGACCTCAAGCTTCGCGCCAGTGGCCAATGCCCCGGCCTCAAAGCAACGCAATACCTTCGCCTTGATCGCGCCTAAATCGGCTAAGGTTTTGGCTCTGACCATATACTTGGCGGCCGTGTGGGCAGGAATGATGTTCGGGGCGTCTCCGCCTTTGGTCAGAATGCCGTGGATACGATCCGTTGATTTGATGTGTTGCCGTAAGAGACCAATCGCAGTTTGAGCGATAGTGAACGCGTCGGCGGCATTGATGCCGAGTTCTGGAAAGGCCGAGGCATGAGCTTCTTTGCCGGTATAGCGTACCTCGAACATCGAAGCTGCAATAATCGGCATATCCACGACATCAAACGGTGCTGGATGCACCATCATGGCGGCATGCACGCCGTCAAAGGCTCCGCGTTCCAGCAATAAAATCTTGCCGCTCGAGTCGCCGACTTCTTCTGCTGGAGTGCCGATGACGCTGATCGTGAGTCCGACCTCGTCTGCAACTTTGGCTGCGGCGATGCCAGCACCAACCGCCATGGCAGCAATGATATTGTGCCCGCAGGCGTGTCCGACGCCGGGCAGTGCGTCATATTCTGCACAGATGGCGATATGCAGCGGCCCCGAGCCGGCGCGGGCGACGAACGCTGTTGGCAGGTCGCAGATGCCAGCTTCGACAGCGAAGCCGGCGTTGCTCAAGGCTTCGGCTATCCAGGTCGCTGACTTTTCTTCCTCGAAACCGAGTTCTGGATGGGCATGAATACGATGGCTCAGCGTAAGCAACTGCGCCTGAGCACGGTCGAAACGTTCACGTGCGCCAACTTTTGCGTCCATGAGACCCTCCTCGATGAGCAGAATGATGAGGGGACGCTACCACGCGAGGCAGGTGACGGCAACGTGGAGACTGTGGGTGACGCCAGCATGAGCCGTGCGACTCTGGTTGAATTATGTTCTGCGCGGGGTAAAAGAAGCACCTGGGAGAAATGGTGCATGGCTGAACGCGCAGTGTCGGCGCTGCCGACGAAACCAGACGAAGCGGTGCGAGTCGACAAATGGCTGTGGGCAGCACGATTTTACAAAAGTCGCGCACTGGCTAGCGAAGCCTGCGACGGCGGGAAGGTCGAAGTGAATGGCCACACCGCCAAGCCCCATAAACTGGTACGACTCAACGACAAGCTGTCGTTTACGCATCCGAGTGGACCCAAAGAAATTACGGTGATTGGACTTTCTGAGCGACGCGGCCCGGCACTAGAAGCGCGTTTGTTGTATGAAGACCATTCCCCGCCGCCACCGCCGCGCGAGGAGCGCCCGTTTTTCGTGCCGCCACCATTCCGCCCGATGGGTATCGGTCGTCCGACGAAACGCGAGCGCCGTGACATCGACCGCGTGCGGGGGAGATAATGTCTTCCTCCACGCAGGGTAGCAAGTTGTCCGCAGTGTTCCCGAGAAAGAGGTATTTATGATCGATCTCCGCAGTGACACGGTGACTCTTCCCAGTCCGGCCATGCGCGAAGCGATGTATCGCGCAGAGCTGGGAGATGACGTGGTGAGCGAAGACCCGACGGTGAATCGCTTGGAAGCCTTGGCTGCTGAACTGACCGGGAAAGAAGCCGCTGTGCTGGCTGTGAGTGGGACTATGGGCAATCTTATTTCCCTACTCTCGCATTGCCGGCGTGGCGATGAAGCGATTCTCGGCGACCAGTCGCATATCTTCAATTACGAAGCGGGTGGCGC